>Ga0194134_10000757_pt1 | contig 48195 bp, 59 predicted proteins | sample TA2KigOff0mmetaG_FD_148602 | JGI IMG/M metagenome (GOLD analysis project Ga0194134, IMG submission 148602) | Freshwater microbial communities from Lake Tanganyika, Tanzania - TA2015056 Kigoma Offshore 0m | ecosystem: Environmental > Aquatic > Freshwater > Lake | place: Tanzania: Lake Tanganyika... | reverse complement strand
GGCCTGCTCGCCGTCGCGGCGGGCTTGGGCGCCGGTTTCGCCGCCGCCGCGGGTCGGGCGGCTGGCCTCGGGGCGGTGGCGCTGGCCGGCTTCAGCCGCAGCCGGGTGCCCGATTCCACCAGGTCGGGATCGCTGATGCGGTTGATGGCGATCAGCTGCTTCATCGGCACGCCGTAGGCGTCGGCGATCTGGGAGAGGCTCTCGCCGCTGCGGACCACGTGCTCGGTGGCCTTGCGGTTGACCGCGGCGACCGGGGCGGCGCTGCGGGAGGAGGAGGGCACCACCAGCTTCTGGCCGGCTTCGATGTGGTCCGCCTTGCTGAGGCCGTTCAGCTGCATCAGCCGGCTGACGGTGATGCCGTGGCGTTCGGCGATTTCGGAGAGGGTTTCCCCGGGGGCCACGGTGAGGCTGCCGCCGGAGGCCCGGGGCCGGGCCGCTCCACCCGGCAACGTGAGGGTCCGGCCCGCTTCGACGAGATCGGGATCGCTGATCCCGTTGATCTTCATCAGGGTGGACACGCTCACCCGGTGGCGAGCGGCGATGTCGGAGAGGGTCTCACCGGGCTTGACGGTCACCTGGGCAGCCAGAGCCGGCAGCGGCAACACCATGGCTAGAGCCAGGGCGATGAGGGGGCGGCGCATGGGCACTAGGGATAGCTGCTGGCACGTTAAGGGCTACGTCCAGGCCCGCCCAGCCCCCCTCAGCCCATCAGTCGGCGGACCAGGCCGAGCTTGCCGGCGTAGGGGGGGAAGCGGATCGGCGGATCGGGCCGCAGTGAGCGGCTGATCACGCTGCGCCGGTGGGAGAAGGTGAGGAAGCCGGCTTCCCCGTGGTAGGCCCCCATGCCGCTGGGGCCGATGCCGCCGAAGGGCAGGTTGGCCATGGCCCCCTGGACCACCGTGTCATTGACCACCAGGCTGCCCGAACCGCTGCCCGCCAGCACCCGTTCCCGCTCCGCGCCGCCGCCCCCGAACAGATAGAGGGCCAGGGGCTTCGGCTGGCGCCGCACCAGGGTCAGGGCCTCCTCAAGCCCCCCCACCGTCAGGAGGGGCAGGATCGGGGCGAACAGCTCCTCCTGCAGCAGGGATTCGTGTTCGGGATCGTCGACCGCCACCACGGTGGGCTCGATCCTCCGTGTGGCTTCGTCCCAGCGTCCGCCCAGCAGCACCCGGCCCCGCTCCCGCGCCTGGGCCAGCAGCCCTTGGAGCCGCTCGAAGCGCGCCGCACCGACGAGGCGCCCCAGGTCGGGGCTGGCCAGTGGATCCGGGCCGTACAGGGCCCGGGTCTGTTCGCGGAACGCCGCCACCAGGGCCTCCCGCACCCCGGCCGCCACCAGCACATGGTTGGGGGCCAGACAGGTCTGGCCGGCGTTGAGGCAGCGTCCCCACAGCAGCCGCCGCGCCGTGATGGTCGGATCCGCATCGGCCAGCACGATCGCCGGGTTCCGGCCCCCCAGCTCCAGGGTGACGGGGGTGAGATGGCGGACGGCCGCAGCCATCACCAGCCGTCCCACCCGCTCACCGCCGGTGTAGAGGATGTGGTCGAAGCGCTCCTGCTCCAGCAGCCCGGCGGCCACGGCGCCGTCGCCCTCCACCACCTGGACCACAGCGGGGTCGAAGTGGCGCCCCAGCAGCTCCGCCAGTAGGGCCGCCGAGGCGGGGCTCTGTTCGGAGGGCTTGACCACGGCCGTGTTGCCGGCGGCCAGGGCATGCTGCAGCGGGTGGAGGCAGAGCTCGAAGGGATAGTTCCAGGCGCCGATGATCAGGACGCAGCCCAGGGGCTCGCTGTGCACCGCCCCCTGGCCCGGCCAGGCCCACACCGGCAGCGGGCGGCGGCGGCGACGCATCCAGCCGGCCAGATGGCGGCGGGTGTGGCGCAGCTCCTGGCGCAGGGTCGCCAGCTCCAGGCTGCCCTCCATGGCGGGGCGGCCCAGGTCGCTGGCCAGGGCTGCCAGGATCCGCGGCTCCTCCGACTCCAGCAGGTGAGCCAGCCGCTGCAGCTGCTCCAGCCGCCAGGCCAGGGGCCGGGTTGTGCCCCCCTCCACCAGGGCGCGCATCGTCGCCACCGGCACTGTCAGGAAAGAGGACATGGGGTGGGCCCTTTTGGCCCAGGCTGGCAAATCGCGCCCCGCCGCGGCCCCCGGCGGACGCCCTGGCGCTCAGGTGCTGCCGCAGCCGGCGAGGAACACGGCCCGCCGCAGGTTGTCGAGCCGGGGGGAGGCGGGCCCTTCGAGGGCATAGAGCAGGGCCAGGCCCAGGCTGAGGTCGCCGCGGTCGAAGGACCGCTGGATGGCGGCCCACCACAGCTCCGGATCGGTGCCCAGGCCGTCGAGCTCCCGCTGGGCACGCGCCATCCGCTCGGCCGGATCCCCTTCCAGCTCGATAAGGGCGAAGTCGTCCTTGCGGACGCCCAGGGGCCGCAGCAGCAGCACCAGCCGCTGGCCCGGGCGGATCGGGGTCAGGGGCCAGGGGATCGGACCCTCGAGGGGCTCGCCGGGGAGGGCCCGCCGCTGCCAGAGCACCTCACCGCCCCCTTCGATCCGCACCTCCTCCAGGGGTTCAGTGCTCAGGATCGTGGGGGCTCCGATCGGGACGGCGGCCACCGCCTCGGCCCGGGCGTTGAGCGCCAGCCTGGGGGTCAGCACGCAGACCGCGGCCGCCTGCAGCCGGGCGACTCCGGGCAGCACGGCCAGGGCGAAGCCGAGACCGATCGCCAGGCAGGTCCGGCGCACGGCGGGGAGCAACGGGTTGCCGACCAAAGGGATGGGGGGACGCTAACGGCTGCTGCGGCTCACCCGACCTTGTTCACCCGGCCACACTGAGCAGGTTCAGGCCGTGCAGCCCCTCGAACAGCAGGTAGGCACCGAGCACCAGGGCGAGGACCCCCACGAGCCACTCGGCCTTGTGCTGCAGCCAGTCCTCCAGGCGCATGATCGGCTCCCGGATCGCCCCGCCGCTCACCAGCCAGGCCAGGGGCGGCAGCAGCAGCAGGGAGCTGGCCATCAGGGTGAACAGCCCGGTCACCTCGGCGTCGGCGGTGAGGCCGGGGTCGTTGAGCAGCAGCAGGCCGGCCTCCTTGAGATAGAAGACCAGGTTCTCCGGGGTGAGCAGGGCGCTGGTGGCACCGATCAGCACCAGGGTGAAGGTGCTGAAGTCGGGCAGCTGGTTCATCAGCCGCAGGGCCATGCCCTCCTCACCGATGTTGGCCTGGGGCGTGAGCTGATACAGCCCCAGGCCCACGAGGGCGCCGGCCCCGAGCAGGTCGATCAGCACCTGCTCGCGCTCGCCGTGGCTGAGGCTGATGGCGAAGGCCTCCCCCAGCACCATCAGCAGCACGATCGCCAGCGCGTTGGCGGCCGCCCAGCCGGCCACATAGGCCATGGCCCGCTGCAGCGGCGAACGGCCCAGCAGCAGCAGGGTGACGACCGCGATGTGCAGGGGGCTGAAGGCGATGCCAATCCCGAACAGGGACGACTGGGTGATCAGGGCCGGAGACAGGAGCGCCGGGACGCCGAGGCAGAAGGGGGACAACAGGGGCGGCAAGAAGACCGTCCGGGCGGCGAAGGTCCCGCATTTTCGGGCATGTTCCCGGCTGACCGCGAATGGGACCTCAGCTCCGCCGCAGGGTCGCCGGGGCGGGGAAGGGGCTGGGGGGGAAAGCCCTTGACGAGACTTGAACTCGTGACCTCTCCCTTACCAAGGGAGTGCTCTACCGCTGAGCTACAAGGGCATGTGGAAGGTGGGCCGGGTTGGATTTGAACCAACGTAGGCAGAGCCAGCGGATTTACAGTCCGCCCCCATTAACCACTCGGGCACCGACCCGAACCACACCCTCAGAACTTACCAGCCGACCTTCCCACCCCATGCGCCTGCTCCTGCTCCATGGCCCCAACCTCAACCTGCTCGGCCAGCGGGAGCCCGGCCTCTACGGCAGCAGCACCCTGGCGGCCATCGATGCCGCCCTGGAGCAGCAGGCCGCGGCGCTGGGGGTGGAGCTCGCCAGCTTTCAGAGCAACCACGAGGGGGCCCTGGTGGACCGCATCCAGCAGGCGGGCGGCCAGGCCGGGAGCCCGGCCTGCGACGGGATCCTGATCAACGCCGCCGCCTACACCCACACCTCGGTGGCGATCCGTGATGCCCTGCTGGCGGTGGCCCTGCCCTATGTGGAAGTCCACCTGAGCAACACCCACGCCCGGGAACCCTTCCGCCACCGTTCCCTGCTGGCGGACCGGGCCCTGGGGATCATCTGCGGCTTTGGCCCCACCAGCTACCGCCTCGCCCTCGAGGGTCTGGTGGCCCATCTGCGGGCCGCGGCATGAGCGGTGCCTCCCTGTCCGTGGCGGACGAGGCCCCGGTGGCCATGGCGGCCCGGGTGAAATGGCTGGCGGCCCCCAGCAGCGCCGCCTGGCTGGAGCAGGCCCTGGCCCACCCGGAGCTGCTGCTGATCGACCATGCCCACTGCGAGCGCAAGGCGGCCGGCGCCGCCCTGCAGCTGATGTTCCGCTACCCCTCCGACGGGGAGCTGGCGGCCGTGCTCAGCCCCCTGGCCCGGGAGGAACTGGAGCATTTCGAGCGGGTGCAGGCCCTCCTGGAGCGTCGCGGCATCGCCCTGCGGGCCCTGGCCGCCCCGCCCTACGGCGCTGCCCTGGCCGCCCTGGTGCGCCGAGCCGAGCCGGAGCGGATGCTCGACAGCTTCCTGGTGGCGGGTCTGATCGAGGCCCGCAGCCACGAGCGGATGGCCCTGCTGGCCGCCCACAGCCCCGATCCGGAGCTGCGGGACCTCTACGCGGACCTGCTGGCCAGCGAGGCGCGCCATTTCGGCCTCTACTGGGTGCTGTGCGAACGGCGCTGGCCCCGGCCGGTGGTGACCGAACGCCTCGCGGCCCTGGCCGCGAGCGAGGCGGAGATCCTGGCCATGCTCCATCCCCAGCCGCGCATGCACAGCTGAGTCCTGCTGCGCAGGTACCGCTGAGCCGTCCGATCAGGCCGCGGCCAGCACCTCCTCGAGGAGGGGGAAGCGGGTGGCGATCGGATCGCCGGTGAAGCTGGCCACCCAGCCGTCGCTGTTGTCGAAGAAGCGCAGGGCGCAGAAGGATGGACGCGCGCCGGTGTCGAACCAGTGGCGGGTGCCGGCGGGCACCCCGATCCAGTCGCCCTGCTCGCACACCACGTGGAGCACCTCACCTTCGATGTGAAGGCAGAAGAGGCCGCGGCCCTCCACGAAGAAGCGCACCTCGTCCTCGGCGTGGGTGTGCTCGGAGAGGAACTTGGCCCGCAGGGCCTCCCGGTCCGGATGGTCGGGCCCGAGCCGGATCGCGTCCACGGTGCGGTAACTCCCCTCGGCCTGCACCCGGGCGATCTCCGCGGCGTAGGCGGCCAAGATCGCGGCCTGGTCGGCGTCCGCCGCCAGGGAGGCCGGCGTGGCCCAGCGCTCGAAGCGCACCCCCCGGGCCCCGAGTTCCCGGGCGATCACGTCGGCGTCGCTGCTGCGCAGCAGGGGGGCGGCGTGGCCGTCGCCGGCGGCGGAACGGATCACCAGGTGGGTCATCGGGGTGCTCCAGGGCGTTCTGGGGATCTGCAGCCTAGAAAGGTCTGCAGCGGACTTCCCCCCATCGCCGACCGTGCTGCCAGCGCCGGCCTCACCCTGGTGGGGGTGGGGCCCGGCGATCCCGACCTGCTCACCGTGGCGGCGGTGCGGGCGATCGAAACCGCCGACACCATCGCCTACCCGGTCGCCCGCGAGGGGGCTGAGGGTATGGCGGCCGCCGTGGCCGGCCCCTGGATCGACCCCGGCCAGCGGCGCCTGCCCCTGGTGTTCCCGATGGTGGTGGCCGCCGAGCCCCGGCGTCAGGCCTGGCATGAAGCCGCCAACCGCCTGGCGGCCGAGGTGGCCGACGGCCGGTCGGTGGCGCTGCTCTGCGAAGGCGACGTGTCGTTGTTCGCGAGCAGCAGCTACGTGCTGCTGGCGCTGCGGGACCGCCATCCTGCCCTGCCGGTGCGCCTGATCCCGGGCATCAGCGCCGTGGCGGCGGCGGCCGCCGCCGGGTCCTGGCCCCTGGCCCTGCAGCAGGAGGGGCTGCTGATCCGCCCCACTCCGGAGCTGCCTCAGGAGCTGGAGGACCTCTTGGCCCAGGCGGCCGCCGCTGGCTGGGTGCTGGCCCTGCTCAAGCTGGGGGGCCGCTGGCCCTGGGTGCGCCCCCTGCTGGCCGAGCGGGGTCTGCTGGCGGACGCGTTGTTCGCCCAGCGGGTGGGCTGGCCCGACCAGCGGCTCTGTCCGGCCGCCGAGGTGCCCGCTGCCGCGGTCCCCTACTTCTCCCTGCTGCTCATCCGGCAGGGGTGGCCCGCGGTGCTTCCATGACCGTTCGCGTTCCGCCCCGCCCTTGCCGATGCCTGCCGCCGGGATGACCGCCACCGGGATGACAGCCACCGACTGGTTCGCCCTGCTGCACCCGGTGCTGATCATCCTGTTTGTCTACCCGGTGGTGGGCGCCACCATCCGCCTCGGGATCCTGGCGCGGGAGCGGCGCCTCGACATCAACCCCCTGCCGCCGACGGTGGGGGTGGAGCACACCGACCACGGCCGCTGGGTGACCTCCGGCGTGGTGGTGGCCGTGCTGATCGCCATGGCGGCCACCTACGCCCGGGGGGGCGCGGTCGGCGGCGCCGGCACCGGTGTGGCCCTTCTGCTGGCCGGGGTGGGGTGCCTGGTGAGCTGCCTGGCCCTGTGGCGGGTGAAGGGGGCCTGGCTGCGGGCCGGCTTCGCCCTGATCTGCTGGTTGGGGCTGCTGACCCTGGGCAGCCAGCCGGCCCTGTGGCACCTGGGCCGCAGCCCCTTCGAGGGGGGCGTTTGGGGCTCCCACTACTGGAGCGGCGTGCTGCTCTGCGGTCTGCTGCTGTTCGCCATGGCGGCGGCCCCCGAGACCCTGAGGTCCCCCCGGATGCGGCGCCTGCACGTCAGCGCCGCCTTCCTCACCGCCCTGCTGCTGGCGGTGCAGGCCATCAGCGGCAGCCGCGACCTGCTGGGCATGGCTCTGGGGCACTGATCTCCAGCTCTGCCTCCGCCCGATCCAGCAGGCCCAGTGCGCTCTCCAGGCTGGGGGCCACCATCAGCTCCCGGCGCAGCCGGGCGGCGCCGGCGAAGCCCTGGCAGGTCCAGCCCAGGTGCTTGCGGGCGATCAGCAGCCCCTGATCGCCGCGGGCGGCCACCAGGGCCTCCAGGTGCTCCCGGGCCAGGGCGATGCGGGCGTGTGTGTCAGGCTCCGGAGGCACGGGCCGGCCGGCGAGGGCCGCCGCGATGCGCCCCACCAGCCAGGGGTGTCCCAGGGTCCCCCGCCCCACCATCACCCCGTCGGCACCGGTGATCGCCAGACAGCGCAGGGCCTCCTCCGGGCCGGTGATGTCGCCGTTGGCGATGACCGGAATGCGCAGGGCCGCCTTCACCCGCCCGATCGCCCCCCAGTCGGCTTTGCCGGAGAACCCCTGCTCCCGGGTGCGGCCGTGCAGGGTGAGGCCACGGGCGCCGGCGTTCTGCAGGGCCAGGGCGAAGCCCACCGGATCGGCACTGGCCCCGCACCAGCCCAGCCTGGTCTTGACCGTCACCGGCACCCGCACCGCCGCCGCCACCGCGGCCACGATCCGCAGGGCCAGATCCTGCTGGCGCAGCAGGCCGCTGCCGCCCCCCTTGCGGGCGATCTTGCGCACCGGGCAGCCCATGTTGATGTCGATCAGCCAGGCACCGGCGGCCTCGGCCCGGCGGGCCGCCTCGGCCATGGCGTCGGGCCGGTGGTCGAACAGCTGCACCCCAACGGGGCCTGGATCCTGGTCGAGGGCCGCCATCTTGGCGCCGCCGTGGCCCAGCTCCAGGGCCGTGGCATTGACCATCTCCGTGAACAGGAGCGCCTCGGGGGCCCAGCGGCGCACCAGTCCGCGGAAGATCCCATCGCTCACCCCCGCCAGGGGCGACTGCAGCACCCGGCAGTGGAGCTGGCGGTCGGTGCCGTTGCCCTCCAGCTGCAGGGGGCCGGTGGGGCAGGGATGGGGGGCGGGACTGGGCATGCTGGAGTCACTCTCGGATGCTAGACGCCGCTTTGGACGCTGCCGCCGCTCCCACCTTGAAGCCCGATGGCGCCCCGGAACCCTTCCCCCTCAGCCGCGCCCTGCTGGAGGCGGTGCTGGAGGACCGCACCAGCGATTGCTTCGTCTGTCGGCTGATCTGGGAGCGGCTGGGCTACCGCCCGGACGCCAAGGGCCGCTGGCAGGCCGGGCCCGACACCCCGCCGGCCTGGGCTGAGGCCTTCCCCGAGGCGCCGCAGCTGATCGCCGAGCGGCCCGCAAGCGTGCGGCTCACCCGCTCGATCGCCCCCGAGCACAAGCAGCTGCTCAAGCAGCAGCTGGACTTCGCCGGGTATCGCATCGGTGGCCTCTACCCCCGCCGCACCCGGAGGGCCACGGCGGTGAACTGGCTGCTCGCCCACCTGGCCGAGCGGGGGGAGCCGCTGCCGGAGGCGGGCCCGCTGCCGGAGCTCCTGGAGCCGCCCAGCAATCCTGTGGCGGGCCATCCCGGCGATCGCCCTGTGCAGTAACTGCGGATCTTCCCCCAGCACCACCGAGGTCGGCCCTCGAGTGGCTTGTCGCTCACCCTGCCGCAGCGGTGCGGGCGCCTGGCCGGCGGTGGTTGCATCCTGGGGAGGGTGAAGCGCCGTCTTACCCGTAGGTCCCCCGACTCCTGGCTGCATGTCGAACCGCTCCACACAGCGCATCGCTGCCGCTTCCCTCGGCCTGGCCCTGGACTGCCTGCTGAACAGTGGGGTGATGCTGCCGGCCAGGGCCCAGGAAGGGAGACCTCCCGTGGGCGGCCGGCCGGTGAAGGTGGCCGCCGTTGACTTCATCCCCGCCTGGGGTGATCGGGACGGCAACATCCGCCGTCTTGTGGAGGCGGCCGAGCGCGTGGCGGCCGAGGGCGTGCAGTACGCCGTGTTTCCGGAAACGGCGATCAGCGGCTACGACTTCGCCGATCCGGCCCAGTTGGCTCCCTCTGTGGACACCATTCCCGGCCGGGCGAGCGATGCGTTGCTGCCGGTGCTCAAGCGCACCGGGTTGATCATGAGCGTTGGCATCGCTGAGAAAGATGCCAGCACCGGGATTGACTACAACACCGCCGTGTTGCTGGGGCCCGACGGCATCATCGGCAAATACCGCAAAAACGGTCTCAATGGTCAGGATGTGCAACTCTTCGGCCCGGGCGATACCGATGTCGGCGTGTTTGACACACCGATCGGCCGCATTGCCCTGATCATTTGCTACGACGACACCTATTTATTGGCAGTACGACCGACTGGCCGCCCTGCGTGGGGCCCAGATCATCGGCTGGCATTCGGTGTCGGATCGGGTGATGCCGGGCACGCCGCCGGCGAAGGCCAGGGCGAATCACTCCACCGTGGCCAGCGTGCAGCACATGAGCGCCCTCAACGGGGTGTGGGTGATCGGCGCCACCCGCAGCGGCATTGAGCGTAATCCGATCAACGGAAGTGAGCTCTATTACAACGGCGGCTCCAGCATCTGGTCCCCCCAGGGGCGCAAGTTGGTGCAGGCACCCGTGGTGCCTCCCGCACTGCTGCCGCCAGGCTTGAAGGGCATCTTCGCCACCACGATCATCCCGGCCGAAGCCGATGCGGAGCGCGACCAGCGGTTGGCGGCACGCCGGCCCTCGCTCTACAACCCCCTGCTGGCCCTGCGCCGGGCGCCCGTCGACTCCACCGCCACCACGACCAGGCGCCCGGTGCAGTTGGCCGCAGCGCAGTGGGCTGGTGACGCCTCGCGCCTCAGCAGCAGCCAGCCCCAGGCCCAGGAGTTGCTCGTACTCCCCGAGCTCTCCGCCTTGCCCCGCGCCCTGTCGGCCGCTGAGATCAGCCGCCGGGCTGAACAGCGCGGCGGCGCTTTTGAGCAGCTGTTGACCCTGCGTGCCAAGGCCGGCAACGGCTACCTGGTGGGGAGCTATCCCGAGCGCGATGGTTCCCGGGTGTTCCACACCGTGGTGTTGGCCGGTCCTGCCGGCACCATCCTGGGGCGTTACCGCGCCACCCACCTCAGCGCTGCCGAGCGCGTCTGGGCCAGCGCCGGGGATGCCCCCATGGTGGTGAGCACGCCGCTGGGGCGCATCGGCCTGGCCACAGCCGGAGACCTGGCGGTGACCGAGCTCACCGGTCTGTACCAGACCCTGCGTACGGATGTGTTGGCGGTGCCCTCGGGTGATCCTTCTCCCTTGAAGGTGGAGATCGATCGCAAGCTCTATGCGGTCAGCGATCCACCCACCGGCCGCGCCGATCGGCATCCCTACCTGGCCGCCAAGCTCGGCCAGTTCTGGTTGGTGAGTGGCGGGAGGCGCCTGGGGGACTCCACGGCCGCCGGGATCTTCGGCCCGGAACCTGTGGTGCACACGCCCACCCTCACGGCCGCTGCCGGTGCAGAGGCCGTGCGCTATCGCACGGTTGTGCCAGCGCCGGGCACCTGGATCAACCAGCAGCAGCTGATCGACGGCCAGCGCAACGACCTGTTCCGGCCCTTGGTGCTGGATCCCAGCAACCACTGCTTCCGCTCCTGGAGGACAGCGGGGAACGGCGTGACCATCTGCCGTTGAGATCACCCATGCCCGCCGTGCGTTGCAGCGGCTGGAGGGGGCGCTCCCCTCAGCGCCGCTCAGAAGCCCAGTGCCACTCCATCGAGCCGGTGATCGACGCCGGCCTCCAGGCTGGTGCAGTGGCCGGAGTCGTCGCGATGGAGGCGCACCATCTGGGCGCCCCCCTTGAAACCCATGAAGCCATAGGAATCGCCGAGCTGATGGCCGCGGGCCACCAGCTCGTGGCCCACGTCTGGATTGAACTGCGGATCGATATGGACCGCACCGCTCTGCATGATCAGCTTGAAGCGCGGGGCATCCACGGCCTGCTGGGGATTCATGCCCAGATAGAGGGCGTTGACCAGGATCTGGGTGAGCCCCTGGGGGTGGGCGTTGCCGCCGATCACCCCCATTACGAATTCAGGCAGCCCATCGCGCAGCACCATCGCCGGCAGGATCGAATGGCGCGGCCGGTGGCCGGGTGCCAGGGCATTGGGATGGCCCGGCTGGCTGGAGAACTGGGCTGCCCGGTTGTTGAGCAGGACGCCCGTGTCGCCCGCCACCAGCCCGGAGCCGAACAGTCCGCTGATGCTGGTCATCAACGACACGGCGTTGCCTGCGCCGTCCACGGCGCAGACGTAGCTGGTGTCGCCTGAATGGCCGCCCTGGGGCCGGGTGGCTGGCCGGGCCTGGGCCGTGATGCGGCTGCGGGCGGCGGCCAGGCCGGCCGGGCTGAGCTCCTGCCGCAGCTGCTCCAGCATCGCGGGGGTGGGCTCCCCCACCCCATCGATGGCCAGCTCAAAGCCCAGACGGATCGCTTCGATCTCATGGTGCAGCCGCTCCGCCTCGCCCATCGCGGCGAGGGGCAGGCCATCGAGGATGCCTAGCGCATGAAGAGCCACCACCCCCTGGGAATTGGGTGGCAGTCCCAGCACCTCTCTGCCGCGGAAGCGCACGCTCAGGGGCTCCACCCATTCGCAGCGGTGCTGCTGGGCGGCCACGTCGGCCGTGGTGGTGGGCACACCGCCCACGCTGATCGTGGTGGCGATCGCCTCGGCCACGGGCCCTTCGTAGAAGCCCTGGCGGCCCTACCGGGCCACGCGCTCCAGGGTGTCGGCCAGCTGCGGCAGGCGCATCAGCTGGCCCGGCTGCGGGGCGCTGCCATGGGGCAGAAACACCTCGCGAAGCTCCGATGAGGCGCTCTGCCCCAGCAGCGCGACGCCAACGGCCCAGAACCCGGCGATCGATTCGCCCACCGGATAGCCCTCGCGTGCGTAGGCGATCACCGGCTCCCACAGCTCCTGCAGCGAGCGGGTGCCAAACCGTTCCAGCAAGGCACACCAGCCATCCACGGCCCCGGGGATGGTGACGGAGGCCGCACCGTGCTCCGGCATCAGCGGCACGGGCCCCACCCGCACGAGGCTGGTGCCGCTTGGGGCTCTGCCGCTGCCATTGAGACCCAGCACCCGCTGCTCCTTGGCCGACCACACCAGCACCATGGTGTCGCCGCCGAGGCCGCTCATCATTGGCTCGGCCAGTGCCAGCATCCCGGCCATGGCCACGGCGGCATCGGCGGCGTTGCCGCCCTGCTCCAGCACCCGCAGGCCCACCCGGGTCACCAGTGGCGAACTGGAGCTGGCCATGGCCTGTCCGGCAAACACCGGGGAGCGGCGGTGCAGAAAAGCGGGGCTGACCATGGGCAGCGTGCGGCTGTGGCGATCAGGCCGCAGTCTGCTGCGGTTTGACGTTCAGCCGGAGCCCTTCAATGCTGCAAGATTCGCGATCCGTTGTTCCCATCAACGGTGCCGAGTTCCCGATAACGGTCCCGACCCGCTGCTGGTGCTGCCGCTGCATGTCATGGCTCGCCATCTCCTGCGCCTTGGGCCATGTCCGTTCCGATCCGTGAGGCTAGGTGGGGTGTATCGGTAAGGTCATGACAGGCAGGTTCAGGTCAAGGACGGTTTGGCGCTTCCCACAGTGGCGATCATTGGACGCCCCAACGTGGGCAAGTCCACGCTGGTCAACCGGCTCTGCCGCAGCCGTGAGGCCATCGTTCACGACCAGCCCGGTGTGACCCGGGACCGCACCTACCAGGAGGGCTTCTGGGGTGATCGCACCTTCCGGGTGGTGGACACCGGCGGCCTGGTGTTCGATGACGACAGCGAATTCCTGCCCGAGATCCGGGAACAGGCCAACCTGGCCCTGGCTGAGGCTTCGGTGGCGGTGGTCATCGTTGATGGCCAGCAGGGGGTCACCGCCGCCGACGAATCGATCGCCGAGTGGCTGCGGGGCCACAACGTCCCCGTGCTGCTGGGGGTGAACAAGTGCGAGTCGCCTGATCAGGGCCTGGCCATGGCGGCCGACTTCTGGGGTCTGGGTCTGGGCGAGCCCCACCCGATCTCCGCCATCCACGGCGCCGGCACGGGCGATCTGCTCGACCGGGTGATCAGCTTCCTGCCGGCCACCACCGAGACGGACGAGGCCGAGCCGATCCAGCTGGCGATCATCGGCCGTCCCAACGTGGGCAAGTCCAGCCTGCTGAATGCCATCTGCGGCGAGAACCGGGCCATCGTTAGTCCGATCCGCGGCACCACCCGCGACACGATCGACACCACGATCGAGCGGGAGGGCCACACCTGGAAGCTGCTCGACACCGCCGGCATCCGCCGGCGCCGCAGCGTCGACTACGGCCCGGAGTACTTCGGCATCACCCGCAGCTTCAAGGCGATCGAGCGCAGTGACGTCTGCATCCTGGTGATCGATGCCCTCGATGGGGTCACCGAGCAGGACCAGCGCCTGGCGGGCCGCATCGAGGAGGACGGCCGCGCCTGTGCCGTGGTCGTCAACAAGTGGGACCTGATCGAGAAGGACAGCCACACCATGAGCGCCATGGAAAAGGAGCTGCGCGCCAAGCTCTACTTCCTTGACTGGGCGCCGATGCTGTTCACCTCCGCCGTCACCGGCCAGCGGGTGGAGAGCATCTTCGCCATCGCCGCCGTTGCGGTGGAGCAGCACCGTCGCCGGGTGAGCACCTCGGTGGTGAACGAGGTGCTGCAGGAGGCCCTGCGCTGGCGCTCGCCCCCCACCACCCGCGGCGGCCGCCAGGGCCGCCTCTACTACGGCACCCAGGTGGCGACCCGCCCGCCCAGCTTCACCCTGTTCGTCAACGAACCCAGGCTGTTCGGCGACACCTACCGCCGCTACGTCGAGCGCCAGATCCGCGAGGCCCTGGGCTTCGAGGGATCGCCGGTGCGGCTCTTCTGGCGCGGCAAGCAGCAGCGGGACGCCGAGAAGGAGCAGGCCCGCCATCAGAGCCGGGGCGGCTGAGGTCGATGGGGACGGCGATTCCGGGGGCGATCCAGGGGGGCCTGGCCTGAATGGACTGGTTGCGGCAGCTGCCGATCGGTCAGTACGTCGATGACGGCGACGGCGGTGAGGGCGGCCGCGGCAGCTGGCTGCGGCGGCTTGATCCCCGGGTGAAGCTGGTCTGGACGGTGGCGTTCCTGGTGACGCCGATCCTGGCCGGGCCCCTCTGGCGGCTGGCCCTGGTGGGGCTGCTGCTGCTGATCACCGCCGTCAGCGGCCTGCCCTGGCGCCTCTGGCGGCAGAGCCTGCCGCTGCTGATCGCCCTGGCGCTGCTGGTGGGTCTGCTGGCCGCCCTGCTGCCGGCCGCCGGGGCGGTGCCGGCCAGCCTCCAGCGTCCCCCCGCCGAGCTGCGGCTGGTCCCGGCCCCCCCCGGTGCCCCACCCCCGTCCCGGGCAGGCCTGTCCTGGGAGCTGGTGCGCTGGGGCCCCGTGATGGCCGGGCCCCTGGAGCTGGGCCCCCTGGTGGTGACCCGCCGTTCGGCCGAACTCGGCATCAATGGCGCCACCCTGCTGTTCACCGTCATCCACAGCGCCAACCTGCTGCTGCTCTCCACTCCCCCCGAGGAGCTGGTCTGGACCATCGCCTGGTGGCTGGGCCCCCTGCGGGCCCTGGGCTGGCCCGTGGAGCGCCTGGGCTTCACCCTGCTGCTGTCCCTGCGCTTCCTGCCCCTGGTGCAGGAGGAGCTCCAGAACCTGCTGCGCTCGATCGCCACCCGGGCGGTGAATCTGCGCCGCCTGGGCTGGAAGGCCAGTCTGGGACTGGTGCTGGCGGTGGGAGAGCGGCTGCTGGCCAACGTGCTGCTGCGCTCCGAGCAGGGGGCCGAGGCCCTGATGGCGCGCGGCGGGATGTGGCTTCCCCCCGACCGCCTGCACCAGCCGGCCGCCACCCCCTCCGGCGCCAGCCTGGCGGCGGTGCTGGCCCTGGCGGCCCTGCTGGCGCTCCGCTGGAAAGTCGGTGCCCTTTAATGGCCCCAGGCTGCAGGGAGTCGTGAGCACGGAGCGCTATCTGAACCACCCGACCTTCGGGATGCTCTATCGGGTAGCGCCGGTGGCCGAGAGCCGCGATCTCTATGCCACCCTCTACGCCCAGCGCATCTTCTTTCTGGTCACCCTTCAGGAGCGGGGCGCCCACTTCGAGGTGATCCCCCTGATGGACGCCCGCCATTTCGCCGAGCAGAACCTGGCCCGCTGCCGGCGCGAGGGGCCCGAGGCCCAGGCCCGCTGGCGCCAGCTGTTCGACCAGACCTTCATCTGATGGCACCGGCGTCGCCCGCGGCGGCGGAAGCGTTCGGATCCACCCTGGCGGAGCGGCTGGAGGCCCTCCAGGGGGCGTTGCCGCCCTCCACCCACCTGTTGGCGGTCTCCAAGGGCCATCCGGCCGAACTGGTGCGCCAGGCCGCGGCCATGGGTCAGCGGAGCTTCGGGGAAAGCCGGCTGCAGGAGGCCATCGCCAAGCAGGACGCCCTGGCCGACCTTCCTGACCTCGACTGGCACTTCATCGGCCGGCTCCAGGCCAACAAGGCCCGCGCCGTGCTGCGCCGCTTCGGCACCATCCATTCCGTCGACAGCCTGGCCCTGGCCGGGCGGCTGCAGCGCATCGCCGCCGAAGAGGGCCTGGCCCCGGGGATCCTGCTGCAGGTGAAGTTCCGCCCCGACCCGGCCAAGACCGGCTTCGAGCCGGACGAGGTGCGGGCCCTGGGGGCCGACCTGGGGAGCCTGGCGCCCCTGCGCTGCCTCGGTCTGATGACCATCGCCCCCCTGGGCCTCACCCCCGGGGAGCGGCTGGAGCTGTTCCGGGACTGCCGCGCCCTGGCCGATGCCCTGGGGCTGCCGGACTGTTCGATGGGGATGAGCGGTGACTGGCGCGAAGCGGTGGCGGCCGGCAGCACCTGGGTGCGCCTCGGCAGTGTTCTGTTCGGAAGTCGCCCAATCCAGCCATGAAAGGCCGCTGGGATCTTGCCGGCTCGGATGTGGGACGCTATTCAAGGCCAAGCATCCTTCCCGAGGTCGACTCCGTGTCGTTGTTCTCCCGCCTGCGTGCCGTCGTCTCCGGTGACGACTATCTCGATGGCGACTTCGACGACGAACTCGACTACGACCCCGGTGACACCACCACGACCACGACCGCCTCGACGGCCGGCAGAAACACCGGAGCCCTGGCTCTGAGCACCGATTTCTCCACCGACGATCCCTTTGCCGGCACCAACGTCATCGGCATGCCCGGCATCACCAGCGCCGTGGCCGAGGTGTGCCTGATGGAGCCGCGCAGCTTCGATGAGATGCCCCGTGCGATTCAGGCCCTCCGGGAGCGCAAGACCGTCATCCTCAATCTCACGATGATGGAGCCGGACCAGGCGCAGCGGGCCGTGGATTTCGTCGCCGGCGGCACCTTCGCCATCGACGGTCACCAGGAGCGGGTGGGCGAGAGCATCTTCCTGTTCGCCCCCAGCTGCGTCACGGTCACCACTGCCGGCGGTGAAGAAGCCGCCTCCCCCACGGTGGTCTCCGGGCGAACCGGCCCCGTGGACGACCAGCAGGAGGCCGCCCCCAGCCCCGCCTGGGGCCGTTCGGATGCCATGGTCTGACACCGTCGGGGTGGTGGGCCTCGGCCGCATGGCCCGGGCCCTGCTGCTGCCGCTTCTCGACGCCGGCCTGCTCGAGCGCTCCGCCGTCCGGGCGGCGGTGGCCAGCGAGGCTTCCGCCCGGCGGTTGAGTGATGAGCTCGGGATCCAGGTCTCGACCGATCCAGCCCCGGCCTGGGCCGCGCCGCTGGTGCTGCTGGCGGTGAAGCCCCAGCAGATCGAAGCGGTGGCCCCCGCAGCGACCGAAGCCCTGGCATGGGCTCTGGAGTCGGCCCCCTCCCTGGCGGCGGCCCCCTCCGGCGGCCAACCGTTGCTGATCTCCGTGCTGGCGGGGGTGACCCTCGCGCGGCTGCAGGCCCTGTTCCCGGGACGGGCCTGCGTGCGTGCCGTGCCCAACACCCCGGCCCTGGTGCGGGCCGGGCTCACGGGGCTGAGCTGGGGTGAGGGCATCGGCGAGGCCCGGCGCGAGCAGGTGCGCGGGTTGTTCGCCCAGGTGGGGGAGGTGCTGGATCTGCCGGAGCCCCAGCTCGACCCCTTCCTGGCCCTCACCTCCTCCGGTCCCGCCTTCCTGGCCCTGGTGGCCGAATCCATGGCCGACGGGGCGGTGGCGGGCGGGCTGCCCCGACCGCTGGCCATGCACCTGGCCCACCGCACCATGGCGGGCACGGCGGCGTTGCTGCAGGGGCAGGAGCTCCACCCCGGCCAGCTCAAGGACATGGTGACCAGCCCGGCCGGCACTACGGCCGCCGGGCTGCGGCAGCTGGAGCGGGCCGGACTGCGCTCGGCCCTGATCGAGGCAGTGCTGGCCGCAGCGGAGCGCAGCCGCCAGCTGGCCTGAACGCGACGCCCGGCGGTTGCTCAGCCGGCCGTCAGCTGCGCCCGGCCCCGAGGCGCGGCTCGGTGCCGGCCATCAGCCGTTGCAGGTTGCTGCGGTGCCGCCAGAGCACCAGCGCCGTGGTGAGCAGGGCCAGGCTCAGGTAGGCCGGCCGCAGGCCGTCGGCCCCGAAGGAGCCCAGCATCAGCAGGGGCAGTGACAGGGCTGCGACCACGCTCGAGAGCGACACGATGCGGCTGAGGCTCAGCGTGGTGAGGAAGATGCCGAAACAGGCCAGTCCCACGGGCCAGGCCAGCCCCAGGAGCATCCCCAGGCCGGTGGCCACCGCCTTGCCCCCTTTCCAGCCCAGCCAGAGCGGCCAGATGTGGCCGGCGAGGGCCGCCAGGCCCGCCGCCACCACCCCCCAGTCGCTGATGGCGCTGAAACCGAGGGGCTGGAGCACCGCCTTGGCCAGCAGCACCGCGGCGGTGCCCTTGAGCACGTCGAGCAGGAACACCACCAGGGCCGGCCCCTTGCCCAGCACCCGCAGCACGTTGGTGGCGCCGGTGGAGCCGGAGCCTTCCTGTCGCAGGTCGACGCCGGCGAGCCAGCGGCCCGCCAGCCAGCCGAAGGGAATCGAGCCCAGCAGGTAGCCCGCCGGCAGCACGAGCAGATCGGGGAGGAAAACCATGGCAGGAGAGGTCGGGTGGGTCAGTAGAGATCGGCTTCGGCGTCGATCTCCCCGGGGCCGGCGGCGAAGGCCAGCCAGAGGGGGAACTGCAGGATCGGAATCTCGATCACCTGCTCGGCCGCGTCGATCACGATGAAGGGCAGCTCCCCCCGTTCCTCGAGGCGGTCGGCCCGCTCGATCAGGGCATCGGCCCGCTCGAACAGCACGATGCCGCTGGCGGGGCCGAAATCGTCGCGGCTCAGCCCCAGGCAGTCCTGCAGCCCCCGTCGCCATTCGCCGAGGCGCTCCGGCTGGCTGGCCAGCACCAGGGTCTGGAAGCGTTCCCCATAGAGCTCCCCCAGGATCGCGATCGCCGCCGCCGCCGCCAGGGCATTGCGGCTGCGGCTGCCGCCGCTGGCCTGGGCGCCCCGGCCCCCCTGGGAGAGGAACCAGTCCTCCAGCCGGGTGGCGGCGGAGCGCTCCAGGGTGCGGCGCAGTTTCCAGGGATCGGCGTAGAAATCCGGCTGGCCGCCGAACTGCTCCAGCCGCTCCCGGACCAGGTCCGCATCGTCGCGGAACAGGCCCGCGGCGGCGGGGGCCGCGGCGACCTCCGGGGCATCGCCGGTCCCGGCACCGGGCGTCGCCTGGTCGAGGGGGGAGGGCTGCACCACCAGCGGCTGCACCACCAGCTCCATCTGCTCGGCGGCGGCGGCCAGATCCTGCAGGGCCCCCACCAGGTAGTCCTGGAAGCCCTTGAGCCGCCGGGCGATCGCATCCGACTGGCCGGCGAAGCTGCCGGCGATCTCCTGGCGGATCTGCTCACGGCGGCTCTCCAGCTCGCCGATCTCCCCCAGGAGCTCGGCGCGGCGCTGCCGCAGTTCCGTCAGGGCCAGCTCGAGCAGCCCATCGGTCTTGGCAGCGGCCGATGCGGGGGTGGTGGCCGGGGTGGGATCCGGCGGGGTGATGGCGGGCGGTTCGGGTTGGTCGCTCATGGCAGGCGGGGGGGCAAGGCGGCGGAGGGCTCAGGCGGGGTCACGGGGAGCCGGCTTCCCGGGGAGAGGACCCCGGCGGGGACGGACTCGGCAGGCGCCGCTCCAGCTCCTGCCGCAGGGCCGTGGCGTCGAACAGCATCGGCAGCAGGTGGATGCTCTTCTGCTCCCGGAAATAGAACAGCACCGGCAGGGCCGGCCACCAGATCCGCCAGCCGATCCAGTCGTCGTAGGGGAAGCGGCGGATCACGGTGTCGCCGCGGGACACCAGCAGGGCGTCCGCCGCGAAACGCAGCCGCAGCAGGGCCGTCTGGAGCAGCAGGAACAGCCCCATGACCCCCATCGCCAGGGCCGGCCAGAGCGCGGCGCTCCACAGGGGCCGCAGGCCCAGCACGGCGCCCGCCAGCACCAGCAGCCCGAGGGGCACCCAGGCCCGGGGGCTGAGCACCACCGTGTCCGCGCCGATGGCGCCGTCGGTGGCGGCGCTGGCCGGAGGGGGGGAGGGGGCGGAGGTCATTGGCCGAAGAGCAACTGGGTGAGCAGCACGTCCACCAGGGCGACGCTGACGAGAATCATGACCACCGCGCCGGTGGTGCTGGCGCCCACCTCCTTCGGGCCCCCCCGGGTGGTGAGGCCCCAGCCGCAGGCGATGACGGCGATCATCAGGCCGAACACCACGGCCTTGAGCAGCATCGAGGGCAGGTCGTCGGGTTTCATCCAGACCCGCACCGAGTTCCAGAAGACGGACGGAGGAATGCTGTAGAGGAGGGTGCTGCTCACCTGGCCCGACCAGATGGCCATCCAGAAGAACAGCAGGCACTGCACCGGCGCCATCACCACCATGGCCAGCACCCGCGGCACCACCAGGTACTCCACCGGGTCGGTGCGCAGCATCGTGATGGCGTCGATCTGCTCGGTCACCTTCATGGTGCCCAGCTGGGCGGCGTAGGCGGTGGCCACCTTGCCGGTGAGCAGGGTCGCCGTGAGCAGGGGGGCGATCTCCCGCGAGAGGCCCAGGGCCAGCAGCCCGCCCACTGCGGCGCTGGCCCCCTGCTTGGAGAGTTCGGCCGCCACCTGGATGTTGAACACCGTGCCGGCCGCCAGGGCCGTGATCAGCACGATCAGGAAGCTGCCCGGTCCGGCCTCCAGCAGTTCCTGGACCAGGTCGACCATGCCGATGCGGCCGCGGGCGATGGCGCTCACGGCCTGTCCGCCGATCATCAGGCTGGCGCCCAGCCGCTGCAGCCAGCGCGGCGCCTTCATGGCACGGAGGGCGTCAGGGTCTCCGGCTCGGGGCCCCTCTCCGGCCAGCGCCGCATCACCACCAGACCCAGCACCACCAGCAGCGCCGGGATCAGGCCCATGCACATCCGGATCGCCAGCAGGGCGCTGTCCGGCTGCAGGATGCCCCGGGCCGCCTGGTAGCCGCTGAGGCTCATGAGGTTGCCGAAGAAGAACAGGGCCAGGCTGATGCAGATCTTCTGGGTGAACACCATCCAGGCGCTGTAGAGGCCGGCGGGCTTCTCCGGATCGGCATCGATGGCATCCGGCAGCAGGGCCCAGGGGATCAGGTAGGCGGTGGAGGCCCCTAGGCCGACGATCAGGATCGTCACCACCAGGGCGGCCAGACGCACCAGGTTGGTGGCCGAGGCGGTGGGGCCGAAGGCGGCATCGAGCGGCACCAGCAGCATGGCCATCACACAGGCGGCGATCCAGAAGGTCGTGCCCCAGTGCAGGGCGGTGAGGCGACCGCGGCGGCGGGCGATGGCGGTCCAGAGCTGGAGCCCCAGCAGGGTGCTGATCTGGAAGGGAAGCAGGATCCAGTTGCTCCAGCCTTCCGGCAGCCGCATCACCACCGGCAGGAAGATCAGGGCCGCCGTCTGCATGATCTGCAGGGCGCACCAGAGCAGCAGGTAGAGCCCGAGCACCATCTGGAAGCGTCCATTGCTGCCGACCCGGGCGAGGAGCCGCCGGGTGGTGCCCCGCTGGCTGGTGGGCCGCTGGCAGTGCCGCGCCGCCGGGGAGATGCCCCAGCCGCAGAGCAGGGTGGAGCAGGTGATCAGGACCCCCGAGAAGATCCCCACCTGCAGGTAGCTGTCGGGGTTCTGGTGATCCTTGAGCAGCAGGCCCCCCAGCACGATCCCCACCAGGCCGGCGATGATCGAGCCGGTGAAACGGGCGCTGTTGAGGCGGGTGCGCAGGTTGACGCTGGTGGTCAGCTCCGCCGCCAGGGCGGAGTAGGGAAGGTTGACGCAGGTGTAGAGGGTGTTCGCCACCATCGAGATGGCCACGAACACGGCGAACCGGACCCAGAGCCCCCCGGGCGGCAGCCACCACATCAGGGCCATGGCGAAGCCGAGCGGGACGGCGCTGCCCAGGATCCAGGGCAGCCGCGGACCCCAGGAGGAGCGGGTCTTGTCGCTCAGCCAGCCGACGATGGGGTCGTTGATGGCATCCCAGAGCCGGGCCGTCATCAGCACGAGCCCGGCCATCCAGGCCGGCAGCCCCGCCGCCGAGGTGTAGAAGATGAAAAGGTAGAACCCGATCAGGGAGGCCGCCATGCCGGTGCCGGCGTCCCCCATGCCGTAGGCCAGCAGCACCCTGCGGCGCTCACCGGCGGGAAGGTCCGCCGTATCCACTACGCCATCCGCCATACCATCCGCCACACCCGACGGCAGGTCCGGCGCTGCCGGTGGCGGGGAGGACGGTGTGGGGGTGGTCAAACCTGGAAGCGCTCCGGTGATGGTCGTCCGGTGGAGGTCGGCCGCAGCATGTCGGCCGGTGCAGGTCATAATGCTGCAGCCGGTTTCGGGGAACCAGTTCCAGGGAACCAGTCGCCAGTACCCCTGTACTGCTGCGGGCGTAGTTTAGTGGTAAAACCTCAGCCTTCCAAGCTGATGATGCGGGTTCGATTCCCGCCGCCCGCTTCCTGTTCTCAATAAGGGTTTTCGGCCCAAAGCCCTTGCAGGCACTGGCGTTAGGGCTTCCAGCCCGTGCCAGCGCCTGTTTGGCCGTGCCAGGCTGTGAGACGAAACATCTCACCAAACGTCTCACATGCCGGCGGCCCGTGACTGGGAGGACACGATCAGGGCGGTGGTGTCTCACGCCCTGTCTCAGAAGGGCTGTCGTCGTGGCTGGACGGTGCTCAATCACCGTGGTCATGCGCGCCTGAACATCGCTGCTGGGGCTGGACGGGGCAGGCGCCGGCAGGTGCTTCTTCCCATTCCGTGGGAGTGCGACCAGATCGACCACATCCGCGATGTGGTGGTTCAGGTCTACGAGCAGTTCCAGCAGGGCATCGAGCCCGATGCCTGCGTGGCACGCCTGCCCCGTGCCGATGGATCGAGGGCAGCAGAGGGGGAGCCCGGTTCAGGCCGCGGTACTCAGACAGGGCACCCCGGCAGGCCCAGGCCCAGGGGAATGGCGGCGGTGCTTGCCCCGGGGGACTGGGAAGAGCTGATCGCTGCTTTCCGGGAGCACAAGCTGATCAGTGGCGAGATCAAGCCGTCGACCTGGCATCGGGTCTACCGCCACCACATGAACCACGTGCTCGGCGCCGTGGCTGTGGCGGCCCCGCCGCAGAACGCCAAGCAGCTGCTGGAGGCCCTGGCCAGGATCTGGGCAGACAAGCCGGGCGGGCGCACCCGCCAGATCCAGATTCAGTCGACCGCCGCCCTGCTGCGTTGGGCCGTGGCAGAGCGGCGGCTGGGCGAGGACTGGGAGCCGCCTCAGGATCTGGCGGTGTTCGTGGGGCGATCGCGTGCGGCGAAAGCGATCACGACGCCCTTGGAGGTGGAGCACATCCTTGCGTTGGTGCGGGCCATCCCGGATGCCCGCTGGCGCTTTGCCTTTCAGCTGATGGCGGCCTACGGACTGCGCCCAGAGGAGCTCCAACATCTGCAGATCCGCCAGGGTCGGCTTTGGTGCACGTATGAAAAGGTCGCCTCCCGCGGCAAGACCCGGCCAAGGGTGTTGCGCCCGCTGCCCTGTGATGACTGGGCTGACGGCTGGCGCCTCGAGGAACGGTTCCCAACCCAGGAGCTGCCGCCCATGCAGCCCGGGTTGGGTGGTGGCTACGTGGGCCACTACCTGATGAATCGCCCGCTCTGGAAGGAGCTACGGCGTGAGTACGAGGCCAAGGGTGAGAAGCTGGTGCCCTACTCCTGCCGGCACGGCTACGCCCACCGGGCCCACGTGATCTGCGACCTGCCGCCCAAGGTGGTGGCCGCGGCGATGGGGCACAGCGTGCAGACCCACCTGGCGGCTTACAGCCGCTGGTGCGGGGATGACGTGGTGGATGACGCCTTCGCCAAGGCGGGACAACGGCTGGGCCAGGGGCTACGCGTTCAGAGCTCAGCGGCGTAGTGCCGCACGGCCTGCGAGAACCAGCTCAGCCCTTGTTCCTCCAGGGTTGCCAGGTACTCCTCAACTGTCTTGGGCCGCTTCTTCAGGCTGGCTCGGTGCTGCCGCATCGCCATGCACACCCGCTCGGCATCCAGATGAATCTGGTCGCTCCAGCGAGCCCGGTAGAGATCCGTGAGCGCCAGGCGCATCAGCAGATCGCGGAGTGGAGCGGGATAGAGCACGCAGGCGTCGCAGATGACGGTGAAGCGATTCACCTCAGTAGCCCATCCCCAGCTCCTGGGCCTGGGCCGCCAGCTCATCGAGGGCCGCGGCCCGCTGCTGGTCGATACTGTGCTTGTAGGCCATCAGGTCGGCCAGGCGGATGCGCCGGTGGGTGCCGACCTTGCGGAAGGGGATCTCCCCTTGCTCCAACCGCTCGATCAGAAAGGGCCGCGACACGTTCAGCAGATCAGCTGCCTGCTGGGTGGTCAGCTCGGCGTGCACCGGCACCAGCGTGACGGCATTGCCCTGGGCCATCTGCACCAGGATTCCCTGCAGCAACTCCAGTACTGCGGCCGGGATGGGAACGGATGCGCGCTGACCACCGTCCAGATCGAGGGAGAGGCTGGCTTGACGCAGGCCATGGCTGGCACGGAGGCCGGCGAGATCGCGCAAGCTCGCCCCTGCGGCCTCAGCCGCCTCAGCCGTGGGGATCACGGGCTCAATGGAGCCGGGGAGAGCGACGGCCATGGGCACAAAGGAGGAAGGCCACTCGAACCATAATCGAAATAATCGCAGTATCCGCAGCATCTGCAAGAGGGTGGGCCGAACGGCTGATCGAGCAGCGGATTCCCGCCGGCAGGATGCCGGGCTGCAGTGATCGCACCAGGATCAAGCTCCGCACCGCGGGCTTCCGCCTGGTGGTCGAGGTGCGGGTCACACGAGGTGCCGGTCCTTTTCGTGGCGGTGGGTCAGCAGTGGCGTAATGCTGTCTACCTCCAGGTTGACCAGCGCTGAGGCCCCTCTCCTCATGGCCGACTCCAAGCCATCCGAGCTGGATCAGCTCCGCCTGGAGAACAGCAGGCTGATTGCCCTGCTGGAGGCTCACGGCATTGCCTGGCGCTCCACCGAACAACCCAGATCGGATCCAACCCCGGACTCAGCCCAGCCTGCTGGCAGTGCCCCCGGTTCAGTGCAGCAGAAGGTGGCCCTGTTCCGGCGTCTGTTCCGCGGTCGTGATGACATCTACGCCCTGCGCTGGGAGAGCAGGACCAGCGGGCGATCGGGCTATGCGCCGGCCTGCGCGAATGAATGGAAGCCAGGGATCTGCGAGAAGCCTCGGGTGGCCTGCCGCGACTGCAGCCACCGGGAGCTGTTGCCCGTAACCGATGCAGCGATCTACGGCCATCTGGCCGGCGAACACACGCTTGGGCTCTACCCCCTGCTGGAGAACGACACCTGTCATCTGTTGGCGGTGGATTTCGACGAGCAGGACTGGCGCGAGGACGCAAGGGCCTTTCTGCGCTCCTGCCTGGAGCTGGCGGTGCCGGCCGCACTGGAGATCTCCCGTTCCGGGGAGGGCGCCCATGTGTGGGTGTTCTTCGAGGAGGCGGTACCGGCCCGGGAGGCCCGTCAGCTCGGGGCAGCCCTGATCAGTCACACCTGCGCCGCGTCACGTCAGTTGCAGCTGAGCTCCTACGACCGCCTCTTCCCCAATCAGGACACCATGCCGAAGGGGGGCTTCGGCAACCTGATCGCCCTGCCGCTGCAGAAGGAAGCCCGGCAGCGGGGTTGCAGCGTCTTCGTGGATGACGATCTGAAGCCCTATCCCGATCAGTGGGCCTATCTGGCAACCCTGCAGAGGTTGTCGGTGGCGGGGCTGCAGACCTTGATCCAGAGCGCCACGGGCGGTGCCCATCCCCTCGATCTGGCGTTCATCGACGATGAGGACCTGGCGACTCCCTGGAAGGCAGCGGTGCCGCTATCGCGGCTCAGCGGACCGTTGCCCACATCCATCACGCTCACCCTGGCTGATCGCCTCTATGTGGAGCGCTCGGGCCTGCCGCAGCCACTGCTCAATCGCCTGATCCGCCTCGCCGCCTTCGCAAACCCGGCTTTTTACAAGGCCCAGGCGATGCGGCTCTCGGTATGGGACAAGCCGCGGGTGATCGGCTGTGCCGAGAACTTCCCCCAGCACATTGCCCTGCCGCGGGGCTGCCTGGAACCGGTACAGACCCTGCTGCAGGAGCAGGGGATCAACCTGGACCTCGTGGATGAACGCCAGAACGGCTCACCGCTGGAGCTGGTGTTCACAGGCCAACTTCGCGATGACCAGGAGGCCGCCGTGGACGCGATGCTGCGCCATGACATCGGCGTGCTGCAGGCGCCGACCGCCTTCGGGAAAACGGTGGTGGCAGCAGCGATCCTGGCGCGCCGCAGGGTCAACACCCTGGTGCTGGTATATCGGGCTGAGCTGTTGCGCCAATGGCAGGAGCGGCTCCAAGCCTTCCTGGATGTCACTCCTGAGGCGATCGGTTGCATCGGTGGTGGCAAAGCTAAACCCACCGGCCAACTCGACATCGCCGTGATGCAGTCGCTGGTGCGGAAGGGAGAGGTGAACCCGGTGGTGCAGGGCTACGGGCAGGTGATCGTCGACGAATGCCACCACATCGCCGCCGCCTCCTTTGAAACGATCCTCAGGCAGGTGCAGGCTCGCCATGTGCTGGGGCTGTCGGCCACCCTGGTGCGCCGGGACGGCCTGCAGCCGATCCTGTTCATGCAGTGCGGCCCCATTCGCCACACCGCCCAGCGATCTGCCGGGGCGCCCCAGACCCTGGAACTGGTGAGCCGCACCCATCAGCTCCCAGCACTACCCGCCGATCTGCCGATTCAGGAGCTGATGCGCCGGCTGGCGGAAGACCAACACCGAACTGATCAGATTGTGGCGGCGGCGCCTACTTGCTGGGGTGATGGTCGCAAGCTGCTGCTGCTGAGCGAGCGGACGGACCACATCACAGCGATCGCCGGTGCGCTGGTCGAGCAGGTGCCAAACCTGTTTCTGCTGCATGGCCGCCTGAGCGCACACCAGCGCAGCGCCACCCTGGCCGAGCTGGAGCAGCTGCCTCCTGAGGCGCCCCGCATCGTGCTGGCCACCGGGCGACTGGTGGGGGAAGGGTTCGACCATCCGCCGCTCGACACCCTGCTGCTGGCGATGCCCGTGTCCTGGAAAGGCACCCTGCAGCAATACGCCGGCCGGCTGCACCGGCAGCAGAGCGGCAAGACCAGCGTCCGCATCATCGACTGGCTCGATCTCGGCCATCCGGTGCCGCAACGCATGTGGGAGCGGAGGCTGCGGGGCTATCGGGCGATGGGGTACGAGCTGACCTCGACGCGGCAGCCCATCCCAGATGGAGGACTTGTACGGTCTTGCCCCGTACAATGATGAAGTTGCTCTCTGGTGTGCCATGTCACCGAGCGAGACCGCGCTCCATGCGGCGATCGAAGCGATCGACGAGCCCCGCTCCGCTCGGATGGACCAGCGCACCAAGCCCTCGGTGAAGGCCAGCATTGAGGCTGCGGCTGATCTGATGGGAATCGAGGCCTCCGCCTTCGTGGTGATGTCGGCGTATGCACGCGCCCAGGAGCTGCTCCGTGGCAGGCAGCAGACCCTGCTCAGCCAGGGCGATCACCAGGCCCTGCTCGCCGCCCTCGACGAAGAGACCACGCCAACGCCCGCCCTGCTGGAGGCTTGGCAGCTGCACCAGGACCAGGTCGTGCGCTCCTGATCCGGTGGCGTATCGGATCGAAGCCTTTGACCCTGGCTTGCACGACACCAAGGACTTCACCTGCGGCCGCGACAGCCAGGACAACTTTCTGCGCCGCACCGCCAAGCGCCAGCAGCGTGATGGCTACACCCGGCTCTACGTCGCCACAGACGCCGCCCAGGTCGACGAACCTCGGGCCTGCCTGGGGTTTTACGCCATCAATGCCCATGCCACTGGCGTGGCCGACGTGCCTTCCGATGCTGCCCCGCGGGCACCGCGCTCGAACCTGATCCCAGGCGTTTTTCTCAGTCATCTCGCTGTCGACCGGAGACAGCAGGGCAAGGGGCTGGGTCGCATCCTGCTGGTGGATGCCATGCAGCAGTGCCAACGGGCGGGGCAGATCCTGGGTGTGCGGCTGATGGTGCTCGATGTGGCGGGCACTGCTGGAGAAGCGGAACGCGCTCGCCTCCACAGCTTCTACGCGTCGATGGGGTTCCGGCCCTTGCCAGGACGAACGGAGCGGTTGTTCCTCTCTCTGAGTGCCCTGCCACCTCTGCAGCCAGGCGGATGCGGCATCAGAGGCGCAGATGTTTCCTGCTCCAGCCCGTGATCGTGGCCTCCACGTTCTCCAGGTGCCACTGCAGGGGCCCCCGACCCTGGGTGCAACCCCAGCGTCGGTAGTGCTTGCCAGGGTTGAGCACCCCCCGCAGCCGCAGCTGGCGGAGGGTTTCGCGGCTCATCCCCAGGGCATCGCAGGCCTCTGCCGTCGTGACCCAGACCCGCTGGCGGGATGACGTTGTCGGCGTGTCCATCAGCCTCCTGCCAGCTGAGCGCGGAGGCGCTGGAGGGTCTCGATCAACCAGGAGCGGCGATAGCTCTTGACTTGGCGCGGGGCCCCATCCACAAACTGTTGGCGGCAGGGGGGCTCTTCTCCGAACTCCTGGCGGTAGGCCCTGGCCACGAGCTTGCCGGCTGCGCAGAACTGGTTGCGCGGCAGCGCTTGCTGAAACACCTCCAGCCAGGCATCTCCCAAGGTGAGCTCCTCGTCAGTCGGGGCGCCGGGCAGCAGGCCCGAGCTCGCGGTGAGCACGTTGCTGCGCACGATGTCCTTGAACAGGAGCTCGTCGCGTTGATTCAGGCCGCCGAGCCGCTCGAACAGGCCGATGCTGCGTTCCACCAGGGCGATCACCTCCGCTTCCCGGAGCCGGGGTCGGTTGAGCCTGCTGGACGCTCTCCAGGAACCAGCCGTCCATCCACACCGCGAATGGCGCGCTGATCCAGCGGGCCAGATCGACCGCGACCTGGGGATGGACCCAGGTGCCGCCGCCACCGGCACCGCCTGAGCGGGACTCAACAAGAGCGTGGACGGAAATTCCGGCCACGCTTTCCAGGGCGTCCAGATAGAGCTGGCACCGGTCGGACTCGCGGTAGTCCTTCCACCGCTTGCCATTGGCTTTGCACATGGCCGTGGCATTGACGTAGCCATCGGTGGTGCGCCGAGAAATCGGCGTCCCGTTCCAGGTACGGGAGACCAGAGCCGGGTGATTCATCGAAGGGACAAGTGCAGCTGGATGGGATGACGTCGTCGCGTTGTTCATCGGTCTGAAAGCGGTGTGACGGGTGGACCCTCACCGGCATCAGTGCCGGCAGCGGGGCGGAAGACGGTGTTCGGGCTTGTGACTGGTCGCGGCGGTACAGGCCCAGCGAGCACAAGCAGCAGGGTGCTGAGCTGAAATGCCAGCCCCAGCAGCACCAGGAGGCGCAGGGCGATGAGACTGCTGGCCGTGACCGCGACGGTGGTTGGCCGGCGGCTGCGGCAGAACGCAGGCAGCTGAGGGCCGGGCCGGTGAGGGGGCCTGCCGCTCCAGGCCCCGGAGTTGATGCCCTGACGATCAAGCGGCATCAGAACAACTCCTCGCTGTCGTCGGCAGCGCCGGTGCTCCAATCACCGGCACCACTGCCGGTGGTGGTGTAGCCCTCGACCTCCTCGAAGCCATCGGTGGGGTCGACCTGTTCGTAGGGGACGAACTCGACGACCTGGATGGCGCGAGGCTGGAAGGTCATGCCGCAGCCGTTCTCCCCATCCCAGCTATAAATATCAAAGGCAATGATTACCTTGGAGCCGTTGCCAATCGCTGCCCCATCCCAGGGCTGCTTCCTCGCATCGACGATGCGCGGCCCCTCCGAAAGGGAACCATCGCGCCTCTGGAACTGCGGCACCTTGAAGCGCACCACGGTGAGCTCACTCGGCTTCTCCTTGTCGGGCTTCCAGGGGAAGCCCTTCTCTGCACGGCGCTTGCGACTGCCGTGCAGAGCGATGAACTGATCCTCCATCGTCAGCAGGAAGGACTGGGCCTGCTCGTTGTTATTAGGCAGCAGCAGGTCACATGTCCAAGCCTTAGGTTTGCTGCGATCAAGCTGATGCCTGGGGTCGATCAGATGGGCCCAGCGCACTTCGGCGAGGGGCGTGCGGAAGATGTCTTTAGCCATGGGATGAATCGGTGGACGTTTGTTGTTGATCGAACGGGGGAAGGGGCGGCAGGCCAAAGCGCTCGCGCAGCAGGTGATGCACCGCTCCGCTCGCCGAGAGGTTGCGGGCCTCCATCAGCTCGCGCACCCGCAGGTAGACGTCGGTGCGCACCTGGGTCTGGATGAAGTGGCGACCAGCCAGAGAACGGGGCTGCTCGCCATAGCGGCGTGGCGGCCGGGGGCGATGGCTCTCGCTCATGGGCCTGGCTCCACAGCAGGCTCTGGCTGCATCTGGCCCTGCGCTTCTTCGAGGAAGAGCGCGATGAACTCGCTGTGCTGGCGCTGGGTGATGCGATCACCGATGGAGCGGGCATTGCGCGGCACCTGGAAGTGCTCACGGAAGGCCTTGGTCAGCTCCTGGCGAGCGGACTGGGACAGGTCGAGCACACGGCGGCGGACCTCGCTGATCTCCTCAGGGGTGAGGGGAGCCAGTGCTGGATCACCGCCTGCAGAAGTGCCGTCATCGCTGGAGTCAGCCAGGGGGGCTGGCTCCTCAGCGGCAGGATCGTCGGCTTGTTGATCGAGGCAAGCCTGCTGCGTAGAATCCACATCAGGCTCTTCAGGCATCTGCCGCTCTGGATCTGCATAGGGCTGTACAGCCCGAGCCTGTGCGGACACAGGAATGCCCAGCAGCATGGCCAACATCAGGCCGGTGGTTTCGGCCAGATCGCTGGCCTCATCAGCCCAGGACTCGCTGCAAAGCTCGGCCCCGGCGACGTGCATCACTGTGACCTGCAGCCTGGAGCGGCCTTGCTGCTCGCTCAGGTGAGCGGACCAGCCGATCCCGCGGCGGAAGGCGGGGCGGGCTGAGTGCACCACCTCCGCCGGATCGGTAGCGGCGATGGGGGACACCTCGGCCTGAAAGCTGGCCAGGGCAGAGGTGAGCTGTTGCTCGGGGGTGGCGTCGGCCAGGAGGGCCGGCGGCGCCTCAATGCCGGCCTCTGGAGGCCTGGGGGGTGGAGCCATGACGGATCGAATCGGGCGGTTGCCCGCTGGTCCGGATCTTAGGGCTCTTTATTGGAAGCCGCACTCACAGCGGCTGTTAATTCCTAGCCGTTAGGCAGTGACTGGCTTCTTGCCTTTGCGGCCGCTGGGCTTGGTGCCCTTCCTGTTGGCCGCCTCCCACTGGTCCAGCCAGCGCTTGGGCAGGTAGAGGTCGCCCTCGATCCACAGCAGAGCCAGCTCCTCCGGTTTGTAGTCGCCGAAGCCCGTGAGCACGGCAAAGAAACGCTTGCGGTGTTCTTCGCTGGCCTCGACCGCCAGGGAATTCAGGGCGTCGCTGGGTTCAAGGCCGCATTCATCGACCACCCGGCGCATCTGGTTGCGCCACTTGGCCGAGAGCTCCGTGGCTTTGCGCTGACCAACAGTCGGTGCCGGCGTGGTCTGGAACGCTTCTGGCACATCCCTCAGGCCGCAGTAGCAGGCCCAGAGCTCCAGGGGCGTCCAGGCCGGGCATTCGTCGTCACCCAGCGGGATGGCGTTCTCGAGCTTGTCCTTGATCGCCTGGCTCTTGAGCGGGCCCCAGTCCTTCTCGGCGATGCGGCGGTTCAGCTCGCCCAGCTGCCAGAAGGCCTTCTGGCGCAGCTCGCCCGCCTTGCCCTGCTCGATCACCGAGAGGTTGCCGTAGGAGATCGCATCGAAGCCGGCCTCTTCCGCCCAACTGCAGGCGGTGTACTGGGTCCAGCCGTTGGTTCTTCGCCAGTTCAGCAGCATCCGACCGAACGCTGCGCGGTTCTCCTCCTGGCGCTCCAGCAGCTCCGCGTAGGTGATGGCCACGTTCAGGATCCTGAATGGGATTTCCCGAACCATACGGCAAACTTGGCATTCCTAGTCACGTCCTGACACGTCCTGGCACATCAGGGCCGATCTTGTCCAAGCCTCTGCAGGATCTGCTTGGCAAGCTGACCAGTCATCACCTTCCCTGTCTCTGCCTGCAATCTCAGAGCAAGGGTGTAAGGGTGCTCGCCTGGGTGGGCCTTTGCGAGACGCTTCAACCGCTGCTGCAGTCCTGCCGGATCCATCAGTGTCGCAGCGACACTTGCCTCGGGGTGCCAAGCAGCTGCTCGGCCTCCTCCACAGAGCGGCAGATTGCCGCCACGCCACCGAGCTCCTGCACGAGACGCAGGAAGGCCAGCTGCTCCGGGCTGAGCACGCCCTGGGCTGTCTTGACCTCCAGGGCAACGAACTGGGCGAGCCGCTGGCCGACCAGCTCGGGCGTGATCTCCAGCGTGCGCAGGCCGATCAGGTCGCTGCTGCCCTTGCACAGCCCGAAGCGCATGAAGCGCCCCTGCTGGTCGACAAGGGCACCGGTGTTGTTCCGCCAGAGCCGTACCGGCCCGCGGCCGCAGGCCAGGCGGATGCGCTGCTGGATCTCGTGTTCGCCGGGGGAGGAGGCCATGCCTCCTGTTGCCGGGCGGGGCTACTCGTAGTGGCTCCAGAGGCGCAGCACCTTCACGATCCGTTCCTCCTCCAGCACCTGGTAGACGAGGCGGTGCTGGATGTTGATGCGCCTTGAGCAGGCTCCACGGAGATCCCCGACTAAGGCCTCATAGGGCGGAGGCTGTTGGTAGGGGTCAACGGCCAGAAGATCAAGCAGGTCCTGAGCTTTCTGCTTGAGAGCAGGGGATGCGGAAGCGAGTTTGCGAGCGTCCCTCTGGGCCTGCTTGGTGAACAGAACCGTCCAGCTCACCAGCCCGGTTCGCTGCTCAGTTCGCTCACCTCAGTGGCCATGCCTTCGAGGATTGACTCACGCATGCCAGGGATCGAGACCAGATGCAGGGTCTCCTGGATGGCGCGCCAGTCGTCCTGGGACAGCAGCACGGCGTTGCTGCGCTTGCCGGTGATCTGCACCGGCTCGTGGGACTGCCCCACCTCGTCGATCAGGGCGTAGAGCCGCTTGCGGGCTTCTGTGGCGGACACGGTGGTCATGGCATTGCCTTCACCCGTACGTCAAAGCGTACTGCTCGTTGCCTTGTGTTGCCTTGCGGCCCACACGTGTTTGGCCCAGCCCGGTTTGTAGCCCCGCTCCTGCTCCCGCTGCAGCAGCTGCTCGAAGGTCCGGCAGCCAGCTGCCGGGTATGTGCGCCGGGGCCGCTGCTGCTGGTTGGGTTTGGGCCGGTGGCGGGCTGCGCCCGTGACTTCCACCAGTTCGCCCTCAACCTGCTGGAGTCCGCGCCTCTGCTCATCGCGTTCCTCGGCCAGGAACACATGGCCGCAGTCGGGGCAGACCTGCGCGGCACTGGGGCAGCTGCAGAAGCAGACCGGGCAGTCCTTGATCGGAATCGAGACACCCTCGCGGCGGCGCCGCCCGGCCAGGTTCCACTCGCGCTCATCGGTGGGCAGGCCATGGCGATGGGCATTGCCGACGTGATCGAGGATGACGGCCTCCTGCTTCCCAGGTGCGGGACGCAGGGTCCGGCCGACCATCTGCAGGTAGAGGCTCAGGGAAGCTGTGGGGCGCATCAGGATTGCGCCGCCGACTGAGGGGATGTCGGTGCCCTCGGAAATGATCATGCAGCTGCTGAGCACTTCCACCTCACCGGTGCCGAGCCCAGAGATCAGGCGTTTGCGCTCTTCTGCCGGGGTGCTGCCGCTCACCGACGCGGCGCGTATTCCCGCACTGCGGAAGGCCGCGGCCATCTGCTCGGCGTGCTCGATCGTGCAGCAAAAGCAGATCGCCGTGCCCGGGTGCAGTCGGCGCTGGTAGTGGGAGACGGCATCGCCGATGGCGGCCCGGTCCCCGAAGGCGCGTGCCGCCTGCTCCAGGTCGTATTCGCCCATGCGGCAACGGAGCTTGCTGTTTCTGGCTCCAGGCCAGGAGAAGACCCGCGGCCTGGCCAGCCAGCCTTGTTCGACCAGCCAGGCCGCTGAGGGACCGAGCACCAAGGCCTCGAAATAGCCGCCGGCCTCCACGCCCAACCCCTTGCCGTCGAGGCGTTCCGGGGTAGCGGTCTTGCCGATCAGGTGGGCGCCTGGCCAGGCCTCGATGATCCAGCCCCAGACATTGCCGGCCACCAGGTGGTGGGCCTCGTCCTGAATGATCAGATCCGGCGGCGGCAGCTGCTCCAGCCGCCGGGCCACGGTCTGCACCGAGCCCACGGCGACCTGCTGGCCCTGCAGCGACTGGCCGGGGGCGATTACATCCGGCTCCAGCCCCCACGCCCGCACGGTGCCGGTCAGCTGCTCGATCAGCTCAGCCCGGTGGGCCAGCACCAACACCCGCCGGCCCTTGCCGGTCGCCCCTTGGACGATGGCGCCGATGGTCTGGCCCTTTCCCGCACCGGTGGGCATGACGGCGCAGACCCGCCGGTGGACCTTGAGGGCAGCGCGGAGGTCGGCCAGCAGTTGCCGCTGGTAGTCGCGCAGGACGATCGGAGCCATGGGCGGAGCGACAGGCTTGGCACTGAGTAGAGGGGCTCAGCAGTGTTCAACTTATCAAGCCCTGCCGGGCATGCTTAGGTTGTGCTCGGGACTCCAAGGCTGCCATGGCTTCATTCGCTTCGCCCCTGAGCGTCTCCATCACCGAGGCGCAGCTGGCTTGGCTTGACCAGCGCCGCTCCCACGGCGCCCTCAGTCGCTCGGCGGTGCTGCGCCAGGTGATCGATGCCGCGATCGCGGCAGAGCGCGCCGGCATGGCCATGCCAGGGCCTGTGCTGGCGGCAGCCGCTGAGCGTCGTTGATCCGCGGCGACACCCATGGCAACCGACGTGATGACGGCGGCCTCAGGCCGCTGGCGCGACATCCTCGAGGTGCTGGCGGGGCTGCACGCCGAGCAGCTCAGCAATCGCCATCAGCCCTGCCCGGCCTGCGGGGGGCGGGACCGCTACCGCTTTGACGACCGGGACGGCAGCGGCTCCTGGTTCTGCAACCAGTGCGGCGGCAAGGACCACCTCGGCGGTGGTGGGACAGGGATGGACCTGCTGATGCGGGTGCGCCGCTGGAGCTTCCGCCAGGCCTGTGAAGAAGTGGAGCGCTACCTGCGCCTGGAGTCAGGCGGGAGCGGGCGGCATCGGCCCCAGTTGGTGAGCACCGGCAACGGTTCCGGCGCCAAGCTCCCTGCCCCACCGGCCACCCCTGCCGCCACTGGCCTACCGGGCCATGGCAGCCGGTCCTGGCGCCAACCCGAGCAGCCCCCTGCCGACGCACCACCTCCAGCCCTGGAGCAGGGCGCCATCGCCCAGTGGTGCTACCGCGATGCAGCGGGGAACCCGCTGTTCTGGATCCAACGCCTCTGCCTGGGCGGCAAGGGCCGCAAGGCCTTCCTGCATCGGGTGTGGCTCGATGGCGGCTGGCATCGGCCCAGCCGCCGCGACTCCTTCTCCTGCGAATGGCCGGCACCCCGGCCGCTCTACGGCCTGCCGGACCTGAACCAACGCCCCGAGGCACCGGTGCTGGTGGTGGAGGGGGAGAGCACGGCCGATGCGGCAGGGGTGCTGTTTCCTGAGCACGTGGTGATCAGCTGGGCCAACGGCACCAACGCCATCGCCAAGGCCGACTGGCAGCCGTTGGTGGGGCGGGCGGTGACGCTCTGGCCCGATGCCGACGCGCCCGGTCGCAAGGCCATGGCGCGGCTGGCCGCCCTCTTGAGAGACCAGGGCTGCCGCGTGCAGCTGGTGGACCCGCCGGCCGAACTGCCGCAGGGCTGGGATCTGGCCAATGCCAACTGGAGCCCTGCGGAAGCGGCCGAGCACCTGCAGCAGTGGGTGCAGCTCATGCCTGCAGAGGAAGCAAGACCGGGAGGGGCTTCAGACCCGGCAGATCAGGAGCCCGCTTCCGGTGCCCCCCCTGCTGGCGGCAGCGGGGGGCCATTCCAGTGCCTCGGCTACGACGGCGAGGCCAGCTACTACCGCTCCGGTCGCACCGGGCAGGTGCTGCGCCTGGCCCGCTCGGCTCACACCGCCACCCACCTGATTGCCCTGGCGCCGCTGGCCCACTGGGAAACGCTTTACCCCAGCCGCACCGGCGTTAACTGGTCGGCGGTGGCCAGCGACCTCTACGAACGCTCGATCGCCGCCGGACTCTTCACCCCCGATCGCATCCGCGGCCGCGGCGCCTGGTGGGATGACGGCAGGCCGCTGCTGCACCTGGGCGATCGGCTCGTCACCCCCGAGGGGGAGCACCTGATCACCAGTTCCTTTCGCTCACGCTACGTCTACCAGCGCATGCCACGGCTGGATGGGCCAGGCGATGTGGAGCCCCTCTCGGTGCAGGAGGCGGCGGTGATCGTGAGCATCGCTAACCGCTTCCACTGGGACGTGCCTGCCTCCGGCACCCTGCTGGTGGGCTGGGTGGTGCTCAGCCCGATCTGCGGCTCGCTGCGCTGGCGGCCCCACGTCTGGCTGACGGGCGGTGCGGGCTCGGGGAAGAGCGCGATCCTCGATCGCTATATCAACCCCCTGCTGGGGGATTTCGCCTTGCTGGTGAGCGGCTCGACCACAGAAGCCGCCCTGCGTCAGTCGATCTGCTCTGACGCCGTGCCGGTGGTGTTCGACGAGGCGGAGAGCAACGAGCGGCCGGATCAGCAGCGGATGCAGGGGATCCTGTCGCTGGCACGGGTGGCCAGCAGCGAGAGCGGGGCCTCCCTGCTCAAGGGCTCCCCCAGCGGTGAGGTGAGCCGCTACCGGGTGCGCTCGATGTTTCTGCTCAGCTCGATCGCCACTGCCCTCAAACAGGGAGCTGACCGCAGCCGCTTTGCCCAGCTCACCCTGCGCAACCCTGCCGAGCTGCCCAAGGGGGAACGGGAGCTGCACTGGGCCTCGCTGGATCGGGACCTCGATCGCCACATCTCCAGCGAGCTGGGTCGGCGGCTGATCGCCCGAACCGTGGGGCTGATCCCGATGATCCGCCAGGCGGAAGGGGTGTTCACCCGGGCAGCGGCGCGGCACTTCGATTCCCAGCGCCTGGGGGATCAGTACGGCACCTTGATGGCCGGGGCCTGGTCACTGCTCAGCGATGTGGTCCCCACCCAGGAGGAGGCCGAGCAGTGCATCGCCTGCCACGACTGGGAGAGCTACAGCCAGAGCACCGAGCTCAGCGATGAGCAGCGCTGCATCCAGACGATCCTCCAGCACCCGTTGCGGGTGGAGTGCCCCGATCGCACCGTCACCCGCACGATCGGTGAGCTGGTGGAGCTTGCCGCCCACCAGGCCCACGACCTGGAGATCAGCGCCGAGCTGGCAGCGCAGGCCCTGGCCCGCCAGGGATTGCGGCTGGAGCTGCCCCATCTGCTGGTGAGCAACACGGCCGAGCCGGTTGCTCAGATCCTGCGGGACACGGCCTGGGGCCATGGCTGGGCGGTGGTGTTGCTGCGCTTGGCCGGTGCCCAGCGCCGCGGGCCGGTGCGCTTCTGTGGTGCCGGCATGGTCACGCGGGCAGTGGCAATTCCACTGGCGGTTCTCTGAGCTGGAGCGTCACAGCCATGACACCCCGCAACACCCCACCGTTATGCCCAGATCGACTGCGGTGCAAGCGATTACAGCGGCTGTAACGCTGTGACGCTTTTCGGCGGGAATAGACACCCTCACACACACAGAGACACCCATGCACACCTGCGAAAAGACACACTGCTGCTTGCTAATGCTTCTATTTAGAGAAAGAGAGTTACAACGTCACGGGGCCTGCTCAACTCCAGCTCTGGAGCGGGATTTCGGCTGTGACGCTCACCGTCACGGGCTGTTGCAGGGGAAACGGCCATGCTGACCGCTACCTGGCTGGAGCCCATCCCCGGCCTGTGGCGGGATGAGGAAGCCCACCGCTACTGGCTGGGGAATCATCTTTTCCCGGTGTCGATCACCGGCGTGCTGGCCCATGGCCTCAGCGAGACCGCCAAACGGGCGATTGAGGCCAAGCGGCCGATCTGGGAGCCCCGCGGCACCACGGTGCACGCGGCCCTGGAGCGCTACAGCCAGGCCCGCTTCCTGGTGGGCAAGAGCGCCAGCGAGGCCCTGCTCGATACGGAGACTCTCCCCAGCCATCACCAGTACCGGGACTGGATCCTGCCGCTGTTGCAGCTGCCGCTCTGGGAGGAGGTGCAGGTGATCGCCAGCGAGCGCCTCACCTGCTGTCTGGCCCGCAACCTGGCCGGGGCTTTCGATGGGGCCTATGTCTCCCCGGCGCTGAGCGAGCGGCGGGGACGCGAGGTGCGGGTGCTCTACGACCTCAAGACCCTCTCGGCCCACGGCAGGCCCTATTCCACCGCCGCCCAGCTGGGCGGCTACATGGTGCTCGAGGCCGCCCAGGGGAACCACTACGAGCTGGGTCAGACGATCTGGAGCAAGCCCGGCGAGGCCTTCTGCAGCACCTTCTACAGCCGTGAGCAGTGCCTGGCGGCCTGGGCGGCGGCCTGGAGCAGCTACTGCCTGGCTTGCAGGCCCTTCTGAAGCCCAACCCACTCTGCATAGGCTGGGGCCCTCAGCGTGTGACCTTGTGCGATGGCGTGGGCCCTTGCTGCAGCGGTGACCCTGCTGGCAGCTACTGCCGGCAGTGCTCTCCCTGGCTCCAAGGCTGGCGCCGCTCCCGGTGGACTGCGCTGCAGCGGCATTGGGCTGGTGCCGCTCCTGGCGCTGGAGCCCCGACCGCTACTGGAGCTGCGCTACGCCAGCCCCTACAACTTTCTCGGCTCCACCCTCTATCCCCGGCTGAATCCCGAGCTGCGCTGCCCGGTGGCCTTGGCCCTGCAGCAGGTGCAGCGGGATCTGGCGGCTGAGGGCCTGGGTCTCAAGGTCTGGGATGCCTACCGCCCCCTGGTGGTGCAGCAGCGGATGTGGGATGCGATCCGCGATCCGCGCTACGTCTCCGATCCGGCCGTGAACGCCGGCCGCCACACCCGCGGCACGGCGGTGGATGTGACGCTGGTGGACCGGCGTGGCCGGGAGCTGCCGATGCCGACTGACTTCGACGACTTCAGCGAGGCGGCCCATGTGAATGCCGCCGGTATCCCCCCGGAGCGTGCCGCCAATGCCCGGCGCCTGCGGGAGGTGATGGAGCGCCGTGGCTTCCGGTCGTTTGCCACCGAGTGGTGGCACTTCGACTGGAGGGACTGGCAGGCGCTGCCGGTGGTGACCGGCAAATCCCCGCGCTGAGGAACCCGAGCGACACGAGCCTGGACCTGACACCAGACAGGCCTGTGGGCGCCAGGAGCTGCTGCGGCCTGACCCTCGGACGCTTTCGTTCCCAGGACAAGGGCTAGGAATTAACAGCCCCTGTGATTGCGGCCATTAGAACAGAGCCCATACAGTGAAGTTCTGGCGGGCTCTGGTCTGCTGGCCTTTGAACGCCGTGCTCATGGTGATGCCTGCTGCCCTTGCTCAAGCTGCCTCGGCGCCGTCAGACGCCATCGGTGCACTGCTCGATGCGATCACGGCCCTCAAAGCCCAGCAGAAGCAGCTGGAGCAGCAGCTCGAACCGCTGCTGGAGACCCTCAGCGAGGCGATGGCAGCTGGTCAGCTGGATCCCTCCTTCTCCCATAACGACTGGGCCTTTGCCCACAGCAGCGGGCGGCTGACCTACGCGTTCCCGGCGGCGGTGCAGCAGATCGAGCAGCAGCTCAAGGCCGCCAAGGAGACGGCCATCCAGCAGGGCAGCGCCACGGAGAAGCGCGGCAAGCCCTTCTGGACCATCCGCCCCCCGAAGGCCCAGGACCAACCGTTCTGAGCTGATGCCGCAGCGTGCCCACGCCCTGCCTCCCGCTGATCCGGTGGAGGAGCTGCGCGTTGCCGCCAGCGCGGAGGACGACAACGGCCAGCCGCTGTATGAGCCCACCAATCCGGCCCGGCCGATCGGCCATGCCAATCCACCGCGCCGCCCCAAGGGCGTGGCGGTTCAACTCACCCCTAGACCCTCCCGGCTGGAGGTGGAACGGCGGATTGCCGAGGCACAGCTGTGGGTGGCTCAACGCCTACCGCTGGTGCAGATCATTGAAAATGCTCGTGAGAACTGGGGAATCCACAACACCCAGACGGTCAACCGATACCTCAATCTTGCGCGTGAGCGCATGGTTCAGGAGCTGATCTCTGACCGCCGCAGGCATCAGGCCGAGCAGATCTTTGCCCTCAATGACTGCGCCCGCCGGGCGATGGATGCTGAGCAGTTCAATGCCGCCGTCGGTGCCTTCCGGGTGATCGCCGAGATCGGCGGCCTGCTGCGGGCACCTCTCAAGGCACCAGACGGGCAGGCAGCAGGGGGCAGAAGCTGATGGCAGGCCTGCTGCTGGATCCCGCTACCGACCTCTGGGCGGACTGGGGTCTGCTGAATGTTCCCGATCCCTGCCGCCAGCAGAACAGCCCCCAGGCCCAACAGGCCTTCCGGGATTTCATCGTGGCCGCTTATCCCGGCTACGCCTTCCACATCTGGGCCGAGCGGCTGATCGCCCTGCTGCAGAGGGTGGCGGATGGCGATCTCAACCGCCTGATCGTCTGCTGCCCGCCACGGCTCGGCAAGTCACTGCTGGTCTCCAAGCTGTTCCCGGCCTACTGGGTGAGCCGCTACCCCACACGCTTCTGCGCGATCGCCTCCTATTCAGCCGAGCTGGCCTATGCCCATAGCCGTGAGGCGCGGCACTACTACCGCGCCGTCGGCTACCCCCTATCGAAGGACTCCACCGCCGTGGGCAACTGGCTGACGCCAGAGCGGGGCGGCTGCATCGCCGCCGGCGTGCGCGGGCCGTTCACCGGCAAGGGCTATGCGCTGGGGATCATCGATGACCCCTACAAGGGTCCGGAAGACGCCAACTCCGCCGGCCAACGCCAGAAGCTGATCGAGTGGTTTCAGTCCGTCTGGCTCACCCGTGCCGAACCGGCCCCACAGGGGCCAGCCCCAAGGGGGTCAGCCCCAATGGGGCCTTCTCATGGGGATACCGGCGGAGCAGCGCAGGTGGTGGTGCTGACCCGCTGGCACCAGGACGACCTGATCGGCTGGCTGCTGGAGCAGGAAAGCGGTGAGGCCCCCCAGCACTGGAACGTGCTCAACCTGCCGGCCACCTGTGAACCACGACAGCAGCAGCTGCACTTCCCAGCGACCTGCACACTCGAGCCGGACTGGCGGCAACCGGGTGAGCCGCTCTGCCCGGAACGGTTCCCTCTGGCAGAGCTGGAGCAGATCCGCATCCGCGCCGGGAGTTATTGGTGGAACGCGCTTTACCAGCAGCGCCCCTCCCCGGCGGAGGGCCTGCTGTTTCAGCGTGCCTGGATCCATCCCTCTGCGGGCACCCCAGCCCCCGGCGGTCGTGAGGCGCGACGGCCCTTTGCGGCGGTGGTGCTGAGCTGCGACCTGAGCTTCAAGGGCGGGCAGGAGAACGACTACTGCGGCTTCTGCCTGCTCGCTCTGCTGCCGGACCCAGACGCCCGCCACCCGGCCGCCCAGGCCATTGCACGGGGTGAGCAGCTCCATCCCAGTGCCGCCCGGGTGCGGCCCCAAGCCGATCAGCAGAGGGACTGTTCCCACCGGATCGAGGTGATCTGGAGCCAGCACCATCGCCTCGACCTGCCGGGTGTCGTGCACTTCCTCACTCAGTCCGTGGCGCTGCTGGAAGAGGGGCTAAGTCCTGATGCGGTGCTGATCGAGGACGCCGCCAATGGCCCGGCCGTCTGCCAGCTGCTGCGGCACCGGATCCCAGGCCTGATCGCGATCAGGCCCAGCGGTAGCAAGGTGAGCCGCGCCCATGCCGTGGCCCCACTGATGGAGGCCGGCCAGCTGGCCTTTCGCAGCGGCAACGATGCCCTGATCAGTGAGCTGCTGGGTTTTCCCAATGCCGTCCATGACGACCTGGTGGATGCCTTCTGCCAGGGCGTGATCTGGCTGCAGAGCCAGCACTGGCGCAGTCAGGGCAACACCACGCCCCGGCCGCTGCTGTTCTCCCGCTGAGGGGCATGCCCCACTGTCCGATGAGCCCTTCCCCTCAAGTCCACATCCCCAGACCCCGGCAGGGCACTTCCCGAGTGCCGACACCTCGGCGTGGGCGAGCCCCGTTGCGCTCGCCCCATGCCGCTGCTGACGCCCTGGTGGTGGAGCACCTGCCCTTTGCCGCCAAGGTGGCGGCCAACTACGCCCGCCGCACCGGCCACCCCAAAGAAGACCTCGAGCAGCTGGCGGCAATCGGGCTGATCAAGGCCTCACGCCGCTACGACATCCAGCGCCCGGGCCGCAGCCCCAACCACTTCATCGCCTACGCCAGGCCGTTCGTGAACGGTGAGATCACCCATTACCTACGCGACAAGGGATTTTTGATCTCGGTGCCGGGCCGCTGGCGGGAGCTGCATGCAAGAGGGCAGAAGTTGCTGCGAGAGGGGACCGCGGCCCACGAGATCCCGCAATGGCTGGGGGTCTCCGCTGACCGCTGGGCTGAGATCTGCGAGGCCTGCGCCGTGCGGGTGGTGGCGATGGCGGCCAGCCAGGCCGATGGATCCCTGGAGTGAGGGCTGCGGTAGAGGCTGCACGTCAACTCCCGCCAGGAATAGCGGCTGCGTAGATCTCCTTGAGTTCATCGTGATAGCCCCAGCCGATACCCGAAGACGAGCGCACGACCTCGGCAAACCGCTCCCTGAAAGGCTCCTGCAATTCCTTTTGCAGGCTGCCGATTGCCTGCACGGCGCGGCGGGCCATGGTGAGCAGGGCGTTATAAAAGCCCGCATCGATGTCGCCATACTCCACGGTGAAAGCATTGCCCTGCTCCACGAAGAACAGCATCAGATCGGCGTGAGCGATTGGGTCAGCGACCGCAGAACAGAAATCGCCAACAGCCTTTTTGGCTTTGGCGACCTGCAGAGGGCGATCGCGCAGCACATCCGGATACAGGCACTCTGCGATGATCTTCTTGCAATCCACCATCGCGACCTCTGCATTCGCGAAGCGGGCCTGGAGAAAGTTTTGATTGGCTTTCGAGAGGCGATAAAGCTCGGCAACAAGACTCAGCAGCTCCTCTTGACTGAGCTTCGCAACGGCAGCCTTAACGCTTGACCATGTCTGCTTGCCCACAGCAATAGATTCTCGCTTCATAACTCTAGAGCTGCCCCTGAGTGGCGGGCAAGAAGCTCAAGGCGGAAAGCAAAAGCCAATGACGGCGTATTAAATCGAACATGTTGCCAGAAGGTAGTCAAGCGAAACGAGAGCCATGCGGGATTCATAATTTACGAGACCTTTTGGCACGCATTTTCTCATCATTGCCAATGACATATAAGAATTCATCGTCCAATTCAAAAATCGCTCTTTTGCCAATGTACCTTGCAAGCGCACATGCATCAGATCTGGTAAACCCGTGAATCGCAAAACTAGGCTCAGACCATTGGCCATCAGGCGAGATTCCGCATACAGAGACAAATTGGACCGAGCGGAGCTCAAGCAGACGCCACCCGTCGATCGCGATGCCCAGGGCGTCGAGGTGATGGGCTACGACGAGGCGGGCGGCACCAGCTCGATCTACTGCTGCACCTTTGGTGATCAGGGCGTGACCGGCCTGCAAGGTCCGTTCCAGGGGCGCTACGGCATCTCGGTGCGGGACCTGGGCGAGGTGCCCGATGCCCCGGTGTTCCGCACCCGCGTCGATTGGTACGTGGGCTTTGCCGTGCTGCAGCCCCGCGCCGCCGGCCGTCTGTTCAACATCACCCCCGCTGCCTGAGCCATGGCCCTTCTGAACGGAAACCCCCTGATCGATGCGGAGACCACCCTGGTGGGCTGGACCAACCGCAGTGCCATCCGCGATACGGAGCACACCTACCTCTCCGGTGAGGAGGTGCTGCTCAACACCAAGCTCGATGCAGCCTCCCGCTTCTCGCTGGTGGCTTCCCATCCCGGCGCGCCTGCCGCGGTGGAGGTGGAGCTCCTGCTGGCACCGCTGCTGCGCGATGGCACCACCGGCAGCTGGATCAGTGCCATCCGCGTTGCCCTTCCGGCAGAGGGCGGCCGGGTGGAGGCGTTCCTCGGCGGCCATGACATCCAGATCGCGTCAGCGGATCTGCCCAACCTCGATCTGCCGGCGGTGTGTTTCGCCAAGGCGCTCGTGACCCCGACCACTCCGGCGGGGATGCACGCAGGCCTGACGGCCACCATCGCGGCCTGAGCCCATGGCCCGCAAACGCTCCACCAGCCCTGCAGAGGAACCGGCAGCCGAGGCACTGCCGGCGCAGCCCACGGCGATCGAGCTGCCACCCGCCGCCGCAACCCGCCACGACCTGGTGGATCCCACCGTGCCGGCCGGCTTGGTGCGGATCAGCAACGGCAGCGGTGAGCGCTTCATCTGGCCGGTGCACCTGTGCGGCTGGCAGCAACAGGGCTGGTCCCTGCTTGCCGCCGCCACCGGCATTCAGACCACGCCGGCGCCACCAGCACCTGCACCGCTGATCGAGGCACCGCAGGCCGCAGCAACGCCAGAACCGAGCACAGACGAGCCAACCCCTGACGGCGCTGAGACCGAATTGGCAGCCAACTGGGAGCAGGAGATGGGCGCCACAGACGAAGCGCTGCTGCTCGACGACCCGCTGCTCTGAGGGGTGATCGCTTCCGTGCGCTCCTTTCTGCCCTCCCAAGTGAGCAGCACGGCAGCCAGCCCGCAGCTGATCCGCCTGCTGCCGCCCCTGGGCTGCCCCGGCGAGAGCGTGTGGGTGCCACCGGTGGAGGTATCCCGCTGGGAGCAGCAGGGCTACCGCCGCGCTCCCATCCCCGCCGCACCGCTGGAGTTGGCCTGGCTGCCGGATGCACCCGTGCCGCAGGACCCGACTGGCAGCACCGCGGTGCTGCTACTGCTCCAGGCCCGGCCACCACTGCCAACGGCCCTGACGCTGGATTGGGGTGACGGCAGCGTTGAAACCTGGCCCTGGCCCAGCGGCGACAACCTGCCGCGGTTGCGTCATGCCTATACCTGCGCTCAGGACTGGCAGGTATCGGCAGAACTGAGCGGCAGCGGCATCAGCGCCGAGCTGGCGGTGCATCTGCTGGGCTGCCCGATCTGGCCGCCACCGCCACCCCTGCCGCCGGGGGCGATTCAACCGCTGATCCCCGGCAGTGGCCTGCTTGGCCAACCGTTTGATGGCCGCCGCCGCGAGCAATGGCAGCTGCAGCGCTGGAGTGGCGGCACCAGCAGCGGCGGCGTACCCGCCAGCGATGGCTCCAGCACCCGCTTCCTGCGGGCCGATGGCCTCTGGGCCACCCCGCCGGGCAGTGGTAGCGGCACCCGCTGGTGGAGCGGCGATGGCCCGCCTGGTGTGCTGCCTGATGCCCGGCCCGGCGACTTCTACCTCGACACCCGCAGCGGTGATCTCTACCAACTGGAGCTGAGCTGATGCCCTGGACCCACAGCACCAACCTCAAGGGGCCTTCGATGCTGCGGCTGGCGCGGCTACCGGCGGTGCTCAGCACCAGCTCCAGCACCAGCTGGCTCACCCTGTTCTCCACACCGCTGGCGGCACAGCAGGTGCTCTCTTTTGCAGCGGAGCTCTACTTCTCCAGCGGCGCCAACAACACCGGCCTGGTGACCACCCTCTCTGGTCCCACCGGGCCGCAGGCGGTGCTCCACAACCTGGTGACCGGTGAATCGCTCACCACCTTCCGCAACCTCACCGCCACCAGCTACGACACACCCCTGATCGGCACCAGCTCCGCCGGCAGTTCGGTGCTCAGGGCCCAGGTGAGCGGCACGGTGGAGAACGGCGCCAACGCCGGCAACCTCAGCCTGCGTTTTCGCTCTGAGGTGGCCAGCACTGCGGTGACGGTGCTGCGCGGCTCCTGGTGGCAGGTGCTGCAGCACTGAGCTGCGCTCAGCCCAACTCACCAACGGCAATAGGGAGTGTTCTCCCTGGCCCTTGGGCCGCTGCTCTGCCATGGCCTGGATTCCCTCCGGTTCGCTCAAGGGCCCGCATGGTGATCCCGGCCCGCAGGGGCCCCAGAGGGTGCAAGGGCAGCCCGGTGCCGATGGCGCCCAGGGCGTGCAAGGCCCCCAGGGACCAGCCGGGTTGCAGGGCGTTGCCGGTCCAGAAGGACCCCAGGGCCAGCAGGGCATCCAGGGTGCCCCGGGCCTGGGCATCACCTTCAAGGGGCACGTGCCCACCGTGGCGGATCTGCCCGCCGATGCCGCCCAGGGCGATGCCTACATCGTCCAGGCGGATGACTCCTTCCGCGTCTGGGACGCCACCAGCAGCACCTGGGTGGATGGTGGCTCGATCCAGGGCCCCCAGGGCATCGCCGGCCCGCAGGGACCGCAAGGCCTGCAGGGAGAGACCGGCCCCCAGGGCCTGCAGGGGGTGGAGGGCCCCAGTGGCCCCCAGGGCAACCGCGGCACCGGCTGGTTCACCGGCAGTGGTGCACCCACCACCATTCCCGGCTCCATGCCGGGTGATCTGTATCTGGATCAGACCAGCGGCGATGTGTACGTGCTGAGCTGAGGCCCGGCGCTGCCGCAAGCCTCAAGCCTGTGACAAGGCAGGGATTCAGTAGGGAAGCGGCAGTGACTCCACCCAGGAGGGTGAGGGCCGCTGGGGCAGCGCATCTTCTCGGCGGGCGATCTCTGCTTGCAGGAGGCGAATCAGATGCTGATTGCCAGGGAACACAATCTGCAGATCAAAGAGCACTTCCTCGATCGATGCGAACGACCAGGAGGAGAAATCACGGGCCACGGTGAGCGCAGCGAAGGACACCGCAGGGCTGATGGTGGCTGTCAAGGCCGGCCCACATCACGATGCGGAGCGACAGCGCAGCCAACAAATAGAAGGGCCGCTTGTATAGCCTTGATAGCCGGAATCAGACTGAAGGTGCCGTAGCGAAGCGTTTCACCAACGCAGAAGCGCCCCCTGAGGCAGCTGGAGACCAAGCGCGATCAGCCGAGACCAAGCAAGAGCAGGCGAGAGCAGGGTGGAACCGGGATCAGGGCTCCCGACATGCCCATCGAGCATCAGGCCATCTGCAGCCTCAACGCACCCAGCGCCTCACGATCAGCCTCCAGTAGGCAGCGAGCCATCAACTCCTGCTCAGCCAGCAGCCGCTGATCCAGCTCATCGACCCGCGCCAGGCACTGTTGGATCGCGGGGATCACCTCCTCCTCCAGCAGGGTGATTTCCTCCTCGCCATAGGGCTGCTCGATCCAGTTGCGGCGCAGCGGCAGCCCCCGCCGCAGCTGCAGGATCCTCTCGATCGCCTTGAGGCTCGATTCGAGCAGCAGGAACGGATCTTCTTCTGGCTTGCAGCAGGCACTCTCAACGGGCCGCCGGCTGATTGCAGCAGCTGTGGCTGAACAGAAGGAGCTGATGGCCATGACGATCGGCGCCGAGAGCGGCGCAGCGACGGGACCGATCCCAGCGGAGGCCCGACGTCAGGAGGGCCTCAGACTGGAGAGGCCCGGAGCAAGCCTTATCTGGGCCAGTGTTCTGGAGAAGGTCAGAGGCCCTAGACCTCCAGCCGCTGCCGCAGAGCCGCCAGAGCCTTCTTCTGGGCCCGCTGCACCGACATGGCGCTGATCGCCAGCCGCGCGGCTGCAGCCCGCAGCGACAGGCCCTCAAGGAGGGTGAGCCTGAGAGCTGTGGCCTGGGCCGCCGGTAACTGCTCGACCAGCTGCTCCAGCGCCAGCTGCAGCTCAGCACTGCTGGAAGCCGGCTCGGGCTCGGGCGAGGCCAGCTGACCGAGCAGGCACGGCTCGCCATCAGCGCTGGCATCAAGGCTGAAGTGCCCCAGCGGGCACTGGCCCTGCTGATGGAGGCGATGGGGAATGCGCACCAGCCGCACCCGATCGCGCAGATGGTGCTGCAGAGCGCCTGTGATGCACCGGCGCAGATAGGGGCCCGGCGGGCTCGCCGGCTCGGCAGCGGGGAGCGGAGCGCACCAGGGCTTCTCGGGCCACCTGGATCAGATCCTCCCGCTCCACCACCGGGAACAGGCGCCGGGCGGTGGCTGAGGCGATGGCATCAGCCAGGGGCAGGTGCTCCAGCACCAGGGCATCGCGAGCCTGGAGGGCAGAACGGCTGAGAGGCGTGGACCGCTGCTGGCGGCGGGAGGGAGAAAGCGGGGAAGCCATCTGGGAGACGGCGAAGAACCCCACCCCCAACGGCCGGCCGCAGTGCTGCGACAAGGACGCCCCCCTCGGGGCGCATGGCCCGATCCTTGACGCGGCGTGAGGACCGGCCGAGGGATGCGGTGGGTGTGCGCCGGCCCGGTGGTGAACCACTCCCGCTTCCCGTTGCCACGCCCAGCCCTGGCATTCCTGCACCTGCGCTGGCCTGTGGGCTGCAGCAGGATGGTGGCCCCATCAAGTCCTGACCCGTGATTGCGGTGAGCAACACAGCGCTGGTGCGGGATCTGTGTACGGCGGTGGCCGACCTCGGGGCAGCGCCCAGCGCGGCGGAGCGCTGCTGGAGCGCGCTGCGGCTCACCCTGCTGCTGGCGTTGCTGCTCAGCGGTGCCTGGCTGTACTGGCAGCTGCCGTTGGACTGGGCGGCGATCGCTGCCTTGCTGATCGCCGGTGGGGCCTATGCCCTGCTGCTGATCGCCACCCACGAGATGGTGCATGGCACCTGCTTCGGGATGGGCCGCTGGGAGCAGCCGCTGGCCTG
>Ga0194134_10000755_pt1 | contig 48289 bp, 46 predicted proteins | sample TA2KigOff0mmetaG_FD_148602 | JGI IMG/M metagenome (GOLD analysis project Ga0194134, IMG submission 148602) | Freshwater microbial communities from Lake Tanganyika, Tanzania - TA2015056 Kigoma Offshore 0m | ecosystem: Environmental > Aquatic > Freshwater > Lake | place: Tanzania: Lake Tanganyika... | reverse complement strand
AGCACAGCGTTTTCGCCAGCTTGGATGTCCCCCGCGCCGAGCAGGTAGCTCGCAAGGCCCGAACCCGTCAGTTCGCTCGAAACCTGGCTCTGGATCTGACCTTGGGGCCCGATGATTTGTCCACCCGTGAAGTTCTGGTTCGAGCGGAGCCAGAAGGCACCGCGCGCGTCGGAGTAGTTGGAAAGGAAGTTGCGGTATTCTCCGCCCCACTTGTGCGTCCAGCGGCCCTTGATCCAGGTCGCGGAACCATTGAAGTTCAAGTTCGTCTGCCGCTCGATCTTGGCGAGGTAAGCAGTTTGATTCAGTGCACTGATGCGCGACCAGCCGCCACCGAAGCTGGTGATTTCCGGGATGGCACCATTGAGACCGATCGCACTGTCGAGCCCAGCCGGGATACCGTAGGCGCGGTAGTCGATGTCGGAGAAGGTCTGGGCGCGATTGTCAGCCGCGACGCGGGTCAGGCCGGCGCGGAAGTCGGCAATCACGTTCGGCGAGATCACCCAGGTATCGCCAACCATGGCGTAGTAGTTACGGTCGCCATTCACAGCGCCGATAAACCCGCCCTGTTGGACGAAGTTACGATTCCCCTCACCCCAGCCGTTGGGCGAGGTAATAGCACCAATGTTCGAGCCGAAGGTGCCATAGATGGAGTGGCCCTTCACGCGATGGTCCAGGCGGCCATTGATCGAGTTGCGATCGAAGGGACGCACCATGCGGTTGTAGTAGTTGTTAACGCCAGTCGGGTCGTCAGGCGTACGGTTAGGCAGCGGGAACTGTCCAGCGACGTTACGCATCGCCGGGTTGACGCGGCTGGCGGGGATGATCGAGTTGGGGAAGATCTCGCGCTGAAAGCCGCCAGTCACAGTCCGGACGTTGAAGGGGTCAAACACCTGCACCGGCACCAGGTTCGCGCCGACAAAGGTGCGCGTGTCAGAAAAGTTACCGACGCGCTCAAGCGCGGTGGGAACCGTACGGAAGTAGTCGAGAGCCTGATTGAACCGGAAGCCTTCGTAAGAAACGAAGAAGAACGTCTTGTTCTTACCGTTATAGACTTTCGGAATGATCACCGGGCCGCCGAAGGTGGCCGAGTAACCCTGCTGCTTGAAGGGCGGGCGCGACACGAACGGCTGCAGCGCGTTGTTTTCAAAACGATTGGCATTCAACGCTTCGTTACGGAGGCGGAACTGGGCCGAGCCGTGGAACTGGTTGGTGCCGCTCTTGGTCGTAAAGAGAACGGTGCCCTGGGAGCGGCCATACTCGGCGCTCATGTTGTTGATCGTCGTGCGAACTTCCTGAATGCCTTCCGTGTTGGGAAGGATGGCGACTTCGTTCCACGCGGAGGCCTGAATCGAAACACCGTCGAGCTGGATGTCGTTGCCGAACGCAGCGCCACCAGAGACCGAGAAGTTCGAAAGAGCGCGGCGGCCTTCAGTGCCGATACCGAAGCTCTGCGGTGACTGGCTTTCGCCCATCGAGCCGCGAGCGACCACGCCAGGCTGGAGAGTCGCGTAATTCAAAGGATTGTTATTGATATTGGGAATCGCCTTGATGATCCGTTCATCGACGCCATTGATGACGCGGGCCGATTCGGTTTGCAGCTCTACGCCCGAGGCTTCGACAACGACGGACGATTCGACCATGCCGACTTCAAGAAGGATGTCGGCGCGCACGGTCTGGGCCGTGGCGAGGTTGATGCCGCGGGTCGTAGAGGCCTTGAAGCCCTGTTTCTTGACGATAACTTCGTAGGTGCCGAAAGGTAGGTAGGGTTGGGTAAACTCACCCGTATCGGATGTGGCAATCGGGTAAGACTGGTTGGTATTGACATCACGGACGATAATCTCCGCTTTCGGCACAGCGGCACCGGAGGAATCGGTGACTTTGCCCACAATCGTGCCGGAACGAATTTGTCCGAACACGCTTGTGGCCAGGAGAAGCAGAAATAGAATGTTTCGCATCGGGGAGAACACAAAAGACTCCTATTCATTAATTAAGTTATTTGCACAACTTCACACAAATAATATTTAATCCTGCTTTACCTGTCAGGTAAATGAAACGATCCATTCATCGCTCACCCCCCCGATTGCATCCGCGCCAACCCCGTTGGCTTAGCCGCCTCTCGAACTCTCACAAATTCCTCATCAATCTTCTTCCACTGCTTCTCCATCCGCGCCACGACATCCCCATTTTTCCCAGCCAGATTCTTCTGCTCGCTGCGATCCTTCTTGAGGTCATACAGCTCCCAGGGCCCCTTCTCGCCGATCGCCACCAGCTTCTCCGACCCCACCCGCAGCGCGCGATTTTTGTTGTGATGAAAGTACAAAAATTCTCGCTTCAAATCCACATCCCCGCCAAACACCGGCTTCAAGCTCTTCCCGGCAAAACGCGGCGCCTCCGCCGGCAGGCTCCCAGAGCTACCGCCCCCCGCCAGGTCCACCATCGTCGGCACAATATCCACCAAATGACACGGCGTATGTCGCAGCTTGCCCTTCGCCGCAATCCCTGCCGGCCAATGCATAATCCACGGCGACGCAATCCCACCCTCATGCACCCACGACTTATGCAATCGAAACGGCGCATTCGCCGCACTCGACCACCCCGGCCCCAAACACAAATGCGATAACGCCGACCCCGGCCGCGCCTGCGGATCATGGCCCTCCCCGCGAATCATCTGCTCCGCGCTCGCCCCATTATCCGAAGCAAACAGAATCACCGTATTCTCATACTCCCCCATCGCCTTCAACTGCCCAATCACCCGGCCGATCTCCTGATCCATCCGGTCCACCATCGCCGCATGGATCGCCATCTTCGTCCTCTGAAACTCCTGCTGCGTCCGCGTCAAACTCTTCCACGGCACCGCCCGTGACACCTCACCCTCGCCCACCCTCTTCACCAACTCCTCCGTCTTCAAATTCCAATCCGGCCACACCCCTTCCTCAAGCGGTGCCAGATCACAGTTCACCAGCCCCATCCCCCTCATCCGCTCATGCCGCTTGGCCCGAGCCACATCCCACCCTTCCCCAAACCGGTCGTTGTACTTCGCAATGTCCTCTTCCAGCGCATGCAGCGGAAAGTGCGGCGAAGTAAACGGCAAATACAAGAAGAACGGTTCCTTCCCATGCCCCTTCAAAAACTCGATGCCATGCGTCGCAATCCCCGTCGTCGCATAAAACGGCTCCCCGCCCTTCACGGGCTTCTCATCCATCAAATTCCCCTTCTCCGTAAAGAAGCCAAACTGCGCCATCTGCGTATAGGAATGTTCAAACCCAGCCGCACTCACCGGCTTGAACTTCATGTGCCACTTCCCGGAGTGATAACTCCGGTACCCCAAATCCTTCAAGTGCTGCGGCGCGAATCGAACCCAATCCGGCGTCTTCCCCGGCGTCATCACATCGCTCGCCGTCTGCTGCGCATAATGTCCCGTCAGCAAGCAAGACCGCGAAGGCCCACACCGCGCCGTCGTATACCCTTGCGTAAATCGCAACCCACCCTTTGCCAACGCATCCAGATTCGGCGTATCGATATCGCCCCCACAACAGCCCGCATCGCTGTAGCCCATATCATCAGCCAGAATCACCACAAAATTCGGCTTCTTCTTCGCCACAGCCGGAGCCATCAGGCTCCCCAGAAAATGTCGTCGATTCATCGTTCTCATACTATGCCAACAATTCGCTGCCGTAAAATTAAAAGGCCGAATGCAACGCCGCTCCCTATTGCTCGCCCTCCTCGCTCAATCCACCCCGCCCCGCCAGATCAGCGGCATTTACCCCCACCTCGCCATGTTCAACTCGCAAAACGAATGTGGCACCGGTGCCGTCGTCCCCTTCGCCGGCAAGCTCTGGGTCGTCACTTACTCACCCCACCAACCCCAAGGCTCCGACGACAAGCTCTACGAAATCGACTCGCAACTCAACCAAACCATCCGGCCAGAATCCATCGGCGGCACCCCCGCCAATCGCATGCTCCACGCTGAATCGAACCAGCTCTTCATCGGCCCCTACATCATCAACACAAACGGCCAAGTCCGCGCCATCCCCTACACCAAAGCCTTCGGCCGCCCCACTGGCAACGCCCGCCACCTTACCAACCCGGCCAACAAAATCTACCTCGCCACCATGGAAGAAGGCTTCTACGAGATCGACGTTCACTCCCTCGCCGTCACCCAGCTCTACGAAGATGCCAACGCTCCGCAACTCCGCAAAGAAACCAAAGACGTCAGCGGCCCGCTCCTCCCCGGCTACCACGGCAAAGGCTTCTACTCCGGCCAGGGTCGCACCGTCTATTCCAACAACGGTGAGATCGGCGGCGGCAACCTGCCGCCCGACACTCCTGCCGGCTGTCTCGCCGAATGGGACGGCAAAAACTGGCACGTCGTCCGCCGCAACCAGTTCACCGAAGTCACCGGCCCCGGTGGCATCTCGGGCAATCCCCATGCAGCAACGGACCCCATCTGGGCCGTCGGCTGGGATCACCGCTCGCTCATCCTGATGCTGCTCGACAAAGGCACCTGGCACTCCTACCGTCTCCCCAAAGCCACCCACACCTACGACGGCGCACACGGCTGGAACACCGAATGGCCCCGCATCCGCGACATCGGCGAGCGTGACCTCCTCATGACCATGCACGGCATGTTCTGGCACTTCCCCAAAACTTTCTCCGCCGCCAACTCCGCCGGCATCTCCCCCCGCTCCACCTACCTCCGCGTCATCGGCGACTTCACCTCCTGGCAAGGCCGCGTCGTCCTCGGCTGCGACGACACCGCAGTCAACGAGTTCTTCAACACCCGCCTCGTCAAAGGCAAAATCGCCGGCCCCGGCCAATCCCAATCAAACCTCTGGTTCCTTCCTCCCGCCAGGCTCGACCAGCTCGGCACCCCTATCGGCCGCGGTGCCGTCTGGGTCAACGACAACATCGTTGCCAACCAACCCTCAGAGCCCTTCCTGTTCCATGGCTTCGATCACCGCATGCTCCACCTCACCCACCAATCCCCCACACCCCTCACCGTCGAACTCGAAATCGACAAATCCGGCAACAACCACTGGACTCCCCTGCGCTCCATCACCCTCCCTCCCAAGTCCACCACCCACACCCACTTCAAATCCTCCGAGCACGCCACCTGGATCCGCCTCAAGCCCAGCCAGGCCGCAACGAAAGCTACCGCCTACTTCCAGTACGCCAACAACGACCGTCGTCAGCCCGCCCCCGCGCGTCTCACCACTTCCACCCCCACCCTCATCTGGGCTCGCGGCGAAAAAAAAGGCACTCTGCTCGCCGCCACTCCCACCGCCCTCTACGAACTCGACGCCAATCTCAATCTGAAGCCTCTCCCCGACGCAGATCTCCTCAACTGGATGCAACAAAAACTGGCCCCACCCGTCGGCCTCACGCAGTCCGATAACGCTTCCGTCATCTACACCGATGAAGCCGGCAAGCGCTGGCGTCTCCCCAAGTCCACCACCATCGCCCAGCCCTCCCGCATCGCCCGCGAAGTCTCGACCGAGCGCGATCTCCTCCACCTCGACGGCACATTCTACGAACTCCCCTCCAACAACTGCGGCGGCATCGCCATGGTCCGCCCCGTTACCACTCACAAGCTACCCGTTCGCGACTTCTGCTCCTGGCGTGGCTTCACCGTCCTCGCCGGCCTCGAAAAACAAAAGCTTCCTGCTGGTGAGTTCATCACTTCCACCGACGGCAAGCTCCACCTCTGGCTCGGCGCCTCCGACGACCTCTGGCAATTCGGCAAGCCCGCCGGCACCGGCGGCCCCTGCCTCAACTCCCCCATCAAGGGCGACACGCCCAGCGACCCCTACCTAATGACAGGCTTCGACAACAAGCTACTCACCCTGGCCCAAGCCACCCCCGCGCCTCTCAACATCGAAGTCCAAATCGACCTCACCGGCTTCGGCCTCTGGGTCCCCTACAAGACCTTCGAAGTCCCGGCCCGCAAACCGATCTCCTCCAAATTCGAGACCGGTTTCCACGCCTACTGGTTCCGCGTCATCGCCGACCACGACGCCACCATCACCGCCCAACTCACTTACAGCTAGAACCGCCAATCCAAGCCAATATTCGGGAAAATCCCCAACTGCTCATTCACCAGTTGGTTATTCGTCCGGCGGTTCCACCCGAACCCGGCCACATTCCGCCGGTTCGTGACATTCTGCGCTCCAAAAAACAGCAGCAGCGGCTTGCCCCAAACCTTCAAATTACGATCCACCCTCACATCAAGGCGGAAGTAATCCGGTAGCCGCTGCGCATTCACCTGGTTCAAATCAAAAATCGGTCGCCGCTGCCGCGTACTCTCCGCCACGTTGAACGGCGTAAACGGCCGCCCCATCAAATAAGCCGCCCGCACGCTGAACTCCCACTTCGGGTTCAACCGATACCCGCCCACCGCGTTAAAGATATACGGATACTCAAAGCTCGCCGGACGCCGAATCCCATCAAGTCCGCCCTGCCGCGCCTGCTGCCGCGCAAAGTTCGCCTGTCCAAACCACTTCTCGCTGAACCGCTTCTCGACAAACACTTCAAATCCACGAACTCGCCCACGCCCAGCGCTCGTCAACGGGAACAGAATACTCGACACATCAAACGTATCGCCCACGTTCGCCAAACTTAACGTCGGGAACTGGCTCGACACCGGATAATCCTTATAGTCTTTCTGATACACCTCTACGGTCATCCGCACCGTCGGGCTCAAAGTCGCGTTAAACCCACCAACGAAGTGATCCGCCCGCCACGGCACCAGCCCGCGGTTCTGCGGAAACACTGCCAGGAACTGAAAGAACGGCTGCTGATAGTAAGTCCCATAGCTACCCCGCAAACTCATCCGGTCATTCAACCGGTAGCTCACGCCCGCCCTTGGGCTGAACCGCGTGCTGCCCAGATACTGATAGTTATCAAACCGCCCGCCCCATGTCACGTTCAACCGCTTGCCCACATTCCGCGTGTTTTGAAAGTAAGCCCCACTCTGATACGCATTAAACGAAGTCCGCACGTCGAACCGATTCACCCCCGGCACCACCGAAAACGGCGTATCCTCGCCCAGCGGCGAAGCCGTCTGGTAACTCAACCGGAAGATCTTATAGCTCCCCCCTAACTGCACCTTATCGAGCCCAGCCACATAAGCCGTCAAATCGTACTTAATCGTCGATTCCCCTTCGCTCGAATTCTCACTAAATACCGTCGGCGCCCCAGCAATCTGCTGCGCTGCACTCTGGCTCGCCGGCGGAATCCCCAGGCGAACTAAATCCTTCACCGTCGACCGGATCCGCGCCTCAGAATTCGTCACACCCAACAAACCCACGCCGCGCTCGCCAAACAAGCGCTGCCAGTTGAATCCCGTCGCCGCCCGCCAGCCGTTATACCGGATATCAAGGTTGTTAAGCTCCCCATTAGAGCTATCGTTCCCTTCCGCCGCGCCCAGTCGAATCCGATCGTTGCCGCTGAGATTCGCCACCCAAACCCGGTCCCGCGGGCTCAAATCATAAACGGCCTTCGCGTTATACGTGTAAGCCACCGGCACGCCGCCAAACCCGATGTTATCCGTGAACAAATCGAGAAAGCTGCGCCGCGCACTCACAATCCAACTACCCTTGCCCTTATTGATCGGCCCCTCCAGAATCGTGCCCGCCCCGGCAAACCCTAGCGTCGCCCGTCCGCGAAACTTCTCACGATCACCTTCACGCTGCGCAATCTGCAACACGCCGCTCGTGCGGTTGATAAACGGCGCCGGATACCCACCCGTCAAAAACGTCACATCCTGAATCAACGCCGCATCAAGCAAGCTCACCGTACCACCCGCCGATGCAAAGTTCGCAAACGCATTGATATTCGGGATCTCGATGTTATCGACGATGAACAAGTTCTCGAGCGGCGACCCGCCACGCACGATGATGTCGTTCCGGAAGTCATCGCTTCCGATCGCAATGCCCGGCAGCGTCTGGATGTATCGCGACACATCCTGCAACGCCCCCGCGCTCTTGAAGATCTCCCGCTGCCCCACCAGATAACCCGAGTTCTTCACTTCCTCCGGTGGCAGAAACACCGCATCACTCACCGTAATCGACTGTTCCACGCCGTCAATCTTCGGCAGCGTCACCACTAAACTCGATTCCACACCAGCCCGCGCCTCTACCTGCGTCGCCTTCAGCTGTACCTGGTTCGCCATCGTCACCACCAGCGTGTAGAGCCCCGACCTCACATCAACGATCCGAAACGTCCCGTCTTCCTTCGTCGTATCGCATCGGTTCACTTCCTGCGCACAAACCTTCAGCCCACTAGCCGCCGACAAATCCGCCTGCAGCACCCTTCCCGTAATCGTTGCAATGCCAGTAGTATCTTGCGCTGTAACAAGCGCAACCAAAATTAAGAACAGTGATAAAAACCGATTCACAACCTACCAGAGACTCTCCTAAACCTCAGCGATGTAAATTTTCTGAACGCGTGTTCAAGTTTTAGACCCAGTCGAAAACCGAGCCCATCCAACCAACCAGTGGACCTCCGTCACGAACCTCGCCACCACCGCAAGTTCGAACAGCAAAAAAAAACCCTCCTTGCCTCAGCCAACCAGCTCTTCGCGCTCGAGGGCTTCAACTCTGTTACGGTCCGTCGCATCGCCGAACAAACCGGTCTATCCCCGGGCACCTTCTACACCTACTTCCAGGACAAGACCGACGTCCTCAAGCATCTCTGCGAAGAGACCTTCGCCGGCCTCAACCAATCTCTCGACGAAGTGGAATCCTGCAACTTGTCTCCAGTCGACACCCTCGTCGAATCATCCCGCGCCTTCTGCCGCTTCGGTACAGCCAACCCCCACCACTTCAAAGTCTTCCTGATGGCCTCGAGCGATTTCGGCGACCTCCGCGCCGTTGAGTTCATCGGCGAAATGGGCATGGCCAGTTTCATGCGTCTCAACCGCATCCACGCAGCGGCGGGCTTCCCCAACCCCACATCGCTCGGCGGCATCCTCTGGTGGAACTCCCTCAAGGGCGTCATCGACTTCATCAACCTCCACGCCCACGCCCCCTGGTTCGACTCCGCTCAACTCATCGACACCACCATCACCACCCTCCTCAAAGGCAGCCGGCGATAGGCCGCACGCAGTCTTCCCGAAAAGGACTGCGTTGACGATGAGTCATCGCAAGCCATTCAATGGGGAATGGCGACATGACAAAGACTGTGCGGGAAGAATCACGAACTTGAGTTGAAGAAGACTTAGCCGACGCGACACAAGCTTCCCTCGATTGCGTCGCGGAAAGTCTTATGAAAGAAATACGCTGACTGGCAAGTGAAAGTGTGCGGCTAGTTTTAGCGCGGACGCTTTGCTGATTCCTCGCTGGCCGTTGCAGATCTGAGAAGCCGTGGCGCGTGAGATGCCTAGCACTCTGGCCAAGTCGGCCTGGCTCATTGAATGCTGATCCATCATGAATTGCAGGCTGCTCAGTGGGTCTGACTCGTAGAGTGCCGGGTTCTGCTGCTTGTCGTACGCGGTAAGCACTGGGAGCATCAGGCTGGCGAGTTCCTGTTCTTCGGTTGTGGCGATCGGCGAGCGGTGAATCGACTCGATGATTGCTGCCCAGCGGTCAAAGTCCTCGTCGGAGGTGATTGGTCGTGGAACAAGCTTCCCGAGCAGCTCGACATAGCGGTCGGTGTTGAGGGTCAGGCCCATTGCATCCATTCCTTTCGATCACATTCGGCGTGCGATAGCAGCGCCTTGACGTAAAACACATGTGCCGGCCAGTAGACCGTGACGATCAGGCGATAACTGTTGCCCCGCAGGTTGAAGATCAGCACTTGGCCAACCTGATCGACGGAAGGAAAGGTTTCGCCGAGCTCCTGGAGGGTGTCCCAGTTCCGTCGCGTCGCTTTGTGGAACCATTGCATCGCTGCTTCGCCACAGTCCGGATGAGACTGGATCAGCTTGGCCAGTCCTCGGTTGCTGATCACGTTCACAACCAGATAGTAGCAAAATGCGAACATTCATGAAAGCAAAATGCAAACATTCTTGACCTACTCGCTCTCCGCCGATCTGCTCCGCATTCAGTCTTTGTTGGCGTCCCCCATTGTCAGCCTTGGGCGTGATCACAAAACACAAACTCAGGCCGGCAACTCCAACGGACCGCTTCTTGATGGGCTTGGCCAGATTCATGCGCCTAAACAGGATCCACGCAGCGGCAGGCTTTCCCGATCCCTCTCCTCTCGGCGGTATCCTCTGGTTGAACTCCCCGACACCACCATCACCACCCTCCTCAAGGGCAGCCAGCGATAGTCTGCATCGAAGTCAGACCTCTCGGACACCCAAACCTGCGAGCCGCCAGAATCGCAAAACTGAGCTGAAGCGAAGTAGCTTCCCGGGATCCTGGTCATCGTCGAGCAGCCCGGATTTAGAGCTTTAGCACTACTACAGGCGAGCCTTAGTTCGGTCGATCTCTTTACTATGTGGGTCGTACTTTCTATCCTGGGTGTCCTGTCTTTGCTTGCAATCACGCTCTTCATCGTCTACCAGGAAAAATGGGTGCAATTCAAGATCTCTTGGCACATGTCCTTCAACCGTACGGACCGGGCTTTGCCCTTGGTGAAAGCGCAGTTCGAACGGCTCCAGCGAAAGAAGGGAGCTGGTCACCTGGATACGGAAGTGGCTCGCTACGTGTTGGGTGAGATTGAATTCGAGAACGGTCTTCCCAAGCAAGGGAAACAGCGAGTGACCGAAGCGGCAGCATGGTTTGCCACCCAACCTGACCAGCGCGATGCCATCTTCGCGGTGCATCTGATGAACCTCGCGCTCGCGCAGCGAATGGCGGGCGACCTGGAGGGGGCGGCGGCGAACTTGAGGCGTACGCTTGCGGTGCAGCGAATGGTGTCGAAGGTGAATGACGGGCAGTTCGGCCAGACACTCTCGAATCTGGGCGTGGTGCTGGAAGAGGGTCAACGCCCGCACGAGGCCCTGGAGGTATATGAAGAAGCGCTGTCGATCCGCCAGGCTGCGCACGGCGAGCAATCGATCGAAGTGGCTCGCACTCGGGTGAACCAAGCCTGTGCTTTGATCGCCTTGGAGAACTGGGGCGAGGCGGAGAGATGCCTGCGCGCTGCGCTGCCGGTGCTCCAGTCCTACCCCGGGATGCAAGATCTGGGCCAAGCCTACGACACCTACGGCGAGCTTCTCGAAAAGCAAAAGCGAGACGCGGAGGCCGAACCGATGAGGGAAGCATCGATTCAGTCGTTGCGGCAGGCATTGGGCGACAAGCATCCGGAAGTGGCCAAGCAGTTCGAACGCAAAGCCGCTCTGCTAGGCCGCTTGGGGCACAACATGGAGCGCGACTTCCACGCCCGCAAGGCGGCGGAGATTCGGGAGGCACTGAAATGCTCGTTGGCTTGATGTGGGTCTTTGCGGCTTTGGCCGCAACCTTGGTGTTCCTGTTCTGGCGCGCCCGGCAGAGGATGAGGCAGTGGGGTCAACTGATGAAGACAGCGCAAGAGGCACAGTCACGAGGTGACTGGAAGGGTGCCGAGCATTGTCTGGCGCAGGCCTGCGATTTCGCGGAATCGAACAAGGGCGCCATGATGAACAGGGTCGCGTTGATTTCGAAGCAACAGAAGGCGGAGACCCTCTACCGTGCGGGCGAGCTGGACCGCGCTGCCGATCTGAGCTTCGAATTGATCCAGGTCTACAAGGGCCCTGGTTGAGGGCCGGGACCTCTCGCCGTGAGCGAGATGAACATCTGGTTGGCACGGGTGCTGATTGCCCGGCAGGAGTATGGCGAGGCGGCGGCGCTGCTGCGGCGCTCCCTGGCTGAACTCGAGGGAGTTCTGGGCACGACGGACGTGAATCTGGTTCCAATTCTGCATTTGCTGGGCCGTTGCTTGTGGAGAACGGGTGATGTCGGCGGAGCGCAGCTGACTTTGCAGCGGGCCGGCAACTTAACCACCCAGGGACTGGCGGACGAAATCAAGCCAGAATCGGAGTTCCGTCCCTCAACGCAGAACGAGCAGGACTTCTACCAGGGAGACGTCGCAGGCGCGGCGCTAGCGATGAAGATTCAATTGGAGTTTGAGGCGGCCCACAGCCCGTCACCAGATCCAGACGATCAGCCCGGATGGGAAACTCTCGGAGAGATCGAGGAGGCGGCGGGGAATGTGGCCGCCGCACGAGATGCATACGAGAAGGCGCTAGAGGCCTGGAAGTCGAAATTGGCGCCGACACATCCGCGCACGAATTGGGCGCGCGAACGTCTCGCGGCATTGGAAAGTTGCCGGGTGGCTTAGTCACGCGCTGCGCAACTGGCGGCCGCGCTCGACGGCAAGCTGCTTCCCCCACCCACAAGTGGCCGGGATGACTTCACTCGCATGCTGACCGTCGCGTAACCCGTTCCAGCAAACCCAATACGACGCTCTCGACCGCTTCACAAACGAACCTACGAGCGAACTCTGGCTTCACCAAATGGAGCGAAATCAGAAGCTAGGCGTCATGCAAGACAACCACCCCCAGGCTCCCTTGTTTGACGCCGCAGAACTCTTCGCCGCCACCATCGCCGCCACCATCGCTGCCCACCTCAAGAGCAACCAGTGATCGTCATGATCGAACGTCAGACACCTCGGCTAATCAAACCTGCGAGCCGCTATCATCGGAAAACTGAGCTTGCATGCCTCGCAAAATCCGCGAATTGATTGCAGTTTTGGAGAGCCACGGGTTCGTGGATCGCGGAGGCAAGGGCAGCTATCGAAACTTTACACATCCTCGAGTCAACCGCCCGGTCACGCTCTCCGGCCGGCTTGGTCAGGACGCTAAAAAGTATCAGGAAAAAGCGGTCGAAGCCGCGATCTCGGAGGCCAAGCAATGAACGACAGTGCCCGCTACGTGAAAATCGTCGAGTGGTCCGATCAGGACCAATGCTTCGTCGGCAGTTGTCCAGGACTCATCTTTGGCGGTTGCCATGGCGATGACGAACGTGTTGTTTTTGAAGAGCTCTGTTCCGCGGTCGAAGCGGCCATAGAGCTTTATAAGCGGGACGGCAAGCCGCTTCCCCCACCCACTAGTGGCCGCGACTACGTCACTCGCATGCTGACCGTCGCGTAACCCGTTCCAACATTTTTTCGAAAAATATCTCCCCGCCTATCAATCACTTCCAGATTCCACCTTCAATTTTCCTGATTCCAGTCTGCTAGCTTCTTCTCTGTCGAGGCGCCTCGTGCGCCTCCTTTTCTATTTCAACCAGGAGCTCTCAATCATGTCCAACCAAGCCCGCCTTCGCGCCAACCGCGCCAACGCACAAAAATCCACCGGCCCCAAATCCGCCGCTGGCAAAGCCAAGTCCGCCCTCAATTCGGCGAAACACGGCCTCCAGTCCAACCCCACCACCATCCTCGAAAACAATCCGTTCGAACGAACCCAATACGACGCCCTCAAAGCAAAGCTCTTCGAGCAGATCCTCCCCGACGGCGAGCTCGAACTCCAAACCTTTGAGCGCTACGTCTTCGCTCTCTATCAATCCAACCGCTCCCGCCAACTCGAACTCGACGCCCTCGACCGCTTCACAAACGAACCCAACAATGAACTCTGGTTCCACCAAATGGAGCGAATCCAAAAGCTTGGCGCCATGCAAGACCGCCGCGCCGACCGCGCCCTCAACGAAATCCGCAAACTCCAGCGCGACCGCATCGCCGCCCAGGAAGTCGCCAACGAACTCTACGTGATGGACGAAGAGACCATCATCCCCATCCCCGCCACTCTCCCCACCGCCGAGATGCGCAAATCGAACTACAACCAAACGAACCCATTCAGCATGGCCACCATGCTTCTTTCCACTACTCCAAAAGTCAAGGCGATCCTCGCCCGCGAGACAAAACCCGATTCGTTTCAACCAGATCCCGAACTGATCCAGGCTCTGCTGAACCTCAACCTAACCTCCGATCCGGGCCAATTGTCGTGAAAGTGTAATGACCTTCTCACGATCTTGCGTCATCCTGAAGAAAATGAAACATCTCGCTTTGCTACTTTGCCTGGCCCTACCCGGCTTTGCGCAATCCGTCGCTGGTCTCGGCGCGATCTCCGGCGTCGTCACCGACGCGAGTGGTGCTCGCGTTCCCGATGCGGAAGTCGTCGTCACCAACAATGAAAAGGGCGTACGCCGCGCCATCAACACCAACTCCGCCGGCCTCTTCCTCGTCGGCTCGCTCGTGCCAGACTCGGGCTACGCGATCTCGGTCACCAAAGCCGGCTTCAATCGCTCCGACGTCAAAGACATCATCGTCCAGGTCGGCCAACAGGTCGATATCAAATTCGCGCTCACCGTATCCGGCGCAGCCGCCACGGTGGAAGTCACGGCCGATGCCCCCACCGTCGATTCCGCCAAAACCGGCGTTAGCCAGGTCGTCGACGAAAGCCAGATCCTCAACCTTCCCATCAACGGCCGTCGCGTCGATTCCTTCGTCCTGATCACCCCCGGTGTCACCAACGACGGCACCTTCGGCGCACTCACCTTCCGCGGCATCCCCGGCGGCAACGCCTTCCTGCAGGACGGCAACGATTCCACCCAGCAGTATTACAACGAAAACGCCGGCCGCACCCGCATTTCCGCCAATATCTCCCAGGACACCGTGCAGGAATTTCAGGTCATCACCGGCGGCTCCGCCGAATTCGGTCGCGCCTCCGGTGGCGTCATCAACACCGTCACCAAGTCCGGCGGCAACAGCGTCCGCGGTACAGCCTTTTGGTTCTTCCGCAATCAGAATTTCAACGCCCGCGACCGTTACGCCGCCTTCACTCCAGACGAGAAGCGCAACCAATTCGGCGGCTCCATCGGCGGCCCCATCAAGAAGGACAAGCTCTTCTACTTCTTCAATACCGAAATCACCCGCCGCGACTTCCCTCTCATCTCAAGCAACAACGGCCAACCTCTGTTCAATTCAAATGGCCAGTACGTCGCCGCCTGCACTGCTTCGGCTGCTCAATGCGAAGCCGCACGGCGCTTCATCGATCGCTTCAATACAATCGTCCCCCGTACTTCCAATCAGGAATTACTCTTTGGCAAGCTCGATTACCGCATCAACGATCGTAACAATCTCAGCACCAGCTTCAATTACCTCCGCTGGCTCAGCCCCAACGGCATCCAGACCGCCGCCGTCCTCAACAATGGCGGGGCCATCGGCAACAACGGCCTCTCCACGGTTCGCGCCCGCAATGGCCGCCTCGCGCTCACCTCGCTCCTCAATAACACCACCGTCAATGAATTCCGCTTCGGCTGGTTTAAAGACCGTCAAGCCGACGACCTCATCCCCGACTACCTTCCTTTCACTGGTTTCAACGGCACACTCACCATCAATGGCGTCGGCAACATTGGCACTCCCAACTTCCTCCCGCGCGTCCAGCCCACCGAAGATCGCTTCCAGTTCGCCGACAACATCTCTGTCACCCGGGGCCGCCACCTCCTCAAGTTCGGCGTCGACAAGGCGCAAACCCGCATGATCCAGGATCAGCTTCTCAACGCCCGCGGTTCCTGGGTCTACGCCAACGTCACCAACTTTGCCCTCGACCTCACCGACAACCCCACCGGCGCCAAGCGTTGGCAAAGCTACACCCAGAACTTCGGCAACCCGCTCTCCACCGTCTGGATCCGCGATTACAACTTCTTTGCTCAGGACCAGTTCCGCGTCAATCCCCGCCTCACCTTCAACTACGGCCTCCGCTATGAGTTTGCCCAGTTCACCCAGCCCAAGGCCGCTGTCCCCGGCTATGACCGTACGGGCAATATCCCCGAGCCCAAGCTCAACTTTGCCCCCCGCGCCGGCATCGCCTTCAATGTCATCCCCGACAAGACCGTCCTGCGCGCCTCTTGGGGCATGTTCTACGCTCGCTTCCCCGGCGCTCTGATCACCAACCTCAACATCGCCAACGTCCAGCAGCAGAGCTTCAACCTGCAGTCCAATAACCCTGCTGCCCTTGCTTCTGGCCCAGTCTTTCCTAACATCCTCAGCACCAGCGCTGGCCTTGCTGCCGGCACGCGCAGCATCAGTTTCGCCGGTGAAAACTTCCGCACTCCTTACACCATGCAAGGCGACTTCGGTATCGAACAGGCCCTCACCCGCCAAACTTCCTTGACCGTCAGCTGGGCCTTCAATCGCGGTCTCCGCATGATCAGCATCCGTGACGCCAACGTCGGCCCGCTTGGCGATCCCGTCACCTACCGCATCAACGATGCCGCCGGCAATCAGGTCGGCAGCTACACCACTCCGGTCTACCGCCTCGCCAATCGCATCGACCGCAACTTCCAGCGCGTCAACGTAGTCGAAGGCGCCTCCAACATCTCGTACAACGCCCTTCTCGTCCAATTCCGCAACCGCAAGCTCAATCTCGGCCCCCTCAGCATGGGCGGCAGTATCAGCTACACATGGGCCCACACTATCGATGAAAACCTCGGTGGTGCAGGCTCCAATACCTTCTTCTCCGGCGGTCCCACGTCCTTCTTCAACGGCGACTACCGCGGCGAAAAGGGTTCGTCACAGCTCGATCAGCGCCACCGCCTCGTCATTGCCGAAACCTTCGCTTACAAGCCCTTCAAGGCCGACAACGCCTTCACCAAATACGTGGTCAATGATTGGCAGCTCAGCATCCTCGGCACCTTCGCCAGCGCCTTCGGCACCACCCCCACCGTCAATGGTGCGGGCATCGTCATCCCCGGCCTTCCCGCCGCCTTTACCGCCAGCCTCAACGGCCTCGCGGGCGACAATCGCGTGCCGTTCCTGCCTCGCAACTTCCTCGACATCGATCAGGTCCGCCGCGTCGATGCTCGCATCTCGAAGCTGTTCCGCCTCGGCGACCGCCGTGTCTTCACCTTCAACTTCGAAGGCTTCAACGTCTTCAATACTCCAGCGGATACGGCTCGCCGCAATCAGCGCCTCAACGTCACCGGCGGGAACATCCTTGTCCCCGTGGCAAACTATGCGGAAGGGATCGCGAGCGCCGGTTTCCCCGACGGCACCAACGTGCGCCGTCTCCAACTGAGCCTGCGTTACCAGTTCTGATGACTTTCGAAACCGAACTCAACCTTCTGCTCCCCGACGACCTGCCGCATCGCGCGCAGGTCGTCTCGTTTTCTGCCAGGCACCTCGATCTCATCGTCGAGGCGAATCAAACCCTCAACCTCACACGTATCACCTCTGTCCGCGAGGCCGCCATCAAGCATGTCCTCGATTCGGTCCTTCCCTGGCGTCTCTTCTCGGGTCACAAGGTCATCGTCGACGCTGGCACCGGCGCCGGCCTGCCCGGCATCCCTCTCTCCCTCGTTCTCCCAGACTTGCGATTCATCCTCCTCGAATCCATCCAGAAAAAAACCCGCTTCGTCCAATCCGTCATCGACGCCCTCGCCCTCCCCAACGTGACCGCCCTTCCGCTTCGCGCCGAAGACTGGCTCAAAACAAACGAAGCCAACATCATCACGGCCCGCGCTATGGCTCCCCTTGAACGCGCTGTCCCCCTCTTTGCCCCTGCCATCCGCCAGGGTGCCCGAACCCTGCTCTACAAAGGCCCCGACACCGCCCAGGAAATCGCAGAAGCATCCCGCGAAATCCAGAAGCGTGGCCTCAGCGTCCGCGAAATCCTCCGCTACGACCTCCCCGATCAATTGGGCACTCGCACCATGGTCGAGATGGTACAAGGGAGTAAGCATGCCTAGTTTCACCGTTCGTACCGCCACGACGCAGTACGAAGCCATCGTCGAATCCAACATCATCTCCAAGCTCGCCAGCTTTCTTCCCTCCAAAGTCAGCCAGATCTTTGTCGTCACCACTCCCGACGTCTGGTCCTATCACTCAAGGCCGCTTGAGTCCGTCCTTGAAGGCCGCAAACACAAAGTCCTCTTCTTTCCCGGCGGCGAATCCAACAAGCGCATGTCCGAGGTTGAAGCCCTCGCTGATCAAATGGTCGGTGCTGGAGCCGACCGCGCCAGCCTCGTCATCGGCTTCGGCGGCGGCATCGTCACCGACGTCGCTGGCTTCCTGGCCGCCATCTTCCTCCGCGGCATCCCTGTTCTTCAAATTCCCACCACTCTCCTCGGCCAGGTCGACGCTGCCGTCGGCGGCAAAACCGGCGTCAACCTCGTCTCCGGCAAGAATCTGATCGGCAGCTTCCACCAGCCCCTCGCCGTCCTGATCGACCCGGAAGTCCTCCGCACACTCCCCGAGCGCGAATACCGCGCCGGCCTCTACGAAGTCCTTAAGGCCGGTGTCATCCGCAGCAAAGAGCTCTTCGATCTCATGGCTCTCCGCTCTGCCGATGTCCTCGGCCAGCATCCTGATGTCCTCGCTCAGATCATCAGCGAAAGCGTTCGCATCAAGTGCGAAGTCGTCACCGCCGACGAGAAAGAAGGCGACCTCCGCCGCATCCTCAATTTCGGTCACACCATCGGCCACGCCCTCGAAGCCGAATCAAGCTACCTGCGCGTCCTCCACGGAGAAGCTGTCTCCTTCGGCATGACCGCCGCCACCCACCTCGCCCGCCTTGCCGGCCACCTGAACGAGGACGATGCCAACGCCATCCTGAAGTGCATCGAGATCTACGGACCCATCCCCAGCCTCGAAGGCATCAATGCTGAATCGCTCTTGGCCCGACTCGGCTCCGACAAGAAAACCCTCCACGGCAAAGTCCATTTTGTTTTACCCACCAAAATCGGCGAAGTGATCATCACTAATAATGTGGACCCCGAACTGATTCGCCAGGCCACCATCGCCGCCCTCCATGTCAACAGCCGCTGAAATCCGGGAAATGTTCGGCCGCGTAGCCCCCCGCTACGACCAGTTGAACCACCTGCTCAGCCTCCAGATCGACCGCTTCTGGCGCTGGCGCACGGCCCGCATCTTACGGCCAATTCTGAAACCAGACTCAATAGTATTGGATCTCGCCTGCGGCACAGGCGACCTCATCGCGGCCCTTGAAGCAGCCGCCCCGGCCCGCTATTTTGCCGCCGACTTCTGCTTCCCCATGCTGGTCCGCACCCGCCAGAAGTCTGCTGTTCCGCTGATCGAAGCCGACGGCCTCGGCCTCCCTCTCCGCGACAACACCCTCGACTGCATCACGATCGGTTTCGGCTTCCGCAACTTCGTTAACTACCCCGCCGCCCTCACCGAGCTCCTGCGGGTCCTCAAGCCGGGCGGCACCCTGGCGATCCTCGAGTTCACCCAGCCCCCATCTTCGCTTGTCCGCACCTTCATGGCCTTCTGGAACCGCTACGTCCTCGACCCCCTCGGCCGCCTCATCTCTGGCCAAGGCGACGCCTACACGTACCTTCCCGAGAGCGTGGCCCGCTTCCCCGCCGCCCCCCGCTTAAAAGACATGATGCTCGAGCAAGGCTTCAAAACTGTCGACTACCGCTACTTCGACCTCGGCATCGTCGCCCTCCACCTCGGCCGCAAAGCTACCTAGCCCCGAGCTGCGACTTCATATCCAGCAAGGGCGATGCATAAACATACCTTTATGAGAGTGCGCTTCCCGATTGACCGACAGGATGCTTGAGCAAGGCTTCCACGCAGCCAGCGACAGCTCCTTCGCCCTCTTTATCGTCGCCTTCCGCCTTAGCAGCAAAGCCACCTATTCCCGAGCTGCGCCTTCACGTACGAAGTCAGCCATCGCAACGACGACCTCGGCATCGGCGCCTTCCATCGCGACCGCAAGCCTACCTGGCTCCGAGCATCGTCCCGATCCCCTCGACCGCTTCATCTCTAGCCAGGGAGATGGATGTACGAACCATGAGGAGAGAGCGCTCCCCGATTGACAAACAGGATGCTTGAGCAAGGCTTCCATGCAATCAGCCATAACTCCTTCGCCCTCTGTGTCGTCGCCTTCCACCGCGACGGTACGGCTACTTGGCTCCGAGGTTCGTCCTGATCATCTCGGCGGCCTCATCTCCGGCCAGGGCGGCGCCTACACGTGCCATCCCAAGAGTGCTGCTCGCTTCTCTGCCGGCCCCGATGGAAGCACAAGGTGCATGGTGGGGTGCTTCCATGCCGTCAGCTGCCGCTACGTCACCCAATACATCCGCCGCAAGGCTACTTTGCCCCGAGCTTCGTCCCGATCACCTCGCCCGACACTACGATCTCCACGCGCCGGTTCTGCTGGCGCCCTTTGGCCGTGGCGTTATCCGCAACAGGCTGCTCCTTGCCAAAACCTTGTGCAGTCAGATTCGAGCCGCCAATGCCCTGGCTCTCGAGATAAGCCCTCACGGCCTCCGCCCGCTGCTCGCTCAGCCGCTGGTTCAGCGCATCGCTGCCTGTCGCGTCCGTATGGCCTTCAGCCTCCAGCTTCAATCCAGGGTGCGCCAGCACTAAGCCTGAGAGCCTTGCTAGCTTCTCCCGCGCATCCGGCCGCAGCGTCGCCTTGCCGATGTCGAAAAGAAGGTCGCCCATGTTGACGATTAAGCCCCGGTCGCTATCCCGCGTTTCGAGAACCTGGTTGAACTGAGCAAACAGCCTTTCACGCAACGCCACCTTCTCCTGCTCAGCCTTGGCTGCCATTGCCTTGGCTTCCTCAGCCAGCTTGCGTGCAGCTTCTTCCTGCAGTGCTAGCTTGCGTCGCTCTTCTTCGATCTTGATCCGCTCCTGCTCGGCCTTCGCCGCCACAAGCTCGGCCTCGATCCGGCGCCGCTCTTCCGCCTCACGCGCTGCTTGCGCGCGCAGGCGTTCAGCTTCCGCCTTCGCCCTGTCGAGCTCCGCGGCAATCCTTCGCGACTCCTCGAGCTTGCGCTGCTCTTCGGTCATCCTCTGCTGCGCCTCAGCCTCAGCCCTCTTGCGTGCTTCTTCTTCAGTCGCTCGCTTGGCTGCCGCTTCTCGTGCCGCTGCTGCCTCGCGCTCCTTTTCGAGAGCTTCTTCCTCGGCGCGCTTCACGGCCAGCGCCCTCGCGTCTTCGGCCCGCTGCACGGCATCGCGTGCCATCATCGCCGTTGGCTTGGCTTCCCTCTTGCGCAGCTGATATTCTTCGGCCTGCTTCAGGCTCGCCTCTGCCTTTTGCCAAACATCAGCGGCGTACTTGTCGGCCTTGACACCTTTGGCGATCAACAACGCGTTGCGCGCCTGATACAGCTCCAGCGGAACCTTCGGGTCGAGCGTCATACCCATCGGGTTCGCCATCTTGGCGTACTCGCCGCGCTTCAGCAGTTCATACTTGGCATCGATGGTTTCAAAGCGCCCAGCCGTATCTTGCCGCAGCTCGTTCTCAGCCACGATCAGATCGCTCGGCATCGTTACCGCAAAGTAAGGCTCGGCCGTTACGATCAGGCCAAACGCCTGCAGCTCGGTCGTCACACTCAGCTTGCCGCGTCCATTGTTCAGCAAGATCTCACCCAGGTTCTGCGGCCGCCCTTCCGGCGTCACGGCCCAAAGAACATAGGTGAGATATTCGGCCCCAAACTTGTTGGCCGGCTCAAGTGCCCGGATGTCGAAGTCGATCTCAATCCTGCCAGACTTGCTCTCTACCTTGGCTTTACCTTCGGCCTTCGCCATCACCGCCGTACCTTTGAAGTCCACCATCGTCGCGCCCATCCGGTGGCGATAGTTCACAGCTTTGGTGCTCTTGGCGACCACGTCGGTTTTGAACGTAACCGGTTCCTGCGCAAAGGCGAGCAGGGCGAATGCGTAAGTCAGTGTCATTGCTGAAAAGACGAAAGAATTGGCCTGAGTGTTTCGTTAAGCTGCTGTCCAGCCGCCATCGATCGTGATGACGCTGCCATTGACGAACGCTGCTTCCTGCGAAGACAGATAGAGAGCAAGGTTCGCAATCTCCTCCGGCTTCCCGAGACGGCCGATCGGCTGGCGTTGATTCAGCTCGCCGCGGACCTTCTCTTTCTCATGCTTGTGATACTTCTCGAGGTAGCCTTCGACAAACGGCGTGTCGACTGTTCCAGGGCAGATGCAGTTCACTCGAAACTCCGTCGGGTAATCCACTGCAAGCTGTCGCGTCATTGCCACAACCGCACCCTTGCTCGCGCAATATCCGAAGCGGCGGCGCACTCCAATCAAGCCAGCCACACTCCCAATGTTCACCATCGATCCGTGGCTGTCGATGAGCAGCGGAACCGCATACTTGGTCACCAGAAACATTCCGGTAACGTTCACCCGGAGAATCCTCTCAAAATCGGACAACTCGGTTTCGGTCACTCCACCCACCAGGCCAATCCCGGCGTTGTTGATCAGGATGTCCATATGCGGAATCTGTTGGAAGGCATGCTTAACCGACTCTTCGCTCGTGATGTCGCAGTGCATCGCGCGGCTGCCGGGCAGTTCGGCCGCCAGAGCTTCGGCTCTGGCTGTGTCGATGTCAGCGATGATGACGCTGGCTCCGGCGTTCGTAAAGGCGCGCGAGGCGCGTTCGCCAATCCCGCTGGCACCGCCAGTGATCATGGCAATCTTGCCGTCTAGTCTGAAGGGGGTGGTGGAATCCATACCTTCCTTGATTATGTGACAGGAGGGGTAAGGAAATCGTCACAATTTGTCGATAGTCGCACAAGCCCAAAGGCAGTCCCTCCACGCCATCGAATTCGTTCGGGATTTGTGCTTGCCGCTCATGCTGCTTGAGCAGTTGCGGCACCTCTGGCTCGCCGATTTAACCCACCAGCCTCTCGGCTTCTTCTCGGCTGCCGCCGTCTTCATCTTTCTGTCCGGCTACCTGGCTGGGCTGCGTATGCCTGCCCAACCGCTTCGCCGCTGCTTTCAGCTCTACACGCTTCATATGAGCCTGTCGCTGGTCGTGATCGCGCTCGCTGGCATCACTCTGCTCGGGCGCGAAGTGGAGATCGCGATCACGGATCCATGGCAGGCACTTCTCGATGCGGCCCTTCTCATGCCAAGAGTCCCATTGCTCAATTTCCTTCCGATGTATCTGGTGTTTCTCGCTGCGACGCCCTTTCTGCTGGCATGCTTGGAGGCGGGCCGCGAGAAGCAGGTGCTTGGGGTGAGTTTTGCAGTTTGGCTCGGTGCGCAAAGTGAAATCCTGCCCGACCTCGCGGGCTGGCAGTTGCTTTACGTGATTGCTATCTACCTCGGTGTCACTCCCGTGGAGCGACCGGTGCGAACCAAGGCTTTGAATCTCGGTTTATTCGGTTGTCTGGTCGCGCTCGCCATGCTGCGACATGCCAGTTGGTTCGGTCTTGAGGCGTTTCGTGAGTCGATGCCGGCGTGGTGGGTGGAGCAGTCGAGTCTCGGGCCGATGGTGTTGTTGAACCTGGCCTTGTGGGTGGCCTTCCTCTGGCTCGTGCCAGAACCCCTGTGCCGCATGGCACGGCAAGGCCGACTCTTCATCGCCATGGGGCATAACGCTTTTGCCATGCTGGCCTGGCAGGTGCTCCTGTTCTACGCCTTCATGAGCTGGTTTCCGCAACGGAGCGAATTCTCAATGGGTGGGCAGGCGCTGGTAGTTTGCTTTGCGGTGGCGTGTTTGGTCTTTCCAGTCGCCCTTGCGATCAATGCTTTCCTACCGGAAGCTCCCGCCAATCACCGTTCTGACTCTTGACCGCCAGGCGAATCGGCCGCGGATCACCCTTTGCTGGAACGCTCACTTCAGCCCAAAGCTCTTCACCCGGTTTCAGCACGCTCGGGTCTGGAATGTTCTCTGGGATGAAGAACGAAACCGAGCGGCGCAGGGCAACATAGCATGGCTCAGAAGCCGCCGTGGCTGGTATGCAGCAAGGCGACTCCGCGAAGTGGAGCCTGTTATCCAACACATAGAGTTTGCCCCTCTCGTACTGTTCGAACGGGGGTGACACCGCAAGCAGCCTCAACCTCACATAGCGGCCGCGCATGAGATCGTAAGGGTCGTAGGGTTGGGTTCGAGTCCAAGCTCGTGGCGCTGTACTCTCCTCGATGCCGAACGTGCTCCAGAGGACCACAACGATTCCCATGTGAATCAGGGCGAGAAGAAAGCTGCGGTTCATTGAATACGCTCCACCAATCGTCGTCGGGCTTTCTCAAGAGCGAAGCCTCCGGCCAGCATCAGTATTCCAAGTGCGATGAGCCCCAGCGAACTGCCCAGAAGGGTCATGGCGTGCGAGACATAAAACGCGAATACTGTGATGGCGAACCCGGCGATTCCAACGTTCACTCTCTCGGTGCGTTGCACTGAGACACCCCAAAAGCACAAGCCGGCAAAGGCGGCCCCAAGGATCGGATAGAAAGTCCAGCCATGGATTTGCGTCGACCAGTAGCTGAGGAGAGCCACCACCCCAACCGCTGGGGCATGCTTGCGGCCTGCAGCCAGCAATCCGAGAACGAGGATCCCGAAGGCTAGCCAGACGGGCTGAGCGATTGCGGGCCGTTGCGCGCCTCCCGAGGAGTTGAAAATAATGAGCGCGATCGAAGCCTGGAGAATCCCAATGCCTCCCAGCCAAACCAGAGGCTTGTGGCTACTGACGAAGTAGAGCAGCGCGAGGCCAGTCCAGAGCATTGCGATCGGAAGCTCGTCGTTGCTCTTTGGTCCACGAATGGTCCATTCTGCGGTGAGCCAGGCTGGGATCAGCAAAGCAGCGAGTACCATTTGGAGCCAGTCGCGAATCAGCCAGTAGCCGGCGCAGGCTCCAATAGCCCAGAGCAGCATCCAGCCATTCCAATCTGTAGACAGATTGAAGGTCTGCGCGGTCAGTGCGATGCCCGCACCGAGGGAGGCGGTTCCGATGCCGTGAAGGGCAAGGTGGAGGGCTCTTACTTTTGGGAAAAAGCCAGCTGCTGCGTGAAAGCCTCCAGTCAGCAACAGGATGAGCGCCACCTTGGCAGTTTCCGGCAAGCCGGACCAGTTGGCGGCGACGAAGGAAATGACGCCGGCGCCAATCAGCAGGGCCCCGAAACCCCAGGCGATCGCGGCGGCCCAGCGGGTCTTCGATGTCGGTGCATGGCTCGCCTCGAATGCGCGAATGCGTTCGGCCGCGTCAGCGTCGATTAGACCTGCCTCGCTCCAACGCTTCAGATAAACTTCCGCTTTGGGTTGCATTCGAATCTACTCAGAATATCGCTGTGCTAGGTTTGGAAAAAGTGCTCTATGACCCCGATCACCAACCGTATGCGCCCGAGGGTAGGATCTTTCGGGTCCTGCTGAGTCTTGCCGCATTGATGCGCAGCGTTGTCGCTTTGCTTGCGATCAAGACGAGCGCCGTGCTTGTGGGCTTGCCGCTGGCTCCGTTGTTGATTTTGATTCCAATGCCGAGGCGGGTGGCGAACTCGCTCCTTCAAGCTGTGCCAGATCTGGCGATGGGGTTGTTGGTTTCCTGGCTGTTACTGCGGTTTGCTCATGCCACAAAACTACGCGAGCTGGGATTGAACTGGGATCGCAAGGTGGCTCGGGAAACCCTGATCGCTTTCGTGGGCGGAGCCATCGCGCTGGCGATGACAGTGGTGCCCTTGCTCGCGATGGGGATGGGCAGCTTTGAAGCCGTAGACATGAGGGTCAAGACCGGGCAGGGCATGGTGATTGTGCTCGCCCTGGTTCTCATCTCTGCTTTCGCCGAGGAAGTCATCTTGCGCGGGTATGTGTTTCAGACGCTGGCGTACCCGATGCATCTGTTGGGCGCATTGGTGCTGACGAGCGGCGCTTTCGCAGCGCTTCATTTGCGGAACCCGGGTGCCAACGAATACACGATGGCCAATACATTTCTGGCCGGTTGCGTTTTGGGGCTATTGCTGGTTTGGCGGCGGAGCATTTGGGTGGTGAGCGGTGCGCATTTCGGCTGGAACCTGGCGACGATGCTGCTGGGGCTCAACGTGAGCGGAGGAACCTTGCAAATCGTCCCTTACCGCATACTGTGGTCCACCGGGACGGTGTGGACAGGAGGGAATTACGGGCCTGAGGGCAGCGTGGTGTGCATGGTGCTGCTAAGCCTGTTACTGTTGGTTCTGGTGCGGCTCCACTATCATCGCGAAGCATGAATGTACCCTGGATGATTCTTCCTGCCCTGTTGCTCGAAGCCCTGTTTTACTTCGTCCCGGCGTTTCCGCGGTTTCAGCGGGCTTTCGGGGCCGTGCCGGGGTGGTTGCAGGCGGTCCTGATCTGGGTGAGTGGCGTGACGCCGGTGCTGTTGTTAAATGCCCTGCTCGGGGTTGCGCCTGAGGGCTTCGTCTTCCTGGCCGGTTGTCTAGCTGCGGTCTGTCTTTGGCCGCTGGTGATGCCGAAGCGACCTCTGGCGGATCTGATTCTAATGGCTGGGATGGCGGGCTTGATCTTGTCTCCCTGGTTTGGTGGGTTGTTCCCAACCGTGGAAGGACTAAAGCTGGGGGCTCTCGCGAAGCTGCTCTGGTTGCGCGTGGGGATTGCGATATTTCTGTTCGTCCGCAAATTCAAGGTGCAGGGCTTTGGCATCGTGCCAGACCGTCGGGATTGGCTGGTGGGGCTGGCCTACTTCGGCGTATTCTTCGGGTTATTGTTGCCGGTGGGTTTGTACTTCGAGATCCTGCGAGTGCAGTTGCCCAAGATGGCTGAGTGGATGATTCCGTTTGCGGCGGTCGGGATGTTTGTAGCGGCGTATCTGTTTATCGCTTATGGCGAAGAGTTCTTCTTTCGGGGTGTGCTGCAACCGATACTGGCCGATGCACTGGGTGGAAAGTGGTGGGGGTTGATCGTATCGAGTGTTTGCTTCGGGGCAGTACATCTGCCTTACCGGGCATTTCCGAACTGGCGCTTTGCGCTGCTGGCAACGGTGGCGGGTATTTTCTATGGGTTGGCCTATGAAAAGGCAAGATCGTTGCGAGCAGCGATGATCGCACACGCGATGGTTGTCACGATTTGGACTGTGGTGTTTTCGCGGTCGCTCTGAGAAGGTTAGGGAACCGCGGCGAGTGCGGCTTCGCAGGTGTCGTAGAACTTGAAGACGGTGTCGAGCCGGGTGACGCGGAAGCTTTGCCTGACGGCGTTGGGAGCGGCAGCCATGCCGAGCGTGCCGCCGGCCTGCATGACGCGATTGTAAGCGGATATGAAGCGGCCAATGCCTGTGGAATCGAGTTGTTTGACGCCGGCGAGATCGAACACGAGATGTTTGGCACCCTCGTCCATGCGGGCGTTGACCAACGTTTCGAGCGAGGCGCTTTCAGGGCCCATCATCAATTTTCCCGACAGCCGGATCAGTACGAGGCCTGGCCGCAAATCTTCCGCTTCGATCTCAAGCATGACAATCTTCAAGCATACCCGATTAGGGCGCTAACAGCCGCTCGAGGGCAGAACGCGCCCGTTCCAGCGCCCAGGCGTAGCCATTGGGGTCCAGTTGGACTTTACCGTCCAGCTCTTCGATGAGTTCGATCGAGATGGCTTCGGCCTGAGGGTCCTGTTTGGCCAGTGCATCGAGATATTCTTCGCGGCCAGGGAAGGCGCCGTGCTCGAAGCCAGTGCGGACATCGAGCATGAGACTGAGGCGCTGGGCTCTGAAGCAATTGTCGCCGGCACCCATTGGGGCACCGCGGAGGGTGTCGTTGGCGGCCTGGTAGTCGCGCGCGTAAGAGGGCCGCCAGTCGATACCGCGGCGGTCGCTTTCGGCGCGAAGCAGCATGTGTTGCACCATGTCGCCGATGTGGATGCCAAGGCAGGCGCGGGGGCCGGGTTCGTAGACGGGTGGAATGAAGCCGAGCGAGGCCAGCCAGAGGTGTCCCAGTTCATGCGAGATGAGAGCCGCGGGTGAGTTCTGGGTTTGCTGCATGCGCGGGAGGTTCAGCAGGATCAGGCTGCGGGTCTTGCCAGCCCTTTCATAGCGGAAGGTCATGGCCTGGGCGCGCTGAAACGAACCGGCGAAATCCGGTTTTGAGAAGTAGCTGATCAGAACATCGCGGTCTTCGGCGGGGATTGGGTCGCCGGGAATCCGGACGATTTCGATGCGCTGAAAGGTGCTGGCTTCAATTTCAGACTTCCATTGCTCAAGAACCGGCGGCAGCGCCACCGGCAACTGCATCGCAAACAAAAACGCAGGCCACATCCTATAAGGTTCATAATAACGAGAGTGCTCTCCCGAAGATCCCTGCTGGCCGCCCCGATCTTGCTGCCTGCCTGTAACAACCGATCCCGCAATGCCTTTGTGGGTTATGCCTTTGTCGCTACGCGTGATTCGGGAGACATCGCAATTGTCGATCTGGCGGCATTCTCTCTGCTCAAGAAGCGGATCAAGCCCTCGGGAGCGCCGGTTCAACTGATCGATGTACCTGGGGAAGACTTTCTACTGACGGTTGGAATCAATGGCATCGTCGAGGAAGTGCAGTTGAGTGAGGCGGCCCTGAGGCGGAAGCTGGCGACGCCGGTGTTTCCGTATCACGTCTGGCTGTCGCACGACGCCAAAACGATCTGGGCCCTGACGGCGGACCAGCGAACTCTGTTGAGGATCGACAGGGCAAAGTTCGAGGTAGTGCAACAGATTCCGCTACCGCAGAAGGCCGCTCACATCGCTGTATCCCCGGGCAGTCACCATGTCGCCGCCGCGTTTGACGAGACCAGTGAAGTGGCCATTCTGAGCGACCCAGCCCAGCCGTTGGTGATTTCGAAGCTCGATCACAAGCCCGGTCAATTGCGATATCTGAACAATGGCAGCCGGCTGGTTGTGGCCCATGAAAATGATCGGTTGCTGGCGATGGTGGACAGCGCGACCGGCAAGATCATCGTTGAGCTACCGCTGCCGATTCAGCCACAGAATCTTTGCTTCAATGCCGATGGCGGGCAGCTGTTCATCTCCGGCGAAGGTCTGGATGGTGTGGTGGTGGTTTATCCGTTTCAATCTCAGGTTGCCGCGACGCTACTGAGTGGGAAGTCGCCGGGGCCGATGGCCACATCGTCGTCTCCGCAATTCTTGTTTGTCACCAGTCCTTCGACAGGGACGGTGTCGGTGTTGGATGTGAGGACGCAAAAACTGGCAGCCGTTGTGGCTGTCGGGGTGGACCCTCGAGCCGTGGTGCTGACGCCGGACAATCAGATGGCTTTGGTGTTGAATCAGCGGTCTGGGGACCTTGCAATCATTCGCCTGGCGAACATCGTCTCGAAGCGCCAGAAAACGGCACCGTTGTTTACCATGATCCCCGTGGGATCCGCGCCTGTGGCGGCGATCATCCGGAGCCTGTAGGCGTGAGCGGGATCCTGCTGGCGCTCTATTTCATCACCGCGCCGCCGGCCGATCTTCTGAGTGGCGTGACAGCGGGGCAGATTACGGCGCGATCGGGCGGGAAGTTGATCCGCTGGTTTTCGCAAGGCTCGGCGCAGATTGGGAGCCTCGCAACACTCAGCGCGCCAGCAAAGATCCTCGCGGATTATCAAAACGAGGGATTTTTGCGGATCCTGATTGAGCCCAACGTGATCGACAACGCCGTTGTGTATGCGCCGGAAGCACTGCAGATCTTCGTCAACGGCCGGAAGTTATCCTGCCGCAAGGAAGGCGACCAACGCCGCATTTTTTATCCGATTCTGAACAACCGCGAGCCGTGCGAGCGCTAGCGGCGGAGGATGGCCATCGCGGCGAGCCAGGCGGTTTCGGCACGGAGGATTCTGGGGCCGAGGCTTGCCGATTGCCAACCGGCTTCTCGCGCTAAGGAGCGTTCGTCTTCGGTCCAGCCGCCTTCGGGGCCGATCAGGATACTGATGGTTACTTCCCCAATCGCAAGGCTGCCGAGGGTGGATGCCTCGCGGTTTTCGTCGAGGAAGATGCGGCGGCCTTCCACAACTTTGAGCAGGTCTCGGAAGCGGGAAACACCGTCGATCTCGGGCAGAAAGGTGCGTCTCGACTGCTGACTCGACTCGAGGGCGATTCTGCGCCAGCGCTCTAACCGCTTGGGTACGGCTTTTTCAAGTCCCATTTCGGCGCGGGCTGTTTGCACTGGGATGATCCTGTCGACTCCGAGCTCGGTTGCTTTCTCAATGCCCCACTCGAAGTGCTCAAACTTGATGACCGAAACGTAGAGATGGATGGCAGGGGTTTCCCTGGTGGCTTCGAGCTTTTCGACGATTTCGAATTTGACGGCTTCTTTATGAGCTTCCTCGACCCGGGCCAAGTACTTGTGCTGGTTGTCGGAGATCTCGTAGATCTGGCCGGGTTCGACTCGCAAGACGCGAGAAAGGTGCTTGGCTTCCTCGCCGCGCAGCTCCGCGCGGCCGCTTCTGACTTCATTCACAAAAAAGAGACGGCGTGCCATAGGCTATGGTGTTTTTATGATTGCTTACCTGAAGGGTACCGTGCTCGAAAAGTCTGGAGGCACTGTGATTGTGCTGGCCGGAGGCGTGGGATATGAAGTGGATGTGCCGGTGAGTACGTATACTGCGATCCCGGATGTGGGGACTGAGGTGAGCCTTCGCATCTACACAAAGGTGAGCGAAGACGCGATTTCGCTGTATGGTTTTCTGACTGCGCTTGAGAAGCGGGCGTTCGAGAAGCTGATCGGGGTTTCGGGGATCGGTCCTTCGCTTGCGGTGAAGATACTGAGTGGGATCGCAGTGGAGAATCTGGTGGCGTGCATACGGAGCGCTGACGTTGCGAGCTTGACGCGGGTGCCCGGTATTGGCAAGAAGACTGCTGAGCGTATGATTGTTGAACTGAAGGACAAGATGGAGGAGCTGCCTTCAGCTCCAGGTAAAGCGGCTCCGCGGAAGGAATCGAGCTTTACTCCGCTTGAGGAGGATGTTCTCTCGGCGCTGATCAACCTGGGTTCGAACGCGGCTGCGGCCGAGCAGGCGGTATTGAAGGCGAAGGGCACTGTATCGGGCCCCAACTTCGAGGAGTTATTTCGCAAGAGTCTCGAATTGATACGTTAACCTGAACAACAGTGAGCGAACGAGGCATTGTGGGCGGCGAACCGCTGGATGAAGACCGACTTTTCGAAGCATCGCTGCGCCCGCGCAGCCTTGCGGATTTCACCGGACAAGCCAAGTTGAAGGAGAACCTTTCGATCGCCATCGAAGCTGCGCGGATGCGCGGTGAAGCGATGGACCATGTGCTTCTCTACGGGCCGCCGGGGCTGGGGAAGACCACGCTCGCGACACTGATCGCCAATGAGCTCGGGTCGTCTTTTGAGCAGACTTCGGCTCCTGTGCTGCAGAAGAAGCTGGATCTGACGGGGCTGCTTTCGAATATTCGGGCCAAGCAGGTGTTCTTTATCGATGAGATTCACAGGCTCGCGCCGGACGTCGAAGAAATGCTGTATTCGGCGCTCGAAGATTTTCGCGTGGACATTCTTGTTGGCGCGGGGCCTGGCGCGAGGACGCACTCGCTGCCGGTGCCGAAGTTCACGGCGGTGGGGGCCACTACAAGGCTGGGAAACATCAGCGCTCCGTTGCGGGGAAGATTCGGCCTTGTGCTGAGGCTGGATGTGTATGGGCCTGAGGAGTTATCGAACATCGTGCGCCGCTCGGCGAAGATCCTTGGGTTGACGATGGATGCGGCCGCATCGGAGGAGATTGCACGGCGGAGCCGGGGCACTCCGCGGATCGCGAATCGACTGTTGCGCCGTGTTCGCGATTACGCTCAGGTGAAGGCCAAGGGCGATATGTCGAAGCAGGTGGCGGTGGATGCGCTGGATCTGCTGGAAGTGGATCCGCTGGGGCTCGACGAAGTGGACCGGCGGATCATGTTGTGCATCCTTGAAAAGTTCGATGGCGGGCCGGTGGGCCTGAATACGCTGTCGAGTGCAGCCGACGAAGAGGCCGGCACCATCGAGGAAGTGTACGAGCCCTATTTGATCCAACAGGGTTTCATTGACCGGACGCCACGCGGCCGGATTGCGACCGAGCGTGCCTTTGACTACTTCAAAGTGCCGCGGCGTCGATCTCAGAATGTTCTGTTTTAACTCACGATGCTTACAGCCTTATTGATGCTCACACTGGCGCAGGTAGATGTTGCACCCTTGCGCGAAACCAAAAGTGAACCGGTGCAGACGGACGACCCGTCGATCTGGGTTCATCCCAAGAGGCCGGCGGAAAGTTTGATTATCGGCACGGTGAAGATGGCCGCGCCGGAGGGGGCTATCGCCGTATACAAGCTGGATGGCCAACCGTTGATGCGGATCCCGAATGTGGACCGGCCGAACAATGTGGATGTCGCCTACGGCTTGAAGGTTGGTGGACGCCGAATCGATATCGCGGTGGCAACCGAGCGCAACAAGAACGCGTTGCGGATTTTTGAAATCGAGCCGGGCAAAGGTATCAAAGATTTGGCAACGATCCCTGTGTTTGAAGCTCCGATGGGTGTGGTGTTGCACAAGGAACCGAAGACGGGTAAGATCTTCGCGATTGTGAGCCGCAAGCAAGGACCGTCGGGGAGCTACCTTTGGCAGTACGAGTTGAAGGACGACGGGAAGGGCGGAGTGAGCGGGGTGAAGGTGCGGGAGTTTGGCGCTTTCTCGGGCTCAAAGGAAATCGAAGCCGTTGCGGTTGACGATGAACTGGGGTTTGTTTACTACTCCGACGAAGGGGCAGGGATTCGCAAGTATTCGACGGACCCGGCGAACTCGAAGGAGTTGGCGTTGTTCGCGACCGAGGGATGGCAGGGGGACCGCGAAGGCCTTGCGCTTTACAAGACCAAGGGGAATGGCGGATACCTCATTGCTACCGATCAGCAGACGCCGAATTCGGTGTATCACGTGTATTCGCGGGCGGACAACAAACCACTCGGCAGCTTCCGGGTGGGGGCGGCGGCGACGGATGGAATCGATGTGACGTCGAAGAGCCTTGGGGCGGAGCTGCCGCGGGGGCTGTTTGTCGCGATGAACGACAGCCGGAGGAACTTCATTCTGGTGGACTGGCGTCAGATTGAGAAGGCGTTGAAGCTGGGGCAGTAGAGGGTTTTGTTGCAAAGAGCGGGAACTGATGACCAAGCGTGGCATTGAAGTCGATCAGTTTACGATCTGGACGTGTGGCCGACGGTTTGCTTCAGAGCTCAACCCGGAATTGCGACCGCATCTGAATCCTGCCAGCCCTTCGTGATCTAGATGCGGCCAGCAGCTTACAGCGTCATCGGTGCAGAAGCCCGGGCCGAGTAATTCCGAGTAGCCAACGATTCGAGAGCTGCTGGGCGTAGCTAAACACTGTGGCGTTACTCAGGAGCTATCGCCCGGATCACAGATTCAAAGGGTCGGCGTCCGAACGATTTTCGCTCGATCCCGCTTGTGGGAGAGGTGCCCAAGAGCCGGGCTGAATCAATCGCTCCGCTCGCGATGCCGCAAATCGCTCGGCAGTTCTGACCCTTCCCCAAGCAGCGCTTCGACGCTTGCAGAATCGCGGTGTCCTCTTTCCGAAATTTGCTCAAAATGATTCATACCATTCGTCCAACTTCGCTTTGAGTGCCCTCAGTTCTTCCTGATCGACGTCTGCCCCCGCAGACGCGTGTCGCAGGAGTGTGTCCACTGTCGCGCGCAAGGATGGCTGTTGGGGAAGCAACACCTGGCCTGCTACCCAGATTCGGTTCCGCTCTCGACCAAGCTCTCGGATAGGATCTCGCGCAAGGCTGAGTTTTCCCTTCAACCCATCCATTACCTGCACCAAACTGCCAAGCGCGAAGGCGTTTTCAACTCTGCCGCGATGTTTTTCACGGAACGATCGCGAAAGGAACTGTGAGAGAGCCCCGGCCAAATGCGGACGAGGTTCTCGTGCTGTGTGGATTCTACACCCAGGCGATCAAGCCAGCTCACCAGTTTCCTCTTCGTCTTCTCGATTGCTTGCTCGGTGTCATTGGCACCAGTTTCGACCGATTGCTCCATGACGATGAGTAGGTACTGGAGCTTGCCAATACGATAGGCGGCGCCCTCCATCTCCCGGACGTGTAGTTCCTCGATCGCGGGCACAGTGTCAGGTGGCGCCGAGGCAGCGGCCGGGAGCTCATCCGGGTTTGACGGCGAAGTCGACGCACGGCTCTCAGCGACGACCTCGTCAATGCACTTCTGAAATGCGGCAACTCGGTCCGGTTTCCTTCCCAGGGCAGCCGCTACCTCTTCGATGAATTGATGCAGTTGTCCGGGGCTGTCACAGCTGAGGGCATTGACCGCAGAAAGTGGCCCCTCTAGAAGTTTGGCATCCCCACCACAAGCCAGAAGTGGTAACAGCGGCTTTCCGGATCCCCAGCGAGCACCGAGTTCAAAAAGAACATATTTGGATTCTGTGCCGCGGGGTGTGATGACAGCGATGAAGACATTGGACGAGAGTGTCTCTTGCCTGAGGTGTTCGGCGACCGACGCCCCTACGGGCAGTCGATACCCGTCCACGCTGGTGCATCGAATTGCCTCGCTCGACAGGTTTAGTGCAGATCTGATGAGCGTGATCAAGCGTTTCACTACAGGTTGGTCATGACTGCTGTGGCTGATAAAAACGTCCATGTTCACATTCTCTTCGAAATCGGCCGAGCCCTCCGAGTTCAGTTGGAGTGGTTCCGCAATGAAGACGCGAGTCTTGTCGTGACCTTCTAGAAAGACCTCTCGTTCGCGCGGCCAAGGCATGTCGAAGTCCCCCCGGCCGCGTAAGCGCGCCTTCTCCTCGTATTCTCGACAGCGATTTTCAAGCCCGGCAAGGACCACGCTCGCGGGCGCATCCGTATGGCGGATTTGAAGGAAGCCAGTGGCTTCGAAGGGTATTGTCACGCCGCCAATGAAAACATCTTTAATACCAGGGATCGCTGCTATGAAATCGGCCTTGATTTCCGCCTCATCGAGATCGAGTTGATAGCGAGCCTCGGCTTCTTCTTTACCTCTTGCGATGTGATCCGGCATCCGGTCGGAAGTCTCTTCGTGGAGCCAGAAAACAGCCTAACACTTAAACGAATCTCGTCGCTCATGATGCATTCGACGGAGTCAACTTCACAAAAGTCGCGTAGTTTAGAGCTATCCCAACTGGGTGACGCGCGATTCGTCAGCTATGGAATCGCCGACCATCCATCCGGGAGTCAGCGGGCCATAGCTAAAACAATGGCGTTTTTCGCTAACATCTGAAGCGATGTGTAGAATGCCTAAGGTGAGTCCTGGGTGGCCCAAACTACCTTCGGGTAGGCTCCCATTCCTTGGTTATCTTGCTCATGGTGAGTCCTGAGGTTGGGCCGTAGCGGAGACTGATGGCGTCAAATTGAGAAGGCGCTGAAGCTAGGCCAGTAAGGAGCGGAGCATCCAGGCGGTCTTCTCGTGGCTTTCGAGCAGGCCGGTGAGGAAGTCGCTGTTGCCGGCGTCGCCGTGGTCGGCGGCGCTTTGCAGGTCTCCGCGCAGAGAACGGATGATGGATTCGTGATCGGCTAGTAGATTGGCGATCATGGTGCGGGCGTCGATCTTGCCGCCGGCATCTTCGGCGAGGCGGGCGTCCTGCGGGAATTCCGCGAAGCTGCCGGGGGAGAGGACGCCTAGTGCGCGGATGCGCTCGGCGACTTCGTCGATCGTTTCGTCGATTTCTTCATATTGGCCCTCAAACATCTTGTGAAGGTCGTGGAAGTGCATGCCTTCGACGTTCCAGTGATACTTGCGGGTTTTCGTGTAGAGAATGTATTCGTCGGCGAGCGTCCGCCGGAGGAGATCCGCTACACCAGCGCGTTGGGAGTCGGTCAATCCAATGTTCATGCTTCTCGGATGCAATCGCCCGGCTGATAGACTCGTCAACATGGATCCCGATCAGTTTCATATTCTGGGTCAGGCGTCGGGGCCTGGCATTCCATTGCATTCCGAGCGGTCGGGGACCGCTCCGCGCATTTCTTCGATCTTGATCAAGCCCGCGTCGGCGATTTGTAATCTCGATTGCGGCTACTGCTTTTATCTCGATCGCGATCTGGACCCTTACACCGATTTACCGCAACGGCGCATGTCGGATGAGACGCTGGACCGGCTTGTCGATTCTTATTTGTTCTACTCGTACCCAAATTCGACGTTCGCATTTCAGGGTGGGGAGCCGACGCTGGCGGGGCTGCCGTTTTTCGAGAAGCTGGTGAGGTTGCAGGAGACCAAAGGCCGCAACGGCCAGTCGGTTTCGAACGCGCTACAGACGAATGGCGTGCTGCTCGATGACAATTGGGGCCAGTTGTTTCATCAGTACAACTTTCTGATCGGGTTGTCGCTGGATGGACCAGAAGGGATCAACGACAAGTACCGCTACAACAAGGAAGGCCACGGTACGCATAAGTGGGTGATACGGGGCATGGAGGCGCTGCAGCGGAACAAGGTGGATTTCAACATCCTCTGCGTGGTGAGCCAGGCGAACGTCGATAAGCCGCGCGAGCTCTACAACTACTACAAGAGCCTTGGGGTAGATAACATCCAGTATATTCCACTGGCCGAGTTTGGCGGGCCTTCGAAGGGCCTGCCCTTCAGCATCACGGCGGAGCAGTACGGACGCTTTCTGGTGGAGACCTTCGATCTATGGTGGCCGGAGCGGCGCAAGATGCGCATCCGGTTTTTTGACAACATGGCGGAGGCGATCGCAGGGCAGAAGCCGGGATCGTGCACGATGCACGAGACGTGCGACAGCTATGCGGTGGTTGAGTACAACGGCGATGTTTTTCCTTGTGACTTCTTTGTCGAGTCCGGTTGGAAGTTGGGGAACATTATGCTCGATTCGTGGCCGGAGATTGCGCGACGCAACCGCAGGTATCGCTTTGCCGAGAAGAAGACGCTGGCGCATCCGGAGTGCCAGGTTTGCGAGTATCAATCGATCTGTCACGGCGGGTGCCCGAAGTTCCGGCATGGGCCGAATGGGAAGTTTGAAGATCTTGATTACTTCTGCCAGTCGTACAAGATGATCTTTGCGCGCGCGGTGGGGCCGTTGCAGGACGAATTGACCAAGCTGATGGGTAAGCAGGTGACAATGCCTGGGCGGCATTCGATCAGCCCGTACTAAAGGCTGGCGAGCTTATCGACCCATTCGGAGGGTACGCTGACGTTGCCTTCGATACCGCTGCCGAGGCGGACTTCTGGCTTGATGTCGCCGTGATAATCGGATCCGCCTGAGGGAGCGAGACCATAGCGGCGGGCCATGGCACGATAGCGATCACGAGCCTGGCCGGCCTGATCGGAGTGGATGACTTCAAGCCCGAGCAGCCCCGCGTCGACTTGTTCGCGGATGAAGGCCTCTTCGACTTCGGGGCCTTTCATGCCAAGACGGATGGGATGGGCGATGACCGGGACGCCGCCGTGCTCGCGCACCGTTCTGACTGCAGCGGAAGTTTTGGGGTCTTCCATCATCACAAAGCCAGGAGCGTCTTCACCGATGTATTTGTTGAAGGCTTCGTTGATGCTTTTCGCGTAGCCCTTGGCGATGAGAACCTTGGCGAAGTGAACGCGACCGGTGATGGTTCTGCCTAAGGCTTCAGCCTCGGAAAGTTCAATCGCGATGCCGAGGGATTGAAGGCGTTGGGCCAGCTTTCGATTGCGCTCCCGGCGGTATTCCAGCATTGCGTCGAGCCAGACAGCGAAGGCTTCAGGCGGTGTGCCATGGAACCAGTAGGCAAGAAGGTGGACCTTGCGGCCGTTGGCCTTGGTGCTGATCTCGACGCCACGGACGAGCCGGATGCCGAGTTCTTCGGCTTTTGGCGCAGCTAGCGCGTGAGCGCTGAGGGTGTCGTGATCGGTGATTGCCAGAACGCGAAGTCCGAGATCGGCGGCTTTTTCGACCAATTGCACGGGGGAATCCGTGCCATCGCTCTCAAAGGTGTGTGTGTGCAGATCGACCAACTACTAGGATATCGGATCGAACTCAAAAAGTTGGCCAGCCAATTTGACGGTGAGGCGACCGGCGCCGAGGCCTCGCTTTTCGGTTTCGTAGAAGATGGCGCCGTCGGTGGATTCGCCGGCGGCGAGTTTGAGCTTAACGAAAGCGATGGCGCTGGTGGCCGCGGCGGCCTTGAGGCGGGTGCCGCCAAATTCGCCAATGGCGCTTTGGCGGCGTTGTTCATAGCCGTTTGTGGATTGCATGCGCTGGAGGCCGTAGAGGCCGACCTCATAGGTGCCGACGAGCTTGATCACGTCGTCGCGATTGGCTTTGTCGAGCATGCGCTTGACGACCGTGCGGGCGGGCAAGGCTTTCTCGTGGCTGCCGTCGTTGCGGTGGAAGACGAATTCTTCGGGGTCGACTGTGGTGATGTATTTCGAGCCGTTGGAGACGGCGATCTGCATCACGGTGTAGCCCTTCAGATTGGAGGGAAGGCTGGCGAACATGACGGTGACGCCGGCCTTGGTGAGCGTTTGATACTTCAAGCCGTTCGATTCGAATTCGATGACCTGCGCCCGCGCGGATACCAGCGTGACGGCGGAAATCAGAATGGATCGAAGGAGCAAGCTCACAAACTAATGATAGTCCCTAGGATTTTCCGAGCTTGACCAGCTCTTCGCGGATGACAGCGTTGTCGGGGTGGTCGGCGGCAAAGGCCTCGAGCATCTGACGGGTTTCTTTCATTCGCTTGTCTTTCTGATAGATGCTGGCGAGCATCATTTGGGCGAAAGGTTTTAAGTAGCGGCCGTCGCGTGCGCATTTCTCCATCAGCTCGATGCCCTTCTTTTTATCGCCGGTGGCCTGATCGATCTTCATGAGCCAGCGGATCACGAACGGGACGCTGCCAATGAGGTATTCGCTAAAGCCGCGGGTGAACCAGGCATCGTTCATGCTGCCGTCGATGGCCTGGAGCTGGAGGGCGTAATCCTGGCTGGCCTTGGCAGCGTAGTAGCTGTCCTTGTAGCGCTTTTCGACCAGAGCGGCGAAGTCGCGCTCGGCTCCGGTGGCGATGAGCAGGCCGAGCAAGGCGTTGGTGTCTTTGGGATTTTTCTTGAGAGCGTCGGTGCCGGCACCTTTGGCTTTGTTGAGGGCATCCTCAAAGTTCCGCTTGGCTTCGGCGCCGATGCGCTTGGCCTGCTCGCCTTTGACCTTTTCTTCTTTGAACATGTCCTTGTTGAAGACTTGCAGGCGGTTCATTTCGCTGAACAAGTAGGAAGCGGCAAGGGAGGCGTGGCCGAGGGCATCGTAGGGATGCTTGTCTGAATAAGCACGCGCGACGCGCTGGCTTTCTTCGAACTGGAAACTGTAGAGGCGGTTGAATGCGTGTTCAACGGTGGCCTCCTGCGCCAGCAAGCTGCCGGCAATGAAGAACAGGGCAATGCGGTTCATCGGAGTTTGGGTCGGAGTTTTTCGATTTCTTTCTTGAAGAGTGGATTCTCGGGGAAGTCCCGGCTGAGCTCGATTAGTCTGCTCTCGGCGTTCAACGGGCGCTTTTCGCGTACATCGATGATGGCTAATAACATCTTCGCAAATGGCCCGAGGTACTTGCCACGAGCCACCACACTATTCAGACGTTCGATGGCGAGGTTCTTGTTTCCTTCGGCCTCTTCAAATCGAACAAACCACTTCACAAAGAAAGGGACGCTTCCGAGCATGTACTCTGTCATTCCCGTGGTGAGGTAAGCGTCGGTAAATGAGGGGTCGAGCTTCAATAACTTCACTGCGTGGGAGTGTGATTCTTTGGCGTAGGTGAGACTGCCCAAGTGCCGCTTCTCGATGAGGCTCATGTAATCGGTGATCAGGCCGGCGTCGAGGCAGAGGGCGAAGAGGGCGTTGCTGTCGTTGGGGGCAGAGGCCAGGCGGTTGCGGGCGATGGCTTTCGATTGCTCGATGGCGGCCATGAAGCGATCTTTGACTGCGTTGTCGGGGCTGAGTTTTTTCTTGTCGATGAGGCGCTTATCTTGCGTGAAGAATTCGCCTTCGAGAATTGCGAGCCGGTCGAGCTCGCGGAAGAGAAGGGATGCGGCGCGGAAGGTGAGGCCGAGTGGATCGGCGGGCTTTTCGGCGATGTAGCGATCCATCTCGCGGTCGGCTCCGGCGAAGTCGAAGTTGTACATGCGATTGAGAGCTTGTTCAATCGAGGCGGCGGAGGCAGTGGAGATGAGACTAAGTAAACAGACGCTCAAAAGTCTCACGGGTTCTCTCCTGAACTGCGGCTAGTTCCGATTCGAGGTTGGTATGACGTGGTTTGGCCGGGAGCCAGCGGCCCAGCATGGAGGAAAGGGCTTCGCGGGCGGCGGCGGATTCGGGTGGCAAGTTGGTGTTCTGCCCGGTGTAGAGGCGCATGCCGTGATCGATGGCTCGATAGAGGAGCGCGGCATCCATGAGGAAGGCGGCGTCATCCTGTTCGAGGTGGCCCATCTGTTCGACAACGTCGATTCTTTGTGGAGTGTTGAGGACCTTGAAGAAGATCCCTGCGCTTTTGAGGCGCAAGTAAAGCAGTAGAAAGTCGATGTCGTAGAAGCCTCCGCGACCGGCTTTGAGAGGGTTGTTGCGACCCTGTTCTTTTTCGAGGCGAGCGCGCATGTCGCTGAGTTGCTTCTTTGAGCGCTGGGATTGTCCGTAGCGGCGCCAGTCGACTTTCTGGAGTTCTTTGAGGAATTTTGTGGCGCGCTCGGTGTTGCCGGCGACGGCGCGGGCCTTCATGTAGGCGATGCCTTCCCAGGCCTCGGCATGCTGGGCGAAGTAGTCCATGTAAGTGCTCTCGGGCTGGACGAGGTCGCCTTCACGGCCGAAGGGACGGAGGCGGGCGTCGACGGTGAACATCATGCCGTCGCCCGTGTAGGCGGTGAGGAGTTCGATCATGCGGGCGGCGATGCGGGTCCAGAACTCAAGGGAGGCCTGTTCTTCGTCGGGAAGGATGAAGATGATGTCGGCGTCGCTGGCCAGATCGAATTCGCGCAAGCCGAGGCGACCGAGGGAGACGATCATCATGGGGTTCGAGACGTCGGCTTCGCCTTTGCTGATATCGAGGATGGCGAGCTCATAGCAGTGGGAGATGACGGCGTCGGCGAGATCGCTGTTGGCGGCGAGGGTTTCAAAGACGCCACGGCCGAGGATGAGACTTTCGCACTGGATGCGGAACATGCGGCGGCGGAAGGCTTTGCGGAGGCCCTGTTCGCCTTGCCAGGTGAAGGGTTCGTAGGGTGTGGAACGCATGGCGCGCAGCTCTTCGAGCCACTCGGGCTGGCGGATGAGTTCGTCGGTGAGATAGGGGCTGAGGGCGGCGAGTTCGCGGAGATCGGCGGGGTCGGCATCGAGTGAGCCCCAGCGGGCTTCGAGTTGTTCCTGGAGGCGTTCGAGCTGAACGCGGTTCTGAGGGTTGGAGGGCTGGTCGACGGGTGCCGAGGTGGGAACCTGGTGGCCGTAAATCACGCGGGAGTAGATGGATTCGACCGAGGCGAGGTGGGCCTTGAGGCGGTCGATCAGGCGGACGCCGGTGTTCTCGTGGCCGAGGTCGAGGGTGGGCATGCGGCGGGCGAGGTCTTCGATTTCCTCGAAGCTGTCGGGGAGGGTGTGCGTTTGTCGGTCCTCCATGATCTGGAGGCGGTGCTCGAGGTGGCGGAGGAAGACGTAGGCTTCGATGAGCGTTTCGTGTTCGGAGGAACTGATGAGGGTCTTATCGAAGAGGCGGGCGAGGCCGATCATGGTGCCGGTGGAGCGGACCCACCGCTCGCGGCCGCCGTGGAGGCGCTGGAGACACTGGACGAGGAACTCGATGTCGCGGATGCCGCCGCGGGTGAGCTTGACGTCGATGGCGCCGCCGAGGAGCTTGCGATTGGCGAGTTTTTCGTTCCAGCGGATGCGGGTGGCGCTGACGGCTTCGATGGCGGAGAAGTCGGTTGTGGTGCGGTAGGTGAGGGGTTCGACGAACTGGATGAGGGCCTGGCCGGGTTCGGGCTCGCCGGCGGAGACGCGGGCCTTGATCATCATCTGGAGTTCCCAGTCGCGTGCGCGGAGGCGGTAGTAGTCGCGGGCGGCCTCCATTGAGGTGGCGATCTCGCCGAGGCTGCCTTCGGGGCGCAGGCGGAGATCGACCCGGTAGCAGATGCCTTCGGGGGTGTAGGCGCCGAGGAATTGAGTTTGGTGCTGTGCGAGTTTTTCGAAGAACTCCCGGTTGGTGAGTTTGACGGGGCCGGTGGTTTCGCCGCGGCCGCCGTAGATGTACATGAGGTCGATGTCGGAGCTGTAGTTGAGTTCGTTGCCGCCGAGTTTGCCGAGGGCCAGGATGGAACAGCCGCAGGGGCGGCCGTTCTCGAGGATGGGTTGGCCGAAGGTGGCCTCGGCCTCGGCGCGCAGTTTCTCGTAGGACCACTCAAGGATGGCGTCGGCGAGGGCGGAGACTTCCGCGGTGGTTTGAGAGAGGCTGGAATGGCCAAGGACATCGCGGAGGAGGATGCGGGTGAGGCAGCGGCGGCGGAAGGCGGCCAGGGCGAGGTTGGTGAAGGAGAGAGTTTCGAGCAGGTTGCGGAAGTCGTGGGCTTCGAAAGCGCGATCGAGTTGGATCCCAACGAGCCAATCGGGGTGTTGCCGCACTTCTTCGAACAGAATGCGGCTGTGGTGCTTCAGGATTTCTTCGTAGGAACGGAGCAAGGGCTAGACGACCTGGGCTAACAGCGAAATTTTATCATCGGGGAAAAGCGGCCCGGCCTTGAGGACGCGGGCATACCAGCCGCCACGGCCTTCGAGTTTGAGGAGTTTTTGGATCTTTCCGAGGCCCTCACGGTTGTAGACGTCGAGGGTGCGGCAGGGCTCACGGAGTTTGGTGAGTTCGATCTCGCAGCTTTGGCCAAGGCGGAACTGCTGGCCAGAGGCGAGGCGGCTGTAATCAAGGCCGGAGGTGGTGAGGTTTTCACCGAGCGCGCCGGGGTAAAGCTGGTAGCCGAGGGCGTTGAGTTCTTCGATGACTTCTTTGCCGATGAGGAGGAGGGCCTGTTTGGGGCCGCCATGGTATTTGGGATGGGCCCAATCGTCGCCCTCGAGGCCGAGAGGGGTGAGGTTGGCGGAGAGGAGGGATCGTTTTGGGATTCCGCCGCGGGAAGTATTCAGCTGACTTATTACAGCGTGCATAAAGATGTTTCCATTATCCGAATCAATCGACTCGATAAAAACAAAGCATTGGGTTTGAAAGGCCGCAGTTGCTTGGATTTGGGCAATTCGACGGACTATAATCGAGCATCGGCCCTGTGCCGAGGTTTGTCTATGGTTGGGTTTCCGAACCCGGGTTCTGAGTCTCCGTTGACTCGCCGTCCGCTCAACAGCCAGCATCCTATCTACTCAATCGAGGGAATGAATGTCGAACGAATTGCGTAATTTTTTATCGCTCTCCTATGGGGAGTTAGAAGACCTCAATCTGATGGCCAAAGAGCAGCGCAAGAATCGCGTCTCGCCGGAAGTGATCCAAGAGGAACGTCTTAAGTATCTGACCGATGAGAAGCGGATCAAGGCCGTCACGGTTTTGTTCAGCGATCTCGAAGGCCGGCTGCACATGCTCGACTATGACAAGAAGTTCTTGATCAATAGCTGGGACAACCTAACGTTCGACGGTTCTTCCATCCGCGGGTTTACGGCTCAGCGAGAGAGCGATCTCCGTCTGTCGATGGACTGGAGCGCATTTTATTGGGGTCCGGCCGATATCTTCGGTTCGGGCAAAGTGCTTTTGTTTAGCGAAGTCATCGATAAGGACGGTTCGCCTTATGGCGCTGACATCCGTGGCGTGCTGAAGCAGTATGCCAAGGGCCAGTTCCAGAAGAACGGCTATACGCTGAACGCGGCGAACGAAATTGAAGGTTTCCTGTTTGAAGGTACCGACGCAGAGCGCAAGTATCATCAGACCGGCAGCTTCAAGTATGTGAACACTGGTGGTTATTACCACTCGCTGCCTGGCGATCCGCTGCGTACGTTTATCGACACCTGCGCCGAAGTGCAGCGTGCGATGGGCTTCCAGAACGAGAAGGATCACCCGGAAGTTGCGCCGTCGCAGTTTGAAATCAACTACATGTACGGCGACGTGGTGGCGGCGGCGGATCAGATTCAGATCTACAAGCTGATCGCGCGTCAGGTGGCGACGAAGATGGGGCTGACGGCGAGCTTCTTGCCGAAGCCGGTTGTGGGCGTGAACGGCAACGGCATGCACACGAACGTTTCGATCACCAAGGGCGGCAAGAACATCTTCTACGACGCCAAGGGCGAGGAGAACATGAGCAAGACTGCATGGCAGTTTATTGACCGCATCCTGACCCATGGCAATGACATTTGCCTGCCGCTGAATGCGAGTGTAAACGCTTATCGTCGTCTCGACCCGCACTTCGAAGCTCCGAACCAGATCAAGGCTTCGGCGACGGATCGCGGCTCGATGGTGCGCATCCCGATTGGCAATGAGAAGAGCTCGCGCGTTGAAGTTCGCTCGGTGGGCCCGGACGCTAACCCGTACATGGTGCTGTACACCGTGTTCAAGACCGGTCTTGACGGCGAGATCGCCAAGATCAAGAACTTGCGTCAGGCGGACCGCTATCTGCCGGACAACATCTATACGGCGATCGAGAACTTCCGTGCAGCAAGCTGGACGACGGAGCTGTTCGGAGCGGATGTGAAGGGCCGGTTCGCCGACCTGAAGCAGGCTTCGGCGGATCGTTGCCCGCGGTTGCTGGGCACGGCTGTGAAGGCACCGGAAGTGCAGTATCACCACGAAGTCTACAACCAATACCTGTGGAACCAGTTCTAAACTGGACCCGCGAAAAGGCCCCGGCGGAAGCCGGGGCCTTTTTTATTTTGTGGTGGATGGTGGCTAGAGGGCGCTGGCACCGCGGTCGCCATTGCGGATGCGGATGGCTTCCGCGACATCGTAGACGAAGATCTTACCGTCGCCGATCTTGCCGGTGCGGGCCGCTTTGATGATGGCATCGAGGACTTCGTCGAGGCGTTCGGCGGGGATGACGACTTCGACCTTGATCTTGGCGAGCAGATCGACCTTGTACTCCTGGCCGCGGTAGACCTCGGTGTGGCCCTTTTGGCGACCGTGGCCGCGGACTTCGGTGATGGTCATGCCGTCGACGCCAATGCCCTTGAGGGTCTCCTTCACTTCTTCGAGCTTGAAGGGTTGGATGACTGCTTCGAGTTTTTTCATGATGTGCTTCCTGTCTATTTTCAGCCTTCCAGCGAGTAGCCTTCTTCACCATGCTGGCTCAGATCGAGACCTTCGATCTCATCCTGGGTGCTAACTCTCACTCCGCCGCAGACGATATCACAGATTTTGAGGATGATGAGAGTGCCAACGATTGCGATGCCCCAGGCGATGGCGACGCCGATGGCCTGATTGAGAATCTGGCCCGCGTTGCCGTCGACCAAGCCGCCCTTGCCTTCGGCGATGGCGCCGTTGACGGCTTTGGTTGCGAAGACGCCTGTGAGGAGAGCACCGAGGGTGCCGCCTGCCCCGTGGACGCCAAAGGCATCGAGGGAGTCGTCATAACCGAACATTGCCTTGACCTTGACGACCATGAAGTAGCAGAAGATCCCGCCAATGAAGCCCATGAGGAGGGCAGAACCAGGGGTGACGAAGCCGGAGGCGGGAGTGATGACGACGAGGCCGGCGACGGCGCCGGAGATGGCACCGAGGACGGTGGCCTTGGAGTGGAACCATTCCATGAGGGACCAGCCAAGAGCGGCGGCGGCAGCGCCAAAGTGGGTGGTGACGAAGGCGGCGGAGGCGAGGCTGCCGGAGCTGAGGGCGCTACCGGCATTGAAGCCGAACCAACCGATCCAGAGCATGCAGGCGCCGATGAAGCTGAGGACGAGGGAATGGGGCTTCATGGGTTCGCTGCCGTAGCCGACGCGTTTTCCCATATATATTGCGCAGACCAGAGCCGACACGCCAGAGGTGATGTGGACGACTGTGCCGCCGGCGAAATCATAACAAGGGATAGAGCCACCCAGGAATGCATTGAGAAGGCCGCCCTTGCCCCAGACCATGTGAGCCATCGGGAAATAGACGAGCAAGGACCAGAGGGTCATGAACAAGATCATTGCGTTGAATTTCATGCGCTCCGCAAAGGCGCCTGTGATGAGGGCCGGTGTGATGATGGCGAACATCAACTGGAACATCATCCAGGTTTGGTGAGGGATGGTGGCGGCGTAGTCGGGCATTGGTTCGGCGCCGACGCCAGCGAGCATGAAGTAGCGGAGGTCGCCGATGAAAGGGCTACCCTCCCCGAAGCTCAAGCTATAGCCCACGAAGGCCCAGAGGACTGTGGCGAGTGCCATCAGGATGAAGCTCTGCATCATCGTGGCAAGGACATTCTTTTTGCGAACCAGCCCGCCGTAGAAGAGGGCCAGGCCGGGGCCGGTCATCATCAACACCAATGCGGTACTGGTAAGCATCCAGGCGTTGTCGCCGGCGGACTGGGCTGCTTTCACGCTAGCCTCCAGGGCGGCTGTCGGGGATGGGGCGGCGGGGGTTTGTGCAAACAAACCGGCAGCACTTCCCAATGCAAGTGGGAGTGCGAATGCGGTTCTCTTCATAGCTATCCAGTCTATTGTGATTTCCCGGCGGTCGGACAGTGGCCGAGTGCTTGGGTGCGCGACAGAGGGCAGGTTCTCTCATGATGCTACGCGAGTCGTCGATAAGGAAGCTGAATATTTTTATTCGACAAATTGAAATGTTTGATTGGATCCAAGCGGCAAATGCCCTCTTTGGTGCAAGGAAACCGTTCGAGGTTGCCGCAGATCCAGGCCAAACAACATAAAGAAGGCTACTGGTGTATTCAGTGCAGTATTACAAACAAAGCAGCATGATTCTGATTGCGATGGGCCTTTGTCTGCCACTTTACTCGCAGACGCAGGAACCGTTTCTCGCGCCCCCTGTTCTCCGGTCTATTAAATCGATCAAGTTTAGTGGCCTGATGGGTCAAAGCGAATTTGTTGGGCCGGATCGACCGGGACATCTGGAATCTGTTGCGGAGCCATCTGACAAAGACCCAGTGATCGCCGGACTAGAACAAGCGGCAACTGGCACAAAATTCGCCACGAGCGGGAGGCATACGCTATTTTTCTTGTTCAGAATCGTCTCAACAAGCCCCACAAGTGCAAATTTCCATATGTATTCGCATTTGTGATACATCAGATTCAGAATTCCGATTGAGAACTCTTAGCAATTCAACCTACTATCTCAGAAGAACCAGCGAAGAGTTGCTCTTCGACTGGTACTTCTGGCCCACGTCGCAGCCATAAATACTCTAAAAATACGAGGCCTTTAATGAAGTCATTCCTTCCCAAAAGTGGACTAATCTATATTGGTATGTCCCTAGCAATGAACTGTTTCTCTCAGACCGCACCAGCGGAGCCCAAGGCCACATACAAAATTGCTATGAATCAGGACTCGTTCTTCGGGTTCTATCCTACAGTGAGCGGAGCCTTCAAGGTCAACAAGACATTGGATTGGACCGCCTATGGAATCTTCTGGACAACACCTTCATTTGGGACGGGTGGCGGCGGTGGACTTTGGACGGAAGTCGGGTCAGGCGTCAATATCCGGACCTTCGACGGCAAGTGGACCTTCACTCCGCAGCTGGGCATCCTCAACGGCAAGCTGCTTTCAAACGGCTCGTTTCCGATGGCATTCGAAGGCTTCGTGCCGAATATCACCTCAAACGTGAACACCACACGTGCGGAGGGAGAATTCTATATGGGCCGCTACACTGCTGCGAGGACGGGGCGAGTGCAGAGCCGGCCAGGCGGGCCGCTCGTCGACGCCGCGAACCGCAACAACTTCTTGCACTGGTGGATCAATGGCGGATTCAAAGTCAGCCCGCAGCTCTCCGCTGGCCTACACTATGAACACTTAGGTTCAAATCCGAGCGGCACATTGCCTTCGGGAAGCGTCTACAAGTGGCTTGGACCCTATGTCCAGATGAGCCTATCCAGCAATTTCGCGGTCCGGTTTACCGCTGGGCCGGATGTGCAAAGCCGCCCTGCGACCGATGGAACGGGATCGTTCTATAAGCTATCGGCGACTTACACCTTCCCCTAAAGACAAGACCCAAGTTCAATCAACAAAAAGGGAGCGGTTCGCCGCTCCCTTTTTGTTGATTGTGTGAAGCATCGTAAGCACGAATACTCTTTGAAGATGACCCTGGAACGACATTCTGACCTACTCGCTGACAGTACCCAGTCCAACCCCGGCCGGCAGTGATTGAGTGACCGCACAACAAATCGAACTACGCTCGTCTTGTTGAACTTGGCTTTGGATGTAATTGGTGCAGAGCCCCATGATTAGGTTCCGCAGTGGCAAGCTTCAACTCTCTCGTAGCTTTGTGGTGGAGGCCGATTCTTCTACAGGATGGTTTGACGTTTTTCGTACCTTCGAGCATCCTGAGCCCCACAGAGAATGGCGGCTTCGAGACGCTTTGACCTGACGCCCTTCGCCTCGGCCATTGTGAGTAAGCCCAAGTGTGCTCGCCGTCAAGGCGACCCTGCGGGCAAGCTGCGCTTGGCCTTGACCGCTGCGCGCCTTGGGCAAAGCAACCTTTTATCGAGGCGAAGGGCTTAACTGAAGGTCGAGATTCTATGATTCCGCTGGACGAAGTTTGG
>Ga0194134_10000754_pt1 | contig 48394 bp, 43 predicted proteins | sample TA2KigOff0mmetaG_FD_148602 | JGI IMG/M metagenome (GOLD analysis project Ga0194134, IMG submission 148602) | Freshwater microbial communities from Lake Tanganyika, Tanzania - TA2015056 Kigoma Offshore 0m | ecosystem: Environmental > Aquatic > Freshwater > Lake | place: Tanzania: Lake Tanganyika... | reverse complement strand
TTCAGGACCTTGCCGTTCACACTTGGCTTGGCGGCCACCTCGGCCACCGACAGCTCGATTGACGTCAACCTGACCCGCAATGTCGCCAACATCACGGGCTTGACGATGTGGGTGAGCCCGACGAACTGGACCACGACGCCCCCCGGGGACGCGACGAGCAGTGCTCTGGCTGACGACGCCCCCGGCTTCTCGGTCGCAAGCCTGTTGCCGAACAAGACCTACTACATGCAGGTTGAAGCGACCGAAGGCGTCGCCAGTACCACCACGAAGTCGGCAGTAGTCGGCCTGAAGACAGCGCCACTACCCCTGACCATCACCTCGGCCAGCGTGACCAACAGCAGTGTGACACTGAACTTCACCAGCACCGTCGCGGGCTTCGGCGGCATCAAGTACGGCTCGGGAACCAATCCGAGAAGCTTCTCGACGCTCTACAGCAACACCAGCGGCACCAACCATAGTGTCACCGTGACGGGCCTGCGCAGTAACACCGCCTTCGTGGTCACGGCCGTCCTGCGGCAGAGCCACAGCAATGAGGCAGGCCTGTCGAGGAACCTGAGCGTCCGAACCAGCCGATAATCTTCGCGGGCCAGCCGCCCCGGGGCAGCCAAGGGCTATCATGGGGCGTTCTGGAGGAACGACGCATGACGCTTGCCCGCCCCCACTCGGCCATCCCCGTGACCATGCCCGACGGCACTGTCCGCGAAGTACCTCACGGTTCGACCTGTGCCGATCTGGCGGCCTCGATCTCGCGTGGCCTCGCCAAGAAGGCGGTCGGCGCCCGTATCGACGGTGAACTCAAGGACCTCACCACCCCGCTGGTCGGACCCTGCGGTGTCACGATAGTCACCACGGATGACGCAGACGGCCTCCATTTCCTGCGCCATTCGATGGCCCACCTGATGGCCGAGGCCGTCACCGAGCTCTGGCCCGGCACCCGGGTCGCGATCGGCCCCGTCATTGCGGACGGCTTCTACTACGATTTCGACCGGGGCGAGCCCTTCACCCCCGAGGACCTTGTCCGCATCGAGGAGACGATGCGACGCCATGCCGCGGCCGCCGAACCCATCGTCCGATCCGAGATGCCCCGGGCCGAAGCCGAGGAGGCCGTGACCCGGTTCCGGACCGAAGGCGAAGTCTACAAGGCCGAGATTCTTGAAGGCATCCTTGCGGAATCCGGCAGCGTCGTCAGCTTCTACAGTCAAGGCGCCTTCACCGACCTGTGCGAGGGCCCGCACGTCCCCGACACCGGGTTCCTCAAGTATTTCAAATTGCTCTCGGTTGCGGGCGCCTACTGGCGGGGCAACGAGAAGAACAAGATGCTCCAGCGCATCTACGGCACCGCGTTCTTCCGACAGGCCGACCTCGACACCCATCTGCAGAAGCTCGAGGAAGCTCAGAGGCGCGATCACCGCAAGCTGGGCCGCGAGCTGGATCTCTTCGGAATCTACGACGACATCGGCCCGGGCCTGATCCTGTGGCATCCGCGTGGATCGCGCGTCCGCCACGAGATGGAGACCTTCTGGCGCCAGGCCCACTATGACGGTGGTTACGACCTGGTCTACAGCCCTCATATCGCCAAGGTCACGCTGTGGGATCGCTCCGGACACACGTCGCACTACAAGGACAACATGTTCAGCGGCATGGACGTCGACGGTCAGGAGTACCTGACCAAGCCGATGAACTGCCCTTTCCACGTCACCATGTACAAAAGCAGGGGTCGCTCCTACCGCGATCTGCCCCTGCGCTGGGCCGAGCTGGGGACGGTCTACCGCAACGAGCGCTCGGGTGTCCTGCACGGCCTGCTGAGGGTCCGGGGCTTCACGCAGGACGATGCCCACCTGTTCTGCCGAGTCGACCAGTTGGGAGACGAACTCGACCGCGTCGTCACCTTCGTGCTCGACATGTTGCGGACCTTCGGCTTCACACGGTTCCAAGCCTACTTGGCCACGCGTCCCGACAAGTTCGTGGGCGAACCAGCACTGTGGGACGAGGCAACGACGGCACTCAGGGCCGCACTCGAGAAGTATGACCTCCCCTACGAGGTCGACGAAGGCGGCGGTGCCTTCTATGGTCCCAAGATCGACCTCAAGCTCGAGGACTCGCTGGGGCGGCAATGGCAATGCTCGACCGTTCAGGTCGACTTCAACCTGCCGGAGCGCTTCGACCTGACCTACAAGGGCTCTGACGGCAAGGAGCACCGGCCGGTCATGCTGCACCGTGCGCTGCTCGGCTCGATCGAGCGATTCTTCGGCTGCCTGGTCGAGCACTATGCCGGGGCCTTCCCGCTGTGGCTGGCTCCGATTCAGGCTGAGGTCTTCCCGCTGAATGCCGAGGTCGAGGACTATGCCCGCGATGTCGTCGCACGTCTCAAGGCTGCCGGCCTAAGGGTCGGCTTCGAGGACGCCAGCGAACATCTCAACAACCGCATCAAGGAAGCCCAGCGCCTGAAGACCCCTTACATGCTGGTGGTCGGCAAGCGCGAGGCGGAGGCCGGCACCGTGGCCCTTCGGACACGCGGGGGCAAGCAGATGGTGATGGCCCTCGAGGAAGCGGTCCAGAAACTGGCCCACGAGTCGGAGATCCGCGCCACGGGCCTTGCCGAAACCTAGCCAAGGTGTCGCTGCCCAGCCCTGCGGGTATCAGGGAAGCAGGGAGTAGCTTGCGACCATGACCAGTACGGGCAATATCGGTTCGACAGGGGCATCGGCGCGAACCGGGCCGGTGGGCCAACCACAAGGCGCAGCCGTTGCGCCCCCAGCCCGCACGGATGTCTCCGCGATGGCCCGCGATGCGGTCGTGCGACTGTCGGCACACGTGCCACTGCCGGATCATCGGCAAGGCAACAGCAACGGCTGCGGCACGACGTCGCTCGCCATGATCCTGAGTGGCCTCGGCCACCTGACGGACCGCAAGAAGATCGACGAGAAGATCCGGCGGATGGATTTGTTCACGGCGCCGACGGCCTTGCGGGACTATGCCCGATCCAAGGGCTTCCCGGCCGAGCTTTACAACAAGGGAACCGTCGATGAGCTCATGGGCCATCTGGACAAGGGCGTGCCTTGCCAGGTCCTGATCGAGCCCGGCAAGTCCGGAGACATGGTCCTGCATTGGGTGGTCGTCAACGGTTACGAAAAGGATCCCGCGACCGGCAAGGTGACCCTGCTCATCCAGGACCCGGCCCGCGGGCCGACCCGCATGGCGGCCGAAGACTTCCAGAAGAAGTGGGACGACCTCAAGCTGGCCAATGTGCCGACGGGGCTGGACAACCTCTACATCGCCGTGGGGCCGCGAGGCACGACCTTGCCCCCGGGACGGACGGACGGTGCCAATGTGGGCCTGCTGGTGTCACTCGGGCTGTCGAACCTCATCAATGGAGCCGATGCCGTGCGCGATCGTCTCCGCGACGCCTGGAACGGCGGCAAAAAACTTGCCTCGACGGTCGCCGGCTGGTTCAGCTGACGCCGAGGTCCGTTCCGGCAGGTCCCGGATCGGGCTTCGTGACCGCCAGCAAGAGCCAGCCGATGATCAGGAGAACGCCCCCGATGGGCGTGATGGCCCCGAAAGCGGCCTTCCCTGAGAGGACCAAGGTGTAGAGCGACCCGGAAAAGACCAGGATACCGACCAGGAGACACCACGCGGCGCGTGGCGCCACGACACGGCCAAGTGAAGCTGACCATGCCGCCAAGGCGAGCAGGGCGACGGCATGGACCTGCTGGTAATGGGCAGCAGTCCCCCACGTCTCGAGGCGAGCCGCGGTGACGTGGGCCTTCAGGGCGTGGGCACCGAAGGCACCAGCCAGCACACCCGAGGCACCCAGCACGGATGCCAGGACCAACAAGGTCCGGACCTTCATGTCAGGTCCCCTTCCGACGGCGCCCGGACCAGACGATGGGACGCGTCTCGTTCAGGACGAGCGCCATCTCTTCGGGCGAGAGGCCTGCCTGACGCATCAGGAGGCGATCGAGGTCCCGTGCCAGATCCTCGAGTCGCTCAGGCGGATTGCCGGAGATGCGGGCCTGCCATAGCGCACGTGCCTGCCGGGCAATGGGCGCGGGTTCCTGCAGGAGAACGGGCAACGGGCCGAGCGTGGGGGCATCCATGTGCACCGTCAGTGCAGCATGATTCGAGAGCACGGTCCGGAACAGCCATGCGGCCAGCCTTGAGTTGAGCCAGCCCAGCAAGGCCCAACCATCCTCGCCGTCCGGCGCCTCGCCCTCCCACGTGAGGATGTTGACCGTATCCAGAGGCAAGACACCTTCCGGAAGCATCGTCGCCACCACCTCGGACGCGACATTCTGAAACGCAATCGTAGGCCGGGACAAGCCGTCCCACGTCCTTCCGGACAAGGGGTGACGCTCGGTCCACGCCAGCAAGGTCGACGGTTCGATCGCGCCATAGCGCGACAGATCACGGCCACGAACCACAGGGAGGCCTTCGGAAGCCGGGCGCAGGCGAGGGTCCCGTGCCGAGATCGCCGCACCCCGCTGGATGCGCGCCACGAGCCCCAGGGGCTTGGCATCGCGTTCGAGGCGCGTAATGAGTGGCCCTCGGGCACCGGCCACGTAGATGGGCAGGCCCTTGCGCGCTGCGAAAAAAGCCGCATCCTGGCTACCCAGTTCACGCAACGCCCCCCCACGCATCGAGGCAAGCACGACGGGGGGAGGCCCGTCATCGCCGACAGCCGTATGCGCACGCGCCACGAAGGCCATCGTCTCGAGGTTCACGCCCGGGAAGACGGCCCCGGCGTCCAGCAAGCCAAGCAGGTCGGTCCGCTCGCGTAACAGGTCCCTGCACGGACCGTAAGCACCCGTGCGCGTCACGCCGTGCGGCACGACGAGCGCCACGCGGCCACCGGGAGCCAACAGGTCGATGGCACGCTCGATGAACAGCGCCGTGGAATCGTAGCGGCCCCGGCCCAGTTGGTAGGCCGAGGAAACATAGGCTTTCTGATCATCCTCGAGGGCGGCCCCGTAGGGCGGATTGCCCACGACGAGATGAACGGCGTCGACCAGCATCCGATGGCGCCGGCCCTCGTCCCGTCGCAACGCGTCGCCGTGCCCCAATCTGGGCAACGGAGCGTGGCGGGCGCCGAGGGCCAAGGCCTTGAGACCGAGACGGATGCGTGCAACACGCAGGGCCCAGGGATCGATGTCGACGCCCATCAGGTGGTCGCGGAAAATAACCCCGACCAAGGCCTCATCATCCCAGGGCTCGCCCGGATTCATCTGGACCAAGGCCTCGCGATGGCGACGGTAGAGGGCCATCAGGCGATCGGCTGCCGCAACCAGGAAATGGCCGGCCCCGCACGAGGGGTCCAGAATCCGGAAAGGCGCACGCTGCCTCGGGTCAAACTCGGCAAGACCGTGATCGAGCAACCAATGGATGATGGTATCCGGCGTGTAGAACTGGCCAAGTGCCTTGCGCGTCTGGCCCAAGCCTGCCTCGAGGAGATGCCCGAGGACATCGGCGCGTTCCGGCGTCCAGGCACCGGGCGCGAGGACACGCGCGACCCGGCTGTCCATACGCTCGGCAGCGATGGCTTGCCTCCGCCGGGAAACCTCATCCGTGAGCAAGGGGGCTGTCAGCATGGAGGCTTCCTGAATGCCGCGGACCAATCCGCGCAGGCGTCCGCCTGCACCATCACGAAGCACGCCGTCGAGGGCACAAGCCACCAGGAAGATGGCCGCCTCCTCATGGCGTCCGTCGACGGCGACCTCTTCCGGCAGCAGGTCCCTGAGCCCCAGGGCGAGATCGGCGAGAAGCCCGAGATCCCCTTCCGGGCCTCGCGGTGCAAGCAAGCCAGCCATAGGGCCATGCTCCCACAATTGGACGGTCAGGGAAGTGACGGATTAGACTGAACCTCATGAAGGACGGAGCCGAGATCGAGGCGAAGTATCGCCTGAAACCCGGCGACCGTGAGCGACTCGTCGAGTTGCTCGGTATCCCGACGCGTCGGCTCGACCAAGTGGACCGCTATTTCGAGGTTCCGGGGCGTGTCCTGCGGCTACGACGCGAGAATGGCGCGTGGCTGCTGACACGAAAGGATCCCACGACGATCGACACTCAGGGCTACAAGTCACGTCACGAAATCGAGCTGGCCCTGCCGGCCGGTATGGAACAGGTTCTCGAAGACCTGATCCAGTGGCTGGGGCACGGTTTCCGGCTCGAGGTACGCAAGGAACGCCTCGAGTTCGAGCGATCGGACCACATCCTGTGCCTTGACCGGATCGCTTCCCTCGAGCGTCCGGACTTCCTGGAACTGGAAAGCAAGGGCGCGGATTCGACGAAGATGGCGGCCATCGCACGCAGCCTCGGCCTTGGCCCCGATCAGATGGAGCGGAAGTCTTACGCGACGATGGTGGCCAAGGCCACGGGAGTCGATCTCAGCCGAAAAGGCACGCCGCCGGCTCGTGCCGGCCGCCTGGGGCAGGGTCGCCGCAGGGCCCCCAGAGACAAGGTCTGACGGGCGCCGGTATCAAGCGGCGGGCCTAGAGCTCCTCGAGGAGCTTCATGTAGGCCTCGCCGACCGCCTTGAGCATCAGGGCCTGTTGGTAAAGCGGGGACTGTACCCCGACTTGGAGCTTGGCCTCGTGCAAGGCCGAACCGATGGCCATGATGTCGGCAACAGGCGCACGGCCAGACGCAGCGGCGGCCAGTTGGGCATACAGACCGTCCAGATGCGTGCGGGCGCCCTCGACGCCCGACGCCAGGTTTCGTGCCACCTCACCCACCTCATGGGCTGCCGCCTGGCGGGTCTCGGGCGTCGCGAGGTCCAGCGCAGGAAATCCTAGGTCAGACGCCGAGAACATCGCGGCGGCGGAATTGACCGTGGCCGCCGGCACCACCGAAGCCACGGGAGCCACGGCCGGCTGCGCAGGCGCGGGCGGAACGGGCTGAGCCTCGATCACGACCGGTGCCGCAATTGCGGCAGGCGCAGGAGGCGGAGGCGGTGCGTACACCACTTCGGGCTCGGGCGCAGGGGGCGGAGGCGGTGCGTACACCACTTCGGGCTCGGGCGCAGGAGGCGGAGGCGGTGCGTACACCACTTCGGGCTCGGGCGCAGGAGGAGAGAATGACAGCTCGGGCGCCGATGGGGCAGCCGCAACGTAAGGCTCGGGCTGGTCAACCGGGGACGCGCCAGGCTCCTGGAAGCTGCGGATCAGGGCTTCAATCTCGGCATCGACCGCGTCCACGGACGGGGCCCCGGGCGGAACTTCCGGTGCGCCCGTGGCGAAGGGAGCAGGCACGGCATCCTCGGCCACGAATGGCGGGGGCGTTTCCTGACCCGTCTGATAGAACGACAAGAGGTCGTTCAACGTCGCGTCATCCTGCCCAAGGCTGGTATCCCAGGTGGGATCTCCACCCTGTTCAAGGCTATCCATCAGGTCCAAGGCACGATCTCCGGTTCAGACGGCACGGTTCGAGACAGGGGCAAGGCGTCGGGGGCTCAGGAATCACCCATCTTGAGCACCGCCATGAAGGCCTCTTGCGGAATCTCCACGCGCCCGACCTGTTTCATCCGCTTCTTACCCTCTTTTTGCTTTTCAAGCAGTTTGCGCTTGCGGCTGATGTCGCCGCCGTAGCACTTGGCAAGAACGTCCTTGCGCTTGGCGCTGATCGTCTCGCGGGCGATGACCTTGGAACCGATTGCGGCCTGGATGGGCACCTCGAACATCTGCCGCGGGATGATTTCACGCAACTTCTCGGCCAAGCCACGGCCGACGGATGCAGCTTTGTCGCGATGAACGATACAGGAGAGTGCATCTACCTGATCCCCTGCAAGCAGGATATCCATCTTGACGAGATTGCCCTCCCGGTAGCCGATCAACTCGTAATCCATGGACGCATAGCCCTTGGTACGACTCTTGAGCGCATCGAAGTAGTCCGAGATCATCTCCGGCAGGGGCATCTCGTAGATGAGCCGGGTTCGCTCGCTCGTCAGGTAGTCCATCTGCTTGAAGATCGCCCGCCTCGCCTGGGACAGCTCCATCACGGCCCCGACAAATTCGGTGGGCGACAGCACCGTGACCTTGACGTAGGGTTCCTCGATGCGCTCCACCGTTGCCGGCGGAGGCATGTGGGTCGGGTTGGAGACGACGACCATCTCGCCCTTGGAGGTGAAGACGTGATAGCTCACGGAAGGAGCGGTCGCCACAAGCGAGAGGCCGTAGTGACGCTCGAGTCGCTCCTGGACGACCTCCATGTGCAGGAGGCCAAGGAAGCCGCACCGGAAGCCAAACCCCAGGGCCACCGAGCTTTCAGGCTCGTAGACCAGCGAGGCATCGTTCAGCGAGAGCTTCTCGAGGGCATCGCGGAGGCTCTGGTATTCATCCGAGGAAACGGGATAAAGACCGCAGAAGACCATCGGTACGGCGGGCTTGTAGCCCGGCACGGCCTCTGCGGCGGGGCGCGCCGAATGGGTGATGGTGTCCCCGACCCGCGCATCCTGCACGTTCTTGATGCTGGCCGCCAGGTAGCCCACCTCACCGGCAGCCAACTGGCGGACGGGCGTCTGCTTGGGGCTGAGCACTCCGACCTCGGTGACTTCGTAGCTGGCACCCGTGGCCATCATCCGGATGCGATCCCCGACCTTCAAGGTGCCGTTGACCACGCGGAAGAAGATGATGACGCCACGGTAGCTCTCGAAGTACGAGTCGAAGACCAGCGCCTGCAGGGGCGCTTCCCGATCGCCGGAGGGGGGAGGCACGTGCTTGACGATGGCCTCGAGGATTTCCGGCACGCCCTTGCCTTCCTTGGCAGAGGCCATGATCGCCTGGGAGGCATCGAGGCCGATGTCATCCTCGATCTCTTGCCGAACCCGCTCGGGCTCGGCACCGGGCAGGTCTATCTTGTTGAGGACCGGCACGATCTCGAGATCGTGCTCGAGCGCCAGGTAGACATTGGCAAGGGTCTGGGCCTCGACGCCCTGCGACGCATCGACCACGAGCAAAGCACCCTCGCAGGCCTGCAAGGAACGGGAAACCTCATAGGTGAAGTCCACATGGCCGGGTGTGTCGATCAGATTGAGCACGTAATCCTGACCATCCACGGCGCGGTAATTCAGCCGGACGGCCTGAGCCTTGATCGTGATGCCCCGCTCACGTTCGATGTCCATCGAGTCGAGCACCTGATCGGACATCTCGCGCTCCGAGAGGGTGCCCGTAACCTCGATCAGGCGATCCGCCAAGGTCGACTTACCATGGTCGATGTGCGCAATGATGCAGAAGTTGCGGATGCGCTCCTGAGGATGGCTGGCGGTCATGAGGCTTCATGCTAGCACGGGCTTCCCCCCCCGGCAGACCGCGACCGTGCGGCAAACGCGGCCATACGGGTATGGAAAACGGGTGTTCAGCCGCGTGATGCGCGTCCTGCCAGCCCTTTGGCTGGTGGCTTGCACGTCCGTTGCCCAGGCGCCGGGTGCGAGCAGGGCGGTTCTGGACTCGGGCCTCGGCAACCTCGTCGTCAACCCGGCCAAGAACCTGCCGCAGGCCGGAGGGGACAGCCTCAACAACACCCCCGCGCTGAATGCTTCGCCCGCACCCGGTGGCGTACCCGCCCTCAACAACTCCTCGGCCCTGAACAACACATCCGCCCTGGCTGGACCGCTGCTCATCGGCAGCCTGCGGATGGGGCCGGGCGTCAGCGCTGCGGACGCATTCCTGATGCTCTCGGGTGCCATGCCGCTCAACAACACCAGCGCACTCAACAACACCTCCGCGTTGAACAACACGTCGGCCCTCAACAACACGTCGGCCCTGACGCCCCTTCCGGAGGGTGCCGTGAGGCCCCTGGACGGGGCTTCCCCCCTGACATGGGCCGAAGCCCTCAAGGTGCCGCTGAACAACACGAGCGCGCTCAACAACACTTCCGCGCTGAACAACACTTCGGCCCGACGCATCCAGACAGAGGCCACGCCGTCGGCAGTCCTGATTCTCGAGGTCATCGACCTGTCCGACGCGCGGATCCTGATCCGGCGCCAATGCAGTCTGGATGGCCGCTGGGCACTGCCTTGGGACCCGGCTGGCACGGCGACCCACAGCTTTGCCCTTCAAGCCACGATGGTCAAGGAAACGGGTGTCGTGAACTTCCTTGCCACGACCTTTTCCGGCAAGGAAGCCGTCTCCGGCACGGCCAACCTGGACCTATCACCCGGCAGCACCGTCCTCACGATGGCGTGCTCGGCATTGTCCGGCGTGCGTTCGCTCAATCAGGCCACCGGGTTCCGGGGCTTCGTCGCCCCCGACCTTACGGCCATCACGACGGTCCAGCAGCAGGCCATCCTGCAAGCGGCCGGCAACCGGCTGATCCCCATCCTGCTGAAACATGCCGGCGAGGACAAGAACACGATGCAAGCGGCCATGGAGAGCGGATCGGATGCCATCGTCCACACCATCCTGACTCGCCTGATTGCCCGATCCGGACGCTTCAACGACCTGACGGCCGTCGGCATCGGTGCCGCCGAGGTCCTGCTTCGACGCATCGTCGAAATTCCCGACAGTCACATTCCGGACGGTGTCGGCCGATCGGTGGGTTCCCTCGTCGACTACCTGGCCGACTTCACCACACGACCGCGCTTCGACCAGGAGGCCAACACCGACTGTCGTGCCGCGTCTGGATCCTGCAAGCCCATCATCACGCGCGAAGACATCCTCGAGGCGGCCGACCGGATACCTGCGGCCATCAGCCTGCCTGGAAGCTGAAGATGCCTGGTGCTTGGCTGGTTCGTCGCGTGACGGTGACATGGGCCGCCGTCGGCCTCCTTGTCGCGTGCACCCCTGCCCCTCAGGTCCAGGCCGCCCGCACAGGCGCCACGCCGATTCCTGCCGTGCGCGCGGATGTCCAGCCAACCGCCGAACTGGAGGGCTGGATCCAGGCAGCAGAGGGCGCCACGGGCACGGAGACGATGGCCGTGTTCGGCCCCCCACTGGACGAGACGACGGCCTTGGCCGAGTTGCCCGTCCTGACGGCGGCGGCCCCCCGAGAGATCCCGGAACCCTTGGGCAACACGGTGGCGCTCGACTGGGCCGCCACGGGAGGAGCGAGGCCACGACGCACCGCCGGCACGGCGGAAGCCAGGCCTGCGGTGCGGGCTCTGGCCCAGCTCGTCGATGCGGGTACGGGGAAGGTCCGGGGCCAGGCCGTCGTCGGGCCCCGCGGTGACTTCAAGATGGCCTGGCTGGTCCGGGAAGCCACCGCCAGCCTCGTCTTGCAGGTCACGGCGGTCCGGGAGGACAACCGCATCGCCGGTTGCTTGGCGGCAACCTTGCGGGCCCAGGACTTCCGCTCCAAGGGCCTGCCGCCGCTCGTCGTCTCGACCGGCACCACGGCGCAGGCCCTGGCCCTGCTGCACCTGGCCGGGGGCAGCGTATCCTGGCGCCCGGGGACCGGCTTCAGGGGGCTGGCCTCACCCCGCCTCGTCAGCCTGATCGCGGATACCGACGCCACGGCAAGCTCACGACTGGGCAGCCTCTCGATGGCACCCGACGAGGTGCCTGGATGTGGCGAGGACCTGCTTGGCCTCGCCATCGGGCACGCCGCGGCGCTGACACAGGCCATCGATGCCCTGGCTGGTAAACTGGACAGGACACGCCCCGCCCGGCGAGCGTTCGCCCGGGTACTTGCCGCAAGCCGCCGCCTCCGAAGCCTGCAGGAAGAACAGGCGATACCGCCTGACGCGCTCTTCGGTTTCCAAATGACAAGGAGGGCCTGCCCGGGAGATTCGGCGCCGGGAATACGGCCAGAGCGCGACACTGCCGCCAACCCACCCGCGTGGCGTGCCGTCAGAGTCCTCGAGGAAGCTGCGGCCGAACTGGATCGGCTGCAGGACTCAGGCCTGCCCGACTGAAGGCCGGGCAGCCAAGCCGGCACGCTGCAGAATACGTGCGGCAGCGCGGGCGACGGCACCTTGCTCGCCCAACTGGGTCCGGACCGCATCGAGCCCCTCCAGATGGGCGTTCCGCGGCAGTCCGGCATGCAACAGGGGAGCAACGGCATCGGCCAGGGCCGAGGGGGTCACGGCCTCCTGCAGCAACTCGGGGATGATGCCCCTCTGGGCGACGATGTTCGGCAGCGTGACGTAGGGTATCCGCAGCAGGCGCCGGGCCGCAAAGGCCGTCATGGCCGATACCTTGTAGGCCGCCACGACCGGCACGCGCATCACCGCCGCCTCGAGCGTCACCGTGCCGGAGGCGGCCAGCAGGGCGTCACAAGTCCCCATCACGGCCATGCCCGGCACGCCCGCGAAACGGAGCACCTTGCGTGGGCCGGGTTCCATCCCCACCTGCCAGCCCGCAGCACGCAGCGCCGCGTCGACCAGGTCCGTGACGTGGGGTGCCGCCACCGGAAGGACGACACCCAGCCCAGGGGTGCGTTCCTGCAGAAGCGCAGCGGCCTCGAGGAAAGGTGGCAGCAAGCGCTCCACCTCCTGGGCCCGGCTGCCCGGAAAGAGGCCAAGCACAGGCGAAGCCCCGCCGACGTGCCTGCGGATGTTCGCGATGGCCGCAGCATCGGGCTGCAGATCCAGCAACGGATGACCGACAAAGGTGACCTGCCCCCCGGCCTCCCGGTAGACTTCGGCTTCACGGGCAAAGATGGCCAATATCTCGTCGACGCCCTCCGCCACCTTGCGAGGGCCGGACGCCAAGCCCCAGATCCATTCCTGTGGCGATATGTAATAGATGGTTGGCAGGCCAAGACCGCGGGCCATTCGGGCCAAGGCCATGTTGGCACCCTGGAAGTCAATCAGCACCACGGCAGCCGGCCGGACCTCGGCAAGCCGACGACGCGCGGCCCGAAGCGCACGCCACGAGGGAACGACGGAGGCCAGATTTTCCGTCAGGCCGACGGCAGCATGGGCCACCAGATCCGCCTCGAGGTCGACGCCGGCGTCGGCCATCCGGTGGCTGCCCCAGCCCATCAGCCTGAGGGAAGGCTCCTGGGCGAGCAAGGCCTTGGCCAGGGCCGCACCGTGCACGTCACCCGAGACCTCGCCCGCCGCCAGGAAAAGGACCGGCGGGGTCATCCCTCGAATTCCGCTGCCCGTTGGCGACGGGCGATCCCGACGAGGCCACGCGTGCCACCCTTGAGGAAGGCCACCAGATGCCGGACCTCACCGTGCACCATCATCGACGCGTCGGCTTCGATGGCAAGGACGGTCTGGCTGACGTTCAGGCTTTGCCGATACAGCAGGCGATAAGCTTCCTTCAGGGCCGTCCGGACCTCGGCAGCGACACCTGCACGACGCAAGCCGACCACATTGGTGCCGGAAACTCGGGGCGGCGCGCCCTCTGCCAGCGCGTACGGCGGCACATCCTGCACGATGCGACTCATGGCGCCGATCATGGCGAGGGTCCCAATGCGACAGAACTGGTGCACGCCCACCAAGCCACCGACCACCGCGCCATCGCCCACCGTTACATGGCCCGCCAGCGTCGCGGCATTAGCGAGCACGATCCCGTTGCCGACGACACAATCGTGCGCGACGTGCACGTAGGCCATCAGGAGGTTGTCGTCGCCCACGCGGGTCTCGCCCGAAGCCGCCGTCCCCCGGTTGATGGTGACGCACTCCCGGATGGTGTTGCGATCGCCGATGACGCAGCGCGTCCGCTCACCGTCGAACTTGAGATCCTGAGGCACGGCGCCCACGACCGCGCCGGGAAAGATCCGGCAGTCCGCCCCGATCGTGGTGTAGGGCTCGACGACCGCATGGGGACCAAGAGTCGTCCGCGCCCCGACCTGGACATCCTCGCCGATGACGGCGTAGGGACCCACAACAACGCCTTCCGCCAATCGGGCAGAGGGATGGACGACTGCCGTGGGATGCAGGTCGATCATCGGTCCACCAGCGCGAACATCAGCTCGCCTTCCGTCACCAACTGGTCGTCAACGTGCGCCACGGCACGCGCCTTGCCAATGCCGGAGCGAAAACGCAGTACCTCGGTCTCGATGGTCAGCGTGTCTCCCGGACGAACCATACGGCGGAACCGGCAGCCATCGATGCCAACGAAGACCGCGAGCCGTCCATGGTACTCGGGCATGGCCAGCATCGTCAGGCCCGAGACCTGTGCCAGCGCTTCGACCATCAGCACGCCGGGCATCAGCGACCGGCCCGGGAAATGGCCCTGAAAGTAGGGTTCGTTGATTGTGACATTCTTGACGGCCTTGGCTCGGACACCGGGCACCAGCTCCAGAACGCGGTCAACCAGCAGGAACGGATAGCGATGGGGCAGGAAGGCCATCAGGTCATCCGCCTCGAGGGGTCCGAGTATTTCAGGGGGCATGCACGGCCTCCGGGGACGCGGCGCTGTCGGCATCTGCGACGACAGCCACATCGGCAGCCATCGCCTCGAGGCGCTCGGCGAGGGCGACGTGCAACGCGTGCCCGGCACGGGTTGCCGATACGGCGCCAATCCAGCGACAGCCCGTCAAGGCCAGGTCACCCACCAGGTCGAGGATCTTGTGCCGGACGAACTCGTCCGGATGGCGCAGCGGCGTCGACGTGCCGTGGTCGTGCACGACGACGGCGTTCTCGGTGGAACCGCCACGGGCGAGGCCCATCGCACGCATCCGCTCGGCCTCGACCTCGAGGCAGAAGGTCCGCGCATCGAGGACCTCGCGGACCAACACGTCCCGCTCCACCGGTACGCGCATCGCCTGTGGCCCGGCGAGCGGATGGCCGTAGTCAACCTGATAGCGGATCCACGGCGCATCCGCGGGCTCGACCGCGACCCGCTTGTCGTCGCGAACCACCGAGATGGGCGTCACCACGCGCAGGATACGGACCGGGGCAGCCTGCAACGCAAGACCGACGGCCTCGACGGCCCTTACGACCGGCATCGAAGAGCCGTCCAGCGCCGGCACTTCGGGCCCGTCCACCGCCAACAGGGCATTGGTGACGCCCAAGGCGTACAACGCGGCCAATAGGTGCTCGACGGTCCTTACGGTTGCGTTGCCCCGGCCCAAGGTCGTCGAGAGGGTCGTCTCGGTCACGAAGGCGGTGCGGGCCGGAATGCGCGGCCGGCCCGGAAGATCCTCGCGCAGGAAGACCAGGCCGTGATTGACCGGTGCAGGCAGGATGCGCACGTTCACGGGCTCGCCGGAGTGCAGGCCGACGCCGGGCAACAGGACCGGCCGGGCCAGCGTGGCCTGGCAGAACGAGGACAATGGGAACGACATGGCGGCTACTCCACGGACCCCGGGGAGCGCAGGCGCTCCTCGAGCTGGTCGAGACGTCTGGACAACTGCTGGGGAAGGGCCTGGCGCCGCAGCTCCTCCCGGTGAGGACGGGCCGGAAAGCCCGAATGCAAGCCGGGCGCGGCCGTGTCCTTCGTCAGGACGCCGCGGGCCGCTAGGACCACGCCGTCGCCGATGCGCACGTGGCCGACAATGCCGGTCTGGCCCCCCATCACCACGCGATCGCCCAGCGTGGCGGAACCGGCCACGCCAGCCTGGGCCACGATCATCCCGTCACGGCCGATCCGGACGTTATGGGCCACGTGGACGAGGTTGTCGAGCTTGGTGCCGCGACCGATGCGCGTCTCGCCCAGCGTAGCTCTGTCGACCGTCGAATTGGCACCGATCTCGACATCGGCCTCGAGTACGACCCGCCCGAGTTGGGGGGTGCGCACGTTGCCTTCGGCGGTCGGCACGACCCCGAAACCGTCCGAGCCAACGACGGCACCCGGCTGCAAACAGACCCGATCCCCCAGGACACAGCCTTCCCGCACCACGGCACCTGCATGCAGCACGGCATCTTCGCCGACCTCGACCCCGTCATACAGGACGACCCGGGCATGCAGGACGGTGCCGCGGCCAATCCGGACATCCGCCCCGACCACCCCGAACGGCCCGATCGAGACCGCCTCTCCGAGCGTGGCCGACGGGTCGACGAAGGCCGTCGGATGGATTCCAGGAGGCGGCAACGGCGGCGCAAAAAGCGCCATGACCCGCGCCATCGCCTCGCGGGGACGCGCGACGGCTACGCCGACGCGGCCTTCCGGCAAGGTCGCGGCCAGGACGAATCCGGCCGCAGAAGCCCGCACACGGGCGGCATGCCTATCCACCAGCAGGAAGACCAAGTCCCCGGGACCCGCCTGCTCGGGTTCGGCAACGCCGACGACCACAGCCTCGGGGTCACCCACGGCAGTGCCGCCGACCACCTCGGCGAGCCTCGCAAGGCTGACGCCGGTCGCCGGTCCTGCCGCGAGCGCCTGCTTCACTTGGCGTTGAGCCTCGCCAGGACCTCATCCGTCAGGTCAAGACCACCGAACAGGACGATCTGGCGGTCGACCACGGTGACAATGCCCTTGCGCCGTGCCACGTCGGCAATCGCACGCTGGATCTTGCCCTTGATGCGCTCCGTCAGGCGACGATCGAGCGCCTCGACCGCTTCTTTCTTGGGACGCAGCACCCGCTCGGCCTCCTTGGTCATCTTCTCGACCTCACCGGCGGGCTTGCTGGCCTTCTGGGCCTTCTGGATCTCGTCGTTGCGCCGCAACAACTCACGCTGATAGGCCTCGGCCTTGCCGCGCAGCTCGCCCTGGGAGGAGAGCGCTTCCTTGTACTGGGCCAGCAGGCGCTGCGTATCGACGAAGGCCAATGTCGGACCTTCGGCTGCGACGGCAGGCAACGCCGGGGCCAAGGTAACCAAGGTGGCAGCCAGCGCGGCCCGGAAAAGGGTCAAGACGTGCATCAGAACTTCTGTCCGATCGAGAACTGGGGAATGATGGTCGGAAACGCCTGCTGGGCCGGGTCCCAGCTACGAATACCCAAATCCAGCCGCAACGGGCCGAAGGGCGTGATCAGGCGGAAGCCGAAGCCATAGCCCGAGCGCGTATTTTCCCATTTGAACGCCGCACTGCGATAGGACTCCGAACCATCGGCCAGGCGGATGGGCGTCTGATCCCAGAAGAGGCCCGTATCCCCGAACAGGACGCCCGAGAGGATGTTCCAGATGGGAAAGCGGTACTCGATGGCGCCAAGGGCGAGCGAATCCCCCTGGAAGGCGCTCGAAGGACGGCCCGCCGAGGCATCAAAGACGTTCTCGGCCCACCCGCGCACCAGATACGGGCCCATCGCGTAAAAGCGCTCGTAGATGGGCACCTTGCCGGAGGGACCCGCCAGCGTCGTCGCCCCCTTGAACCCCATGGCCAGGACCGTCCGCTCCGGCCACGCCGGCAAGTAGACGTTCCAGTCCCCTTGCAGCTTGAGCACGTCCACTTGGCCGAGCCCGAGGGCCCCGAGGTAGTACTCGGCAGTCACGCTCGACAGCACGCCGCGATTGGGATTCAGGACGAAGTCCCGGCTGTCATGCGTCAGCGTCGCTCCCACGGAGCCGGCGAGGTCAAAGTCATTGCCCGACACGGAGTCGGCCCGGGAAGCCACCCACCGAGCCTCGGCCGGAACCTGCCTCGAGATCTGGACCCGCTCGCCCTTGACCGTGCCCGACACGCGCCACCGGGCCGTGACGGGATTATCGCCCAGCGGGACCCCGAATGAAAGCGAGCCGCCCTGGCGGTCGTCCTGGCTACCCTGTCCGCCCGGCACGGCGACGTTGAAGACGTTGAAGTAGCGCCGGTAATAAGCCTGGGTACCGAACGAAGCCTTCTGCTCGGTGAACCAGGGGTTGAAGTAGCTGATTTCCCCGAAGGGATTCTGGCTGACGCTGACGTCGACGGACATCGTCTGGCCGCGCCCCATAAGATTCTCCTTGCGGAAAGAGAGCATGCCGATGAGCCCGTCACGGGACGAGAAACCGGCGCTGGCCTGGAAGATGCCGGTCTGCTTTTCCTTGACGTTGACGACGATGATGACCTTCTGGGGGGTCTCGCCGGGTTCGTAGCGAAGCCCCAGGTCTTCGAAGTAGTTGAGGTTGTAGAGGCGGCGCAGGTCGTCCTCCATCCGCTTGAAGTTGAAGACCTCACCCGGCTTGACCGTCAGTTCACGCCGTATGACGTACTCCTGCGTGTCCTCGTTGCCCGTGACGCGAATGGCCTGGACGATGCCCTCGGCCACCTTAAGTGCCAACACCCCGCCATCCTGAACCTGCATGTCGTACACGCGGGCCAGCACGTAACCTTGGTCGGCATAGCGCTTCTCGAGGTCCTTGATGCGCTTCTGGACAACGCTCATGTTCAGGATGCGGCCCTTGAGGGGCTGGAAAGCCGCCAGCGCCTCGTCGACGGGCAGCAGGGTCATGCCCTCGATACGCACCTCGTCGAGGACCGGATTCTCGACGACCCGCACCACCAGACGCTGCTGGCCGCCCTCGGCATCCTCGAGGCCGGCATTCACGTCCCGGAAGAGCCCGAGCCCGTAGACGCGCTGCAGGGCGTCGACCACCTGCTTCTTCGAGACCTCTTCGCCGCGGTGGACAGGCAGGGCCAGCAGGATCTGCTCGTCGGACACCCTGCGGTTGCCCTCGATGCGGATGTCCCCGACCCGAATTCGCGGCGAATCGTCCGGCACGACGGTCGAGGAGGTGGCAGGCGCCACGCTCTCGGTGGCGGGTGCCACGCTGTCCGTGGACACCGGCGCCTGATCCCCGGACACTGCTGCAGGAGCAGGCGAGGCATCCTCGCCGGCAGCCCAGGCGTTGCCGGGAGCCGTGATGAGCCAGCAGCCCGTGACGGCAACCGCCACGCGCAGCGGCCCGGCAAGGACGCCAAGCGGACCCGAGGGCGCCGGTCGGGATGACGCGAGACGAAGCATCCGCTAACTTTCAGTAAAGGAAGGTCGAATCTTTCCATTATAGGCGGGGTGCGTCACCCCGTCATCTCGCCAAAGGCCACCCCCCATCGCATGGAACACATCGTTCGCGCCCGGATCCTCGTCCTCCACCTCTTCGAGTTCGCCGAGGAGGTGGACCTCGGCAAACTGCGGGCGCTTTGGGCCGACAGCACCATCGGGGAGCTTGTCGGGCGCGGCCATCAGCCTGACGCCATCCGCTTCCGCGATCCACCTGTCGTGCTGCCCTTGGGGCATCGACCGCTGACCAACGAACACGCAGGCACGGTGCGGGCCAAGGTCCACGACTTCGGCATCGTGAGCCTGGTCTGGACCCTGCCCTTCAGTGGCTCATGGGCCGAGTTGGTCGAGCAGAGCGCCCGGCTGCAGGCGGACATGGGGATCGAGTCGGTGGCGCGCCAGCTCCTCGGGGAGATCACGCCACGCCTCGAGGCCGCCGCCAAGGGCCCCATCGGCCGTTCCAAGCTGGTCGAGGACTACTTCATCACGTATGTGGAGGCCTTCGACACACCCGTCCGGGCCGACGACCTGCTGGCACGCAAGGGCGACGAATTGGCGCGCGTCCTGCGGGGCGAGCGCGGCGAGATGAGCCGCGACGAACGCAGCGACGCCCTGCGCCTCCACCACTCGTACCGCAGCGACGACCTCGTGATCGTGACGTGGAACAGCGCCTTCGTGCTCGACCCCGAGCAAAGCACGGACCACCTAGACATCATCGAGTTCGCCAACGCCCAATTGCTCGACCTGCGGTACTACGACGAAATGCTCGAGGCTGAGCTCGGGGCTGTCTACGACGGCTTCTCGGGATCGGCCGGAGGCAGCCGCCGCCGCCGACTGGCGCGCACCTCCAAGAAGCTGATGCAGCTGATGATCGAGATTTACGACGTGCAGGACAAGGTCCGCAATGCCATCAAGATCACAGGAGACGTCTACCTCGCCAGGATCTACCGGATGACGGGCGAGAGCCTGCGGCTGGGCCGCTGGGAAGAGATGGTCGACGCCAAGCTTCGCATCGTCCAGCAGGTGGCCCAATTGCTGCTCGAGGAGATGAACCAGAAGCGCTCGGTCCTGCTGGAGTTGATGGTCATTTTCCTGATTCTCATCGAGGTCATCATGGCCTTCGTAGGCCCCGGACACTCCTGAAAAGGATTGGAAATATTTTCTTTGCCGTAGCAAGTCCAAACGTTAAGCTGCCGACAATCCCTCTGTCCCCCATAGAAACCAACACACATCGGGCCCAGCCCCAGGAGGTCGTCGCTTCCACGAAGGTTCCCGTCCACCCCCCTCCTCACCGGACGCAGAACCGCCCCCGTCGTGGCTCCGACCGCCCCTGTACATTCGTTATCTGTTGTTCTTGACCTGATGGCCGCCGCAAGGCGGCCTTTTACTTTGGGGCAGGGGGAGGGTCAGGCCCGCGGAGACGCAAGGCGAAGCAACGTCGCCCGGCGACCATTCGTCGCGAGGACCCGGCATCGGACACTGGCGTCCGGAGAAAGCTGCACTTCATCACCCGGCTCGGGTGTCCGACCCAGCACTCCGAAGACCAGTCCAGCCAAGGTGTTGTAGTCCTCGCACGGCAGATCCAGGCCCAGGCGCTGGTTGACCTCCACGATCGAAACCAGACCACGGACCGACCAGGCACCTTCACCATCCCGCGCGAAGTCCGGCATCCCCGGCCGAAGCTCATCGTGGACCTCGCCAGCCAGTTGTTCGAGCAGGTCGTTGATCGTGACCATGCCGGCCGTTCCGCCAAACTCGTCAAGCACGATGGCCACGTGCGTCCGCGTTGTCTGGAACTCATGGAGCATCTGGTGCACGGGCTTGTTGACCGGAACAGCCAGTATAGGCCGGATCAGGTCGCGGGCCACCAGGCCGTCCAGCGGGCCGCCGGCGACCCGCATCAGGTCCTTGGCATGGAGAAAGCCGATGATCTTGTCCAGATCGCCCTCATGGACCGGAATCCGGTTGTGCGCGCTGGTGCCGAAGGTCCTGAAAACCTGTGCCACGGGGGTATCTGCCGCCACGCAGACCATGTCCAGGCGGGGCACCATGAGGGCGCCGACCGTCTTGCCGGTAAAGCCCATCGCGTTGTGCACGATCTGGCGTTGGGCCGCGGTAGCGGCGTGAAGCGCCCCGGTGATCGCTCCCGACAGGACCTCGCTGCCTTCGGCCAGAAGGCGGCTGACCCGATGGGGCAACCATCGGACGATGGTATGCAGGCGCTCCGGCCTTGCGGCAAGCCACCCGGCCAGCAAAACGACGAAGAGGACATCCGCAACCATGAGGGCAGCGGACCCGAGGAAGGCAGCCAAGCTCAGGGGATGGCCTTCAAGGCGCGAAGGGGGCTCTCAGCAGGGCCAATCGCTCCTGATACTCGGGCGAGCCCATGTGTTCGGTCCACATGACGAGGGCATCTTCACCATCATTCTGGTAATACCCACGTCGACGCCCCAGCGACTCGAATCCGTACTTTTTGTAGAGAGCCTGCGCTCCGGTGTTCGAAACCCGGACCTCAAGCGTCATCCAGCGCGCCCCCCGCTCGAGCGCCGCATCGATCAGGCCAATCAGCAACTGTTCGCCCAGGCCTTGGCCCTGTTGGTCCGGGTGGACGGCAACGGTGGTGACATGCGCCTCCTCGAGAATCAGCCAGAAGCCTGCGTATCCGACGATGACCCCGTCGAGCTCGAGGACGATATAGGTGCTGCAGGCCTGGTCAAGCTCGTCCTGAAAGGACTGCACGGTCCAGTGATCCCCAAAGCACAGGGCCTCGATGGGCAGAAGCGCGGGAATGTCGGCATAGGCCATGGGGCGCTGGATGCCCCGGCGCGGCGCGCATCGCGTCAAGGGGCCCCTCCCTCCCGCACGACCTCGCGCGCCATCGCCGGTTCCCGCAAGTAGCGCGGCAGCAGGGCGCCAGGCGCCTCCCCTCCCCTTCGGAGGGCCGGCAGGGCCAATTCGGCCACGATGGCAGGGCGCAGCACATGGAGCAGGTCTGGCGGCACCCGGGCGTCGGTTCTGGCCGACAGCCGTTCCCGATGTGCCCGAGCTCCCTCGCCGACGAAGGCGAAATCGCCGGTATCGAGGGCCGCAAGCAGATCTTCCAGCGATTCAAGACAGGCGGGTCGCAGGAGCGTGGCACCTGCCGCCGCGAACTGCCACACCGCACTGAAGACCATCCCGCGCCGCGCATCCAGCATGGCCACGACACGCCCATGGGCAGCCGACGAATGGGCCAGTGCCTCGAGCGCATCGACACCCACGATGGGCAGACCACGGACATGGGCCAAGGCCTTGGCGAAAACGACGCCGGCGCGGATGCCCGTGAAACCGCCCGGACCTGACACCACCGCCACGCCTTCCAGATCCGCGACCGACCGACCGGCCTGGGCGAGCAGGCGCTCCACCATCGGCACGAGTGCCTCGGAGTGCCCGCGGCCGGCAGCCTGGGGGGGCGTGGTCCACTCATGGCAGCCATCAGGACCGGCGATACCAATGCCCATGGCATCGGTCGCCGTGTTGATCGCGAGGACATTCACGCGACAAGCCCTGCCTCATCCAGCCAAGCCGCTCCGCGCGACGTGCACGCCCGCAACCGGACCGCCCTCGCGCCCCCCTCGATGACGAGACGGCCTGCGACGTCAGGCGTGAAGGCATCCGACAGTCGATCCGGCCATTCGACGACCACCACGGCCGTGTCTTCGAACCACTCCCAAGGCCCCAGCGGGGGGACCTCTTCCGGCTCGAGGCGATAAAGGTCGATATGGCGCAACAGAAGCCGCCCCTCGTGCTCCTGGACCAAGGCAAAAGTCGGGCTCGTCACCGCGCCCGCCACGTCCAGCGCGCGTCCGAGTCCCTGTACGAGCGTGGTCTTGCCCGCACCGAGATCTCCTTCCAACCAAAGGATGTCACCCGGATGGGCCACGCGCCCCAGAGCCTCGCCGAGAACCTGCGTGGCCGTGGCGTCGGCCAGCGTCAGGCGAACATCATGCATGGGCATATCGGTGGCGCGCGGGGGACCCAGGGGGCCGGGGGTGCTTGAACCTGCACGAAGCAGGTGGGTGCCCTCCCGGTGAACGTCCGTTTCCGCCTGCTTGGACGGTCTACGTCGGTTCGCCGAAGCTGTCGGGTTCCCTTTTTGGAGATTGTAGCCCAAGCACGGGCCCGGGACCGAGGGGCCCCCGCGTCCGAGGGCGACTGTATCACGGGCCTGGAGGCGATACAAGGTGCGGGCGCTCCGGCCTAAAGTCCGGGTCAGTCCATCCGACACAGGTGACATAAGGGCCCGCCCCGGAAGGAGTTCTCTACATGGCGCTGCGAATCGCAAAAGTTCAGCAGGTCCGCACACCGGCCATGCTCCAAGGCGAGGCCTACGCTGCGGTCGAGCGCGGCGATCGCGGCGAGGCAATCATGCGCCTTCTGGACCTCCTCGAGATGCGTCCGGACGATGCCGTTTCCTACCGGCACCTCGCAGCACTCCTGGTCGAGGAGGGTGCACTGGACAGGGCACTGCTGGCCGCACGGGAGGCGCTTCGTCTGGATGCCGACCAAGCGGACACTTGCAATGTCCTCGGTGTCGTTCTCTTCGAGCTGGGCTGGACGCGCACGGCAGCCCTGGCCTTCAGACGCACGCTTGCGCTTCGGCCGGATCATCCTGGCGCCCGGGGCAACCTGCTCGCCTGCGCGGCCATGGAGCGGGACCAGGGTCCCGTCGACGAACCGATCGAGCTGGACACCATCCGGACGCTGCTCGACCAGCGGCCACCCCGGCTCTCCCTGTGCATGATTGTCAAGAACGAGGAAGAGGTCCTCGATGCCTGCCTGGCAAGCGTCAGGGGGTTCGTCGACGAGATCTGCATTGTCGATACGGGCTCGACGGACGGAACCCTCAAGATCGCCGAGGCGCACGGCGCAAGAATCGACCACCATCCCTGGACGGGAGACTTCTCGGTGGCACGCAACAAGGCCTTGGAGATGGCGACCGGCGACTGGGTGCTCGTGCTGGATGCCGACGAGGAGCTGGCCCCGGGGGCCGGCCCGATACTGCGCGAGACGCTTCGCCGCAATGACTACGGTGCCTTCGGGCTCGTGATCGACAATGCGCTGGGGGGCGGAAAGGAAATCCAGCGCGCAACCATCGTCCGCCTGTTCCGCAACGTCCCCGAGATCCGGTATTCGGGTCGGGTCCACGAACAGGTCCTGCCTGCAGCCCACGCTGCCGGCATCAGGATCGGTACCGTACCGGTTCAACTGACGCACAAGGGTTACACGGACGACATGATGGCGCGGCGCCAGAAGGACCAGCGGAACCTCGACCTGCTGCTGCAGCAGGAGCGTGAGTTGCCGGAGGCGCAAGCCTACAACCAGTTCAATCTGGGGCAGCAGTACAAGCGCATGGGGCAAGTCGACAAGGCCGAAAAGCACTATCGCCTCGCCATCGAACTCCTCCACGCCACGGATCCACGGAGCCAGGCTCCTTACCACGCCCCACTGCTGTACGGACTCGTCATCCTGTTGAAGGAAACGGGCCGGATTGCCGAGGCGACCGACTGGGCGGAGCGCGCAGCCACCATCTTCCCGGACGCGGCGAACTTGCTGCACCAGTTGGCCGTGCTGCGCCTCCTCGCTGGCGACGCCGATGCAAGCCTCGACCTGCTGGATCGCGTCTTGGCGCTTTCGGAAACACCGTTCGCGGGCGGCACCGATCTTGGCGTGTTCAGCTATCTGAATGATGCGGCGCGAGGCATATGCCTGGCACGCAAGGAACGTTTGCAGGAAGCGCGCCAGATCTTCGGGCGGGCCCTCGAGACCTCACCCAAGCCGGATCCGGCCACGGAAGTCAACCTGGCCGTGGTCGAGCTGGCCGAGGGCCTCGATGCCGTGGCTACCGAGCGCCTGACACGCATCATCTCCGAATATCCCGAGGAAGCCAAGGCCTGGCTCGTGCTGGGACAGCACATGGCCAAGCAAGGCCACATCGCCGAGACCTTGGCGCTGTACGACCAGGCGTTGCGCCATCATCCAGACTTGGCCGACCTGCGGCACGAGAGGGCGGACCTGCTGCTTCGGAGCGGTGCCATTGATGATGCCCTCGAAGGCTTTGAAGACCTTCTGGCCCGGAAGCCGGATGATCGCCGAGCAGGCATCAGCCTGGCGGTGGCGAGGTTGCTGCGTGGCGACAGTGACGCGGGGCTGATTCTGGCCGATGCCGCAAGAACCGTGGATGCGGCGGAGACCCGCGAGGCCTGGCTGGCGACGGCCCACGTGCTGCGCTGTTGCGCCGGTGAGGACATCGCGCCGGAAGCCTTGCTGGACATGGGCTTCAGCCAACAGGAGATACGCGCCCAGTGGCAAGGCCTGATGCGCACGCTGCTGGCCCACGGCCAGGCGGACGCCATCTCGCATCTGCTCAATGCGCAGGAAAGGCACGAAAGCTGTCTTCCCGGACTGGGGCGTGATCTGGCCGTGGTGCTCATAGGCGCAGGATTCGAGGATCCAGCCTTGGCCATCCTGCTGGCACACAGGGATGCACACCCCGAGGATGCGACGGCGTACCTGCATCTCGCCCGGATCTGCCTCTCCAGGAATCTCTACGAGGACGGAGTCGAGTTGCTTCAGGAGAGCGTCCGCCTTGACCCCACCCTGACCACGGCGCGCAGGATGCTCATCAAGATGCGACAACTGGCTCGGGCAGCGGCCACGACTGCAGCATCCGCATCCTGAGCCCACACGACGGCCAAGCGCCGGCGCAGCGCCCCCAGGGACGCTACGCCGGCGCTTGTGTCTTAAGGCTCCCGCGAGGCACGACAGGATCATGGCCCGCCAAAGGGACAGAACCCTGCCGCGTCCTGCGCCTGCTGCGGGCGGCGAAAGGCACCCCCCCCACGCCACACGCCCCAAAGTAATCGGGCGAGGCACCTGACCGTCGGCTCCCTCGCCCGTCAATCCGGTGCCGGTTCAGGTCGGCACCACCGCGTGAACACTGATTGCGACGCCCTTCGGACCCAGCTTAGCCAGAAGAAGCCTTGCGCTCACGGCAGTCCCGCGCCCGGGTCCCAGTCCGGTGCACGGTGGATGGTCGGTTGATGGAGGTCCGAGCGGTGCAGGGGCCTCGCCATTTCGTCTTCCCGCAGGCGGGGCGACATGACACCATTCGGTCGTCCAGCCCCCCTCTTGAAGCGTTATGTTCGCAATGTTGTGCCTCGAGATGCCCGGAGAGGACATCGCCACGCAAATTGCCGGGAATGTCGGGTAACATAAAGATGGTATCGGGGAGTTCAGGCCCCGAAGCCGAAACCGCGACAAGGTCCCGACCGTGTCGCACGGTCCCCTGACAGGGACCGGTCTCCCTGGTTCCGCCATGGATGGCGGGATGTGTCCCAGCAAGGAGGTCTCATGCCTATCGAGTTTCCCGTACCGCCCCCATCACGGGGCCTGATCCGCAGCTTGGCCAGCGCGGAAAGCAATCTCAACCGCTCCATTCAGAGGCTGGCGAGCGGCCTGCGCATCAACTCCGCGGCGGATGACCCCGCCGGCGCTTCCATCGCGACACGGATGCGGGGGCGGGTCGTGAGCATCGACCGCGCCTCCCAGAACGTCGGCGAGGCGGCTTCGTTGCTCGCTACGGCTGACGGTGCCATGGAATCGACGTCGGAAGTTCTCATCCGGATGCGCGAGCTGACGGTCGCGGCAGCCAGCGACACGATGTCCTCATCCGATCGCACGGCCGTCAAGACTGAGCTCGACCTGCTGTCGGCCGAGCTGGATCGCATCGGCAACCAGACCAGCTACAACGGCAAGGTCCTGCTCGACGGCAGCGCATCGTTCACGTTCCAGATAGGTGCCGATGCCTCGGCCACCACCAGCGTGGCCCTTGACGACGTGAGAGCGGCAAGCCTCGACGTCAAACCGGGCGATCTCGTCGTGAGCACGGCAGCCAACGCATCAACCACGCTCGGCAAGATTGACGCGGCCATCGATGAGCTCGCGACCACGCGCAGCAAGGTCGGCGCGCGCATCAACCGACTCGCGTTCACGGCATCCGCCCTGAGTGTCGAATCGGAAAACCTCAATGCGTCGGTCTCGCGCATTCGCGATGCTGACCAAGCCCAGGAGAGCACCCGTATGCTGCAGGCCAAACTGCTTCAGGAATCGGCCCGCGCCATGATGGCGCAGGTCAATTCCGGAAACGACAGCCTGCTGCGTATGATCCGGGGAAGCTAGCCTCCCCGGCTTGACAGGCCACGCGGTCCACCCCAGAATTGACGTTCTGGACGGCCGCGTGGCCGTTCTGCTCCAGGGGAGATGCTGGAGTGGTTGAACAGGCAGTCCTGGAAAGACTGTAGGCGGCCAAAAGTCGTCTCCGGGGTTCGAATCCCCGTCTCCCCGCTCCCTCTGACGTCGAGGCTCGTCATGTCCGCAACCGCGACCTTGAATCCCGCCATCGCGCAGCAGCGCGCCGCCATCGCCGAGGCTGCCGTTTGCCTGCACGACAAGGGTGTCGGTACGCCCCGAGTCGCCATGATTCTGGGCTCTGGCCTCGGGCCGCTTGCCGATGAGGTCGAGAACCCCATCGTGATCCCTTATGGCGAGATTCCGGGCTTCCCCGTCTCTACGGCCCCCGGCCACGCCGGACGCCTTGTCGCGGGACGCCTGCAGGGTCAGGACGTCCTGATGATGCAGGGTCGATTCCATACCTACGAGGGCTACAGCCAGCAGCAGGTCGCCTTCCCCGTCCGCGTGTTCGCGGCGCTCGGGGTCAAGGAACTGATCGTGACGTGCGCGACGGGCGGCCTCAACCGGGCGTTCTCGGCCGGCGACATCATGGTGATCACGGACCACCTCAACCTTACGGGCGGCAACCCGCTGATTGGCCCCAATGACCCGGATATCGGCCCCCGCTTCCCCGTGATGTTCGAGGCCTACGAGCCGATGCTGCGCGCCAAGGCGGTCATGGCGGCACTGTCGCTGGGCTTCTCGCTTCAGGAAGGCGTTTATGCCGGCATCACCGGACCTGCCTACTTCACGCGCGCAGAGCTTCGCTACCTGCAAACCATCGGGGCCGACGCCATCGGCATGTCGACGGTGGCCGAGGTCATCACGGCCGTCCATGCGGGTCTGCGTGTGCTGGGCCTTGGCCTGATCAGCGACATGGCCCTGCCCGATGCCCAGCACCACGCCACCGAGCAACAGGTCCTCGACACGGTTGCAGACACGGCCGACCGCATGAAGCAACTGGTCCGGGCGCTCCTGTCCAGCCTGGACTGACCCCCTTCGCGCCTTGACGCCCGCGCCCCGCGGGTCGTACCATCGACTCCCCGGCACCATAGCTCAGCCCGGTAGAGCAAGCGGTTCATACCCGCTGTGTCACTGGTTCAAATCCAGTTGGTGCCACTAGGATGCCTCCCGCAAGCGACCTTCCCCAAGCGCTCAAGCATGCGGTGTCACATCCCGGTTGGCCGGGATGTGATGCGCCTCTTCTTGTCGCCGTCAGCGGAGGCCCCGACTCCTCGGCCCTTCTGCTGGCCCTGCTGCGCTTGACGGAACACCCGCTGCACGTCGCGCATGTCGACCATGGCATGCGGCCGGACGCGGCCGGGGACGCCGCGTGGGTTGCCGAGTTCGCGGCGTCGCTGAACCTGCCCTGCTCGATCATCCGCCTGCCGTCGCCGCCCCGGCAGGAAACCGAGGCGCGTACCGAACGCCATCAAGCGCTGGCGACCCTCGCCCGACGGCTGGGCGTCCCGGCCATCGCCCTTGGCCACCATGCAGACGATCAGGCGGAAACCCTGCTGTTGCGAATGCTGCGGGGCACGACCCCCGACGGCCTTGCCGGCATGACGACCGTATCTGCCGGCATGGGGGGCGCCACCCTGCTAAGGCCACTGCTCGGCTGCACCCGGACCTCGATTGCCGTGTGGCTGGACACCCAGTCCATGCCCTCACCCCCACGCAAGGACCCGACCAACGAAGATCCCGACCACACACCCCGCAACCGCCTGCGACTGGAATTGGCCACCGGACTCGAACGCATCCAACCCCGGTGGGTCGAAGCACTGTGTCGCCTGGCGGAACGCCTCGGTGACGACCGCGAGGCCCTCGAACGCCTGGCCGGCGAGGCCTTGGCAACCTTGCGAGGTCCCGACAGGGACGACCTTGACCTGAAGGGCCTGATGACACTGCCCCGCGCCATCCGGCGCCGGGCGCTGGCACTCGGCTTCCCCACGCTCGAGACGCTTGCACAGGAACGGATCCTCGCCTGGCTGGACGATGGCCACGGTGGTCACCTGCATCTCCGGCAGCACGTGGCGTGGGTCCGGGACGGCCGCGTTGCCGTCCTGCCACCAATGGCCGAAACCCTTGCATCATGCCGCCTTTGCTTGACGCCCCCACCGCCCCGGCCTAGCATGCCCGAGGGGCAATCCCCGCCCGATCTTCGGGTCTCCTGAGGCTTTGACGTGAACCGGTTCTGGAAGAACAGCGGCATATCCATCCTGCTGGTGCTGCTCGCATTCGTGTTCGTGGGCAGCCTGATGCGCTCGGGACACGTCGTGGAAGACGTCAGCTACACGCGCTTCCTCGACATGGTCGACAAGGGCTCCTTGAAATCTGTCACCATTGACAACCTTTCGGGCACGATCGTCGCGACCCCCCGCGAGACGACGCCGGGTACCCGGCCGACGCAGGTCCGCACGGTGGCCCCCGATGACCCCAGCCTGATTGCAACCCTCAAGGAAGCCCGCATCGAAATTTCGGGCAAGCGCCCGGACCAGACCAGTTGGTGGGTTTCCTTGCTCAGCACGGTTCTGGTGCCGATCCTGATCATCGTCGGCCTCTGGATCTTCATGCTGCGCCAAGCGCAGAGCGGGTCGAACCAAGCCATGAGCTTCGGCAAGAGTCGGGCCAAGATGATGCTCGACAACAAGCCCAAGGTGACCTTCGCCGACGTGGCCGGCATCGAAGAAGCCAAGACCGAGCTGCAGGAGATTGTCGAGTTCCTGAAGACGCCCGAGAAGTTCCAGGCGCTCGGAGCACGAATCCCGCGCGGCGTCTTGCTTGTGGGTGCGCCCGGTACGGGCAAGACCTTGCTGGCCAAGGCGATTGCGGGCGAGGCGGGCGTACCGTTCTTCAGCATCTCGGGTTCGGATTTCGTGGAAATGTTCGTAGGCGTGGGCGCGAGCCGCGTCCGTGACCTGTTCGAACAGGCCAAGAAGCACGCCCCCTGCATCGTGTTCGTCGACGAGATCGACGCCGTGGGCCGGCAGCGCGGCGCGGGCCTGGGGGGCGGTCACGACGAGCGCGAACAGACGCTCAACCAGTTGCTGGTCGAGATGGATGGCTTCGAGCCCAACGTCAGTGTCATCGTCATCGCCGCAACGAACAGGCCCGACATCCTGGACGCTGCCCTGATGCGGCCGGGCCGCTTCGATCGCCAGGTGGTCGTCGACCAACCCGACGTGCGCGGCCGCAAGGCGATCCTCGAGGTCCACATCAAGAACAAGCCGCTCGCCGAGGGCATCGACCTCGAAGTGCTCGCCAAGCGGACGCCTGGCTTCACCGGGGCCGACCTGCAGAACATGGCGAACGAGGCGGCCCTGCTGGCAGCCCGTCAGAACCGCAAGGAAATCGTGATGGATGACTTCGAGCATGCCATCGACAAGGTCATTGCCGGCCCCGAGCGCCGCAGTCGCATCATTGGCGACCGCGAGAAGGAAATCATCGCCTACCACGAAGTCGGCCACGCCCTGGTCGCCCACGAACTGCCCCATGCCGACCCGGTCCACAAAGTCACGATCGTGTCCCGGGGCATGGCGCTGGGCCTGACGATGACGCTGCCCGAAGAGGACCGTGTCCTGACCAGCCGCAGCGAACTGCTCGACCGCATCACGATGATGTTCGGCGGCCAGGTTGCCGAGGACATCGTCTTCGACGAGATCACCACGGGTGCCAGCAACGATCTCGAGCGCGCCACGGCCCTTGCACGCCGGATGGTGACGGAGTGGGGGATGTCGGAAGCCATCGGTCCCCTGACCTTCGGCCGCCGCACGGAGCACGTCTTTCTGGGCCGCGACCTTGGCGAGGACCGCAACTTCAGCGAGGATGTGGCCGCGCTCATCGACCGCGAGGTCCGGCACATCGTCGAAAGTTGCCACAAGCGGGCGCGAGAGATCCTGACCGAGCACCGGACCACACTGGAGCGCGTGGCTCAGGAACTCATCCGACGCGAGACTCTGGATGCCGAGGAGTTCAAGGCGCTCGTCGACGGTGGCCTGCCACCCGCCGCTGCGGCCGATCCGGTGCCGACACCAGCCTGAAACCGTCGGCTCGGACCGAACAAGTCGACAAGGCCGCCCGCGTCCCGTACGCAGGCGGCCTTGTCCTTCGTTGGCGCCGTTCTTCAGGTGCGCTGCCGCACGGCCTCGAACAACAGGATGCCCCCGGCCACGGAAGCATTGAGCGAGGGTGTCTTGCCCGGCATGGGCAGGCGCACGACGTGGTCGCAGGTCTCGAGCAGATTGCGGGACAGACCACGCCCCTCACTCCCGACAAGCAGGGCGATCGGTCCCTTCATGTCGACCTGCCAAGGCAACTCTTCCCCGGCACCGTCAGCGGCGACCACCCAAAAGCCGGCAGCTTGCAGATCCCGGATCGCCTGCGCGAGGTTGACGACCCGCGCCACCGGCACGAGATCCAGCGCACCGGCAGCAGCCTTGGCGACTGCCCCTGTCAGGCCCACGGCACGACGCTGCGGAATGACCACGCCCTGGGCGCCGGCTGCCTCTGCAGAGCGAATCAGCGCACCCAGGTTCCCCGGGTCCTCGATGCCTTCCAAGAGCAGCAGCAGAGGCCTCTCGGCCGCCCGCGCCACCTCGAGAACCTTGGCGAAGGTCTGGTAAGCCACGGGCGCGAGCGAGGCCACGACCCCCTGGTGGGGACCCGCGACCAGGTTGTCCAGGCGCTGGCGCTCGACCTCGACAACCGCCACGCCCGCTTCGCGGGCCTGCATGCGGATTGCCGTCGCGAACTTCGCGTCCTCGAGGCTGCGCTGCAGCCAGACCTTGTTGACAGGGCGACCGCTGCGGACGGCAGCCATCACGGCGTGACGTCCCCAGACCATCTCGCTCTCGGGCTCGGGGCGATCCTCTTCCTCACCTTCGGGACGTGCTCCGATTCTGGGAGCGCGGCCACGCGGCGCGGTCTCGGCCACCTCGCGGCGGCGACCAGGACGCGGTGCACGCTCCTCGCCGGAGGCAACAGGACGCGCAGGACCCTTGCCTTGGCCAGGACGGGTCCGACCGGGCCTCGGGCCATCCGGACGATTGCCCTCCGGACGGCCGCCACCCTCCGGCTTGCCGAAACGCCCCTCCTTGCCTGCAGGAGACGCACCCCGACCGGTCTTGCGCCCCCCGGGCGCATCGGGGACATCCATGCCCATCTTGCGAGCCATCGAGGCGGAAACGGGACCGAGTTTGCGCCCGCGTCCGGGTCCGCCCGACGCGGGGGGGCGGCCCTTAGGACCTGGCTTCTTGCCTGGCGGCATCGTCGTCCTCCTCGGGACCATCCTGGCTGGGGGGTGGCAGGTCCACCATCTCCTCCGCACGGGCCAGGACCCACGCGAGTCGCTCGTGGCGTCCCAGAAGCCAAAGATAACCTATCCAGGCCTCGAATGCCGTGGCCCAGCGGTATGTACCGGGATCAGCCGACCGCGTGACGAGGCGTTTCAAGGCGCGGGCACGCCGCACGACCTCGCGCTCGTCCGCCACCAGGTCGGGTTCGAGGGCACGCAACACGCAGGACTGGGCGACGGCACGGACCCGACGCACCGTCTCGCGATGCCGGGCATCGCCCTGAAGTGGCCTCGCGAGCCCGCGCCTGCGGACCTCCAGTTCGTGCACCGCATCGCCGAGGTAAGCAAGATCCCGGGGATGGATCTCGGCCAGCAAGCGCGCCGGGTGGCCAGCCTGCGCCTCCAGGAGGGCCTCGGGTCCCGGGACCTCAGGCAAGCGGCACACCTTCTGGGGCCCAGACCCACGCCCAAGCCTGCGCCTCGGCATGCGTCACCTCGACAGAACCGTCCTTGCGGTCGGCCAGCACGAAGCCCGCGCCGGTCAGGTGGCCACGCATCGCGTCAGCCCGGGCAAAGTCCCGAGCGATGCGCGCAGCCCGACGGGCCTCGAGCCAATGTGCCAATTGCGCTTCCGGCTGGTCTGCGGCAGCCAGGCCGTGGTCCGGTACGTCACGCAACCGGGCAGCCGCCTCGGCAGCAACGACCGGCCAGTCGCCCCCCCCCGCATCGCCCGCCGCCAGATCGAGGCCGAGCACGGCCGCGAGGCGACGCACCTCGGCCACGGCGTGTCCGGCCGCCTCGGCATCGGCATCCTCGAGTCCGGCGATCTCGGCCCGGGCATCCCACAAGGCCGCGAGGGCGCGCGGCGTATTGAAGTCCTCGTCCATGGCCTCGGCAAAGGCACGCGCGACCTTGGCGCCCAACGCCTCGACGAGAGGCGTGCTGGGCGCAAGAGCTGCCTCGCGGGCCGCCAGCGAGCGACGCAGGCGCACCAAGGCACGCGTGGCGCCTTCGAGGGCCTCCTCTGTGAAGGACAGGTCCTGCCGATAGTGTGTCTGCAACAGGAAGTAGCGCACGGCCATCGGATCGTGGACCTCGAGCAGTTCCCGGACCGTCCGGAAGTTCCCGAGGCTCTTGGACATCTTCTCGGCATCGATGTTGACGAACCCGTTGTGGAGCCAGCAGGTCACGAAAGGTGCGTCGTGCAGGGCTTCGGACTGGGCGACCTCGTTCTCATGGTGGGGAAACAGCAGATCGATGCCGCCCACGTGCAGGTCGAGTGTCTTGCCCAGCAACTCCGCGGCCATCGCGGAGCATTCGAGATGCCAACCGGGCCGCCCCTCGCCCCAGGGGCTGGTCCACGAAGGTTCGCCCGGCTTGGCCGCCTTCCAGAGGGCAAAGTCCGCCGGCCCACGCTTGTTGGGATCCGGCTCGTCGAGACGGGTCCGCTGGCCCAGATCCTCGGCGGAACGGCCCGATAGACGGCCATAGTCCGGAAAACTGGCGACGTCGAAATAGACGCTGCCGTCCGGCACTGCGTAGGCGTGGCCCTTGGCCATCAGACCCTCGATGAAGCGAAGCATGGCCGCGACATACTCGGTGGCGCGGGGGTAATCCGTGGCCCTCAGGATACCCAGGCGGTCCATGTCGGCGAAGTAGGCCGCTTCCCAGCGACGCGTCAGCTCCGCCGGCTCCTCGCCCCGCTCGGCGGCCCGAAGGATGATCTTGTCATCGATGTCGGTGAAGTTCTGGACATGCCGGACCTCGTAGCCGACGTGCTCGAGATAACGCCGGACGATGTCCCACGCGACATAAGCACGGGCATGGCCCAAGTGGCACGCGTCGTAGACCGTGACCCCGCAGGCGTACATCGTGACCTCTGGCGGATTCGCGGGGGCGAACGGCTCCAGCCGCCGGGTCAGGTCGTTATGGACCCTCAACATCCCACAAGTTTAGCAGAGAGCGACCCGACACCCCTTGTCCGGGCTCTCCCGGGGGACACCATGACCCCGCCCCCCAGAGGCCGAGGAGAGAACCATGCGCGTCCGAGACCTGATGAATCCCCACGTCCACGCCTGTGATCCCGAGACCACGGTGCAGGAGGTGGCCAAGCTGATAAAACGTGAGGATGTCGGCCTGATACCGATCCTTGAGGGTGGACGCATCATGGCCGTCGTCACCGATCGGGACCTGGCACTTGAAGCCGTCACGGCCGACGCCCTGCACCTGCCCATCCGGAACCTCGTGCATCACGGGCCGGTCTGCGTGGACCCGGATGCCTCGCTCGACGAAGCGGCCGACCAGATGATCCGTCACCGGGTCCGCCGCCTGTGCGTCAGCAGTTAACCCGCAAACGGCACGCTTCAGGGCACCGTCAATCTTGACGACCTCGCGAGCCTGCCCGATCCGTCACTGGCTGCCCGTGTCCTGTGCGAGTTGCACCCCCGCCTGCGGAAAACGCCTGAACCGCAACCTGCGGCCGCGTCAGAGGGTGAAGGTCTGGACGTGCTGGCGCTCCGCCTCACCCTCGACGCGGATCCTGACTTCGAAGTGCTCGGCGATGCCGCTGTGGCGGATCTTGTGCTTGAGCAGGTTGTCGACCTGGAAGATGCCTGCGCTGTTGTTCATCGTGACCTCGACTCGGACGGGCCGAGTCTCGCCCTTGGAGATGGCCACCTTGTCGATGGCGGCGGCCGAGAGCGAGTGGATGCTCACCCGGCCGCCCTTGATGATGGCGCGGGAACGCCACTTCGACATGTCGAGGGCATCAGCGACCTTGACGACGCCGGCCTCGACCGTGAGGCAACGCTGCATCGAGTTGTGCCCGATCATCGCGTGCAGGGTCTCATGCACGATCGTGACGGCCTCGACCGGGCTGTATATCCCCTCGACGAGGCGCGGCAGGGCCTGATGTACGAGGAAAAGGGAGTGCGACTCGTGGCTGTCACGATGCACGGTCATACCCACGTCGTGCAACAGGCCGGCCAGGACGACGACGACCTCGGCATCCGCGAAGGTCAGGCCCTGCGCGGCGACGACACCGGGAACCACGCCGGCCTCACCCAGCAGGCGCAATATCTTGAGGCCGTTGTGGGCGACGATTTTCACGTGGGTAGGGCCGTGATCATTGACGCCTGCCCGCTGTGAGTTGACGACAGCCACCTGCCACATACGGGGCAGGACGGCAGCATCCTCGATGCGCTCCAGGATGGAAGTAAGCCGAGGATTGTCGGAAACAGGAAGGATCATGCCCCTTCCTCATACCCCAGCCCGGGGACGGTGCGCACCGGTCAAGGTTACCGGGAGGCTTGGAAATCCAGCAGTTGCCCGGTGACCGGGTCGACAGACCACGTCGCGGCAAGCCTGCCGGCGGTCGCCACCGTAAGCAGGGCATGACCCTCCGAGACCCGCCAGGACCATGTCGCCGGCTGCGCCCCCGGCACCCCCCGGGCCACCATATCGGTCGCCAGTTGCGCGGAGTCAAGCAAGCCCCGAGCCGAAAGCTCGGGAGCCGGTTGTCCCCGATCCTGCCAGACCTTGAAGTGGTGCTTGCCCATCCGGACTTCACATGTGCGGATGGTCGGGCCCGCATCCATGTAGGTGTAGACCCACCCCCCCTTGTCTCCCGAGCGCCCACGGACCAGGTCCCTGCCCTCGATGCCGACCAGGATGGCCCTGGGTGACCATGCGGCAACCCGGCGCGTGGCAATCGGCATGGTTTCGGCCAGCGATCCCGTCCCGCCTTCGGACCGCAAGCTGCGCTCCATCCACCAGCCCCCGGCCCAGACGGCAACCGAGATACCGCCCAGAAGCCACAACGTGCGCTCGTCCAAGGCCAGCCCCCCGACTGTTCATCCTAACAGGATGCATGGGGCCTTCCGACGGTTAGTTCGAAACGGGCGGATGCTAGCGTGAGAGCGTCACAGGTCCGGGAAAATCCCGGATCCTGCAGCGACCCACGTCCTGACGTCGAATCCCCGTGGCCGAGCAGCGGCACTGCCGCCGTTCACCTGCCCTGACGCCGCCGACCCATGCGCGACATCGCGTTCCCCGCCCTGAACCAGGGTCGGAGCCTCACGTCCGGTTGGTTGTCCGAGAGGAGACTTCATGGCGCGTTTGAACCAGGCGACACGCTGTATGCTCGGTGGCCTCATGGCCGCCACCGTCTTCGGTTGTGCTTCATCCCCGACCCAACAGCCCCCGACCGGACAACCGGCCGCCGGACAGGTTACCGTCCCGGTGGCCTCGGAGCTGGGCGGTGGCGGCAACCCCACCCGTCCCTCGTCGGGCGGCGCCGTGGCGCCCGCGGTCCCCGTCCCCGGGCTGTCGATTGGCGCGGCACCCACGGTGTTGCCTTTCGTCTCGGTCATCGGCGGCGAGAAGCAGCTCTTCGTGTATGACCGCACGATCAGCGACAACCGTGCCCTGGTGGGCGCCGGCATCGGTGTGAACAACCCCGAGGTCTTCAGCAGCGGCAGGGTGGTCTTCGACCGCCAGCAGGGCCGCCGTTCGCAGATCTTCATTTACGACGTGGTGGCCGAGCTGCTCGTCGCGCTGAACGACGTCAACGGCCCGGGGTCGGTCCGCCGTCCGAGCATGAGGTTCGACGGCACGGCCATGACCTTCGTGCTGGAAGGCGAGCGGCGCCAGCTGCCCAAGGCCATGCCGTGGCTCAACGGGGTCGTGGCCGACCTCGCCAAGGTCAACGCCCAGGCCTCCTGCGAGGGCGGCGTCAACTGGATCCGGATCTCCTGCGACGCGCGCTGGGCGGTCTTCACGATGGTGGCAGGCCGGATCTACGTCTATGACCTGTTGAACCCGATGGTCCACGAGCTCACCCAGGCACGCCTGTACGGGCAGATCTCGCACCCCGCGATCAGCTCCGACGGTACGCAGATCGCCTTCGCGGCGAGCGATGGCAACGTGTATCGATATGACCGCATGGCAAACCTGGTCGACCCGATGCCGTTCCTGAACCAGACCTTCACGAACTACGACGTCACCGATCCCAAGTTCGTCTGCTTCGACAACGCCCACATCTACACGGAAATGCTGACCCGCGGCGGCGACATCCTGACCAACCATTTGCCGGATCCCAAGTGTGATTCTGAGGATTGCGGTGAGGACCACGATGATGATCGGGACCGCGGCCACCGCCCGCCCCGTACCCTGGTCCGCCGGGTGACGGAGTACAACTGGATCACCGAGACCCTGGCCACGCTGACGGTGCTCAACAACGTCGCCGCTGAAGGCGACCAGCAGATCAGCGACCTCGAGGACGATGACGACCACGACGGCGGCCGCTAGGTCACGAGCCCGCGGCCAGGCGGGGCTTCCGGACTGCGGTCCGGGGCCCCGCCCCTGCCTTATGGGGCGTCGCGCCGACTGGTGAACTCGAACTCGGGGCGCCGAGTCTGTGCACGCCAATATGGGCCATCCGTGCGGGTCAGCGTGTCCCTCAGACCCGTTACGACGGAGGGCAAGGCCGTGGCCTGCGCCCAATCCCAGAACCACGCCGGCATGAAGGCGAAGTCGGGATCAATGCGTGCGCTGTAGAGCATCACCGAGCGACGCCCCGACCACGGCAGCATCTGCAATCGGCCGTCATAGGTCTTGACCGTACCGGACTCCTTTTGCCAGGAACACACCCGGCGCTCCGCGTCGAGCACGGCCCGGGTCGTCACCCACCGCTGGGGCAGGGGCCAAGGCAACCTGAGCACATAGGTCCCCACGACCTCCCGGGGTGCCTCGGAAACGATGCGCGCCTCGGAGATGCCCGTGTAGATGCGGTCATAGTTCCGGAAGTCCGTTGCGAGCGCCCACGCGTCGCGGGCGCTCGCCGGCAACAGACCGGCAGAGGCCACCATGCGATTGGGCCCGGAGGATTCGTCCCAGCGTGTCAGTACCTCGCCGTCCTCGAGGCGTCGCAGCTCGTCGGCTGTCAGCTCTCTGCCGGCCAGCACCACGGAGGTCGCGGGTGCGGCCATCGCGCGGCCCGGAGAGGACAAGGCAAGCAAGGCAAGAGCGACGCCCGGCAGGACCGGGCCCGCGGCGCGGCCGATGGCCTCCATGACCCTCCGATACCCTTTCGTGACGCTTTGCAACAACTTCCCTCATTCTTGACAAGTTCTTAACCTGCCTGAGGCATAATGAGTCAGACACCGAGAGGATCCGACGCCGTGCGCCAATCCCGTTTCGTTCTCAACCTGCTGCTCGCAGGTGCCGTCCTGGCCTCGGTGTCCGCTTGCGGCACCCAGCCTACGCTGCGGCCCGCATCCCAGTCAGCGGCCCCGATGGCCCGCATGGTCAAAGTGCGCGGCCTGCCCACCGACTACTACAAGGGCACCGAAGGCCTTACGGGCACGCCCTTGGTGCAGGCACTCAACGGTGCCGTCGCCAAGCATACGGACCTGGGTTACGACACCGCCCGCGACCACCTGTTCGCCGACGTCGCCGACACGAACGATGACAACATCGTCGAAGACATCTACACCGGCGAGGCCTTTACCGGCGTCCGTGACCGGGGAACGGCTTCAAAGCACAATCTCAACACCGAACACACGTGGCCACAGAGTTTGGGCGCCAAGGGTGCGGCGAGGTCCGATCTCCATCACCTCCAGTCCTCGGATGCCGGCATCAATGGTAGCCGTGGGTCTTTCGCCTTCGGGACGGTTGCAGGGTCACCCACGTTCCAGTTCCCTGCGATAGACGGCAAGACGTGCATCGGCGAGGATGCCCGTGGAAACACGGTCTGCGAACCGCGCCCGAGTGTCCGGGGCGACATCGCCCGGGGCCTGCTGTACTTCTACGTGGTTTATGGGGGCTACGACTCGACCTCGCTCAAGAACTTCGTCAACGAAGTCCGGACGCTCGTTGCGTGGCACGATATGGATCCCGTGGATGCCGCCGAACGCGAGCGGAACGAAAGGGTCTGGCAGGTACAGGGCAACCGCAACCCGTTCATCGACGAGCCGTCCTTCGTGGCGCGCGCAGCCTTCAACCGGATGGACCTGAGCCGCCCCAGCCGCCCCAGCCGCCCCCGCTGACTGGCGGACCTTGCCGCCCGGGGACGCCACGGGCATCGTGCCCCCGCGAGACGCTCGCGGGAGGTGCCCTTGGATGCGATCGCGATGGCCTGGGCCGCGCTGGGGGCCAGCGGCGCACTGGGCCTTGTTCTGGGCCGCGGGCGCCGGATCGGGCTCGCCACGCGGGACCACGCCCTGCTGCTCGGCCATCTTGTCGCACCAGGGCATCCCGAGGCACCGAGGCACGGCCTGCTGCTCCTGCACCTGCGCGGCTTCCTGCTCACGGCCTTTCTCGCCTGGGTCTGGCGCATGACGGAACTGGCCCCGGGCCCTTTTCTGGGTAGTGCACTCGGCGGCGTCTTGGGTCTCTATCTCGGCTTGCTGCAACGTCCCGCCTTCATGCTGGCGCGCTGGCTCGAACCCGCCGCGACCCGCCCGATGGTCGAGGCCATCAGCCTGCTCGAAGGTCCGGACGGCCTGCTGGAACGAACCTGGCGCATCCCGGCCCAGATGCCGGCGGGCGCCTCCTGCGGCGCCTTCCTGGGACTTGGCGCCACCCCCGGTGTCGTCTCCGTGGCCCTGGTTCTGGGCCTCGCCGGAGCCTACCTGACGCTGACCTCCGCTCGGCCCCGGACAGCACGCCACGGACAGGTACTGTTTCTCCGAGAGGATCCGGAGGAACAAGCCGCGTTGCTCCGCTGGTCTGGCGAAAGTCCCGCCTCGGCGAGCTCCGGGGAGCAGGACGGCTAGGCCTGTTCACGGTGCTACGATGGGGCCATGCTCGGCTTTGGCGCACGGACGCTCTCGGCCCTCGACTGGGACGCGCTCAGGGCCTGTCTCGCCGCGGAGACGGAGGGCGTGGCCGCAGGACGCGAGGCACTGACCGTGACACCGAGCGCGGATGCAGCCGAGGTGGCGTGGCTGCTGGACCTGACGGAAGCCCTGGATGAGGCCCTCGAAGGCGCCCGCGCGGCTACGGGCGACCTGGACGAGCCCGACCTGCTGATTCGCCGGACCGAGCAAGGGGGCAGCCTGTCCGGGCAGGAGCTTCGCCAGATGGCGCGCTGGGCAGGCCTCGCCGAGGCTTGGCAAGCGCGCACGCGCCGCTTTGCCCGCCTTGGCGCCGTCCTCGCCGCACGGTCCTTGTTCTGGCCGGACGTCGCCCGGGTCAGGCAGATCATCGAAGCCGTCATCGCCGAGGACGGAACCCTCGAGGATGGCGCATCCCCGGAACTGGGACCGATGCGCCGCGAAGCCCTCGAGGCAGGCAGAGCCGCCCGCCGCAAGGCCGAGGGGCTGGCCCGCCGCCATGCCGAGGCACTCGGCGAAGACCATGTGCTTCTGCGGCACGAGCGATGGGTCCTGCCCATCCGGGCAGATCGACGTGGCGAGGTGCCCGGGTTGGTGATCGACCGCTCCATGAGCGGCAGGACCCTGCACATCGAACCGCCCGACCTCCTCGAGGCCAACGAGTGGTGGGCGGCTGCCGACGCCGCGGTCAGGCGCGAGGAGGCTCGCATCCTCGAGGCGCTATGCCGCGAAGTGGGACGCTACGGCACGGCGCTGCGCGAGGCGACGACCCTGTTGATCCGGATGGATCTGGCCCAGGCGCGCGTGCGATTGGGCTGGCGCTGGCAAGGACGTCGGCCCGATGTCGGGGACGCGCCAGAGCTGCGGGATGCGCGACACGCCCTGCTCTGGCTTCGGCTCGAGGAAGCGGCGGTCCCCATCGACCTCCACCTGGGCACCGGGGGCCTGCTGATCACGGGACCCAACACCGGCGGCAAGACGGCAGCCCTCAAGACCTTGGGCACGACGGTACTCCTGCACCAGTCCGGCATCCTGCCACCAGTGGGTCCGGGCACGCGACTGCCCCACCTCACGGGCCTGCACGCGGAGATCGGCGACCCGCAATCCCTCGATGGCGACCTGTCGACCTTCAGCGGCCACGTCAAGGCCCTTTCCCGGCTGTTGCCCGACCTGCGGCCCGGCCACCTCGTCCTGCTGGACGAGGTCGGATCGGGTACGGACCCGGAGGAAGGCGCAGCCCTTGCCCGCGCCATTCTGGAGGCCGTGCTCGACTCAGGCGCCTGGGTCGTGGCCACCACGCATCTGGGCCAACTCAAGACCTTGCCCTTCGAGGACAATCGGCTCGGGCTGGCCACGACGCGATTCGACCTGGACCGCATGGAGCCGCGCTACCGGCTCTCCCATGGACAACCCGGAGCCTCGCTCGGCATCGCCGTGGCCGGTCGCCTCGGGCTGCCCGCCCACGTGCTGGGTCGGGCCCGGGCGTTGCATGATGCGCGGCAGGACACCAAGGATCGCCTTGTTGCGGAGCTCGACCGGGCGCGCGCCGAGGCCGAGGACCACGGTCGGGCCCTCGCGGCCTCGCGCCAGAAGGCCGAGGCCCTGCAGACGGAGCTGGAGACGCGACTCGCGGGCTGGCGCCAGGAGGAACGGGACCTCCGGCGCAAGGCGCGTGCCTCGCTCGATACGGAATTGGACGAGGCGAGAAGCCAGGTCCGGGAAGCCATCGCCATCCTGAAGGGCAGGCCTACCGGCGCCCAGATCCAGCAAGCCAAGGAACGCCTCGAGGCCTCGGCACGGGGACGACTCGCCCCACCCCAGCCTCCTCCCGCGGTAACCCCGCTCGAGACCGGCCAGCCCGTCTGGTTGGTCCGCCTCGAGCGCTGGGGCACGGTGGCGCGTGCTCCCGACGAACGCGGCCTGCTTCAGGCGGACGTAGGCGGACTCAAGCTGACGGTTCGCCTGTCCGAGGTCGCCTCGGGTCCGGAGAAGGGAGTGCGCCCCCCTGCAGTCTTGCCCAAGGCGCCTCCGCCATCGCAGCGGAAGCGGACCGGCGGGCCCATCGAGGCGTGGGATCCCCCACACGCTGCCCGAACGGTCGATCTACGCGGCAAACAGGTCCTCGAGGCCCTGCCCGCGCTGGAGCGTTGGCTGGCCGCCGCCTGGCTCGCCGGACACGAGACCGGGGTCGTCATCCACGGCCACGGCACGGGCGCCCTGCTGCAGGCGGTCCGGCAGCACCTCGACGGCCAACCCGGAGTCGCAGGATGGCGCCCGGGCCAGTCCGGAGAGGGAGGTGACGGGGTGACGATCGTCACGTTCTTGTCATGACGCTCATTTGCCACCCAAAGGCGCATGGCTGGCGACTTGACGCCTCCATCAAATCAAAGTTAAATTCATCTTACTTGCTTCTTAAGTGCGCCTTAACGTCTATCTGACATAGTAGTTGCATTGGTGTTTCTTAAGAAACTTTTAGAATACGTCGGAGAGCCCACCGTGCGGCTCACGGCGCCAGGAGAAAACCCCATGAATCACACCTTCCACGGTTACGTCTGGCTCAGCCCTGAGGATGCCTCGCGCCCCGAGCGCGTCACGGCAGCCCGCAGCACCCTCGAGGCCTACTGCGATGCAAACGGCCTCAAGCTGACGGACGTTCACATCGAGACCGGCCACTTCGGGTCGGCGCTCGAACGCCCCATCCTCGGCAGCCTCATCGCCGAACCCAATACCGTTCTCGTGATGCCCAGCCTGAACAGCCTCGGTCGGCGCTTCCACGATGTCGCCACGGTCCTCTCAGAGTTCGCCCATCGCGAAGTGCGCCTCGTGTCCATCGCCGAAGGTGTCGACACGAGCAAGCCGGAAGGCATGCAGCTGATCCGGGTCCTCGTCCGCATTCCCCAGGTGGCGGGCTGGATCAAGCCCATCAAGGCCCCCGCGACCTCCAAGGTCTACGTTCGGGCCCGCGAGGTGCTGCACAACGGCGGCACCTGCCCCTTCGGCTACACCCTCGACGAGAGCACCAACCAGTTCGTCATCAACGAACGGGAAGCCCCCGTGGTCCAACGCATCTTCCGCGAGCGTTCCGCCGGTCGTAGCCTGCGCCAGATCGCCGGCGACCTGAGCCGGGACGGTATAGCGACCAAGCGTGGCGGACGCTGGCAGGCCAACACCGTCAAGACCATCCTCGAGAACATCTTCTACACCGGCGACTACCAGTGCCAGAGCAAGGTCTTCGAGCGTGACCACGAAGCCATCATCGCGAAGGAACTCTTCACCGAGGTCAACAACGGCAAGGCCGTACTACAGGTCATCTGACCCTGCTTGGCGCAATCGCCCGGTCATCCCTTGCAGGATGGCCGGGCGATTGACTTGACACGGTGCCCTAGAGCAAGGGCGTTATAGCCTTGTTGAAGTTGGCCAGGATCTCGTCGTGTTCCTCGCCAGGCGGCCCGATCCACTTCTGGCGAATCACGCCCTTGCGGTCGATGAGGAAGGTCGTCGGAATGCCCCGGATGCCTCCGAAGCCACGCGCGAGGTCCTCGGAACCCACGAGCAGGGGGTAGTTGAACCGGGTACCCTGCCGCTCGACAAACTCCCTCGCAAAGATCGGCACGGCTATCTTGGGCTCGTCATCAAGCGACACACCGAGCACCGTGAAGCCCTTGCCTTTGAGTTCCCGCTGCAGGCGGATCAGATCGGGGATTTCATGCCGACAGGGCGGGCACCACGTCGCCCAGAAGTTCAAGAGGATGACCTTGCCCTTCAGGGAAACCAGGCTGACGCGCTTGGGCGACGCCTTGCCTTCGATGGGAATCACCGTCAAGTCGAAGGCCGGGGCCTGCTTGTCCGCCGACAGGGCGGGTTGGGCAGAGAACACGGGCAGCAGAGCCGCGCCAAGCAGAAGCGGCAACAGGCGCGGCAGCAGACGCGGACACATCGCCATCACGCCGGGTCCAGGATGAACGTGCAGAAGGTCTTGCCCAAGAGAACCTCATCCCCGTCCTTGATGCCCACAGGTTGTCCGGGCAGGAGCCGCGCGCCACGGTTGAGGAAGGTGCCATTCAGCGAGCCCAGGTCTTCCAGGAAGTAGGCTCCCTCCTCCACGAAAAAGCGCGCGTGTTTCCGTGAGATCTTGGCCTCGGGATCGTCCTCCGTCAGGTCGATCTCGGGGAAGGCCCCCCCGTCGGGATCCCACCGACCCACGTGGGTCTCGCCCTTGCGCTCGAGCGAGAAAGCCTGGTTGACACGACCGCCGCGCTTGACGACCAGGCGCCCGGGCGGAGCCATCGAAGCGTTGTCGGTGGACTGGGGCTGTTCGGCAAAAGTCATCTGGGTCGTCCTCCGGGAGCCGTGCGTCGCGACGTTACCATCCTACCCTCCGGACGACGCCGCGCGTCCAGGGTTCCATAACCTACCGATACTCCGACATCTGCACCAGCACGACGGTGATGTTGTCCTCGCCCCCGCGCTGGTTTGCGAGGTTGACGAGCCGCTGGGCGGCGACGACGGGATCGATCGCATCGGTGACAATCTGGTGCAACTCGGGGTCGGTCACATGCCCCGTCAGGCCATCACTGCAAAGCAGCAGCCAGTCACCCGTCCGCAAGGGACGCTGGTACAGGTCGACCTCGACATTGGGGTAGGTCCCCAGCGAGCGGTAGATCAGATTGCGTTGCGGGTGGACCAGAGCCTCCACAGGCGTGATCTGGCCCAGTTCGACCAAGCGTCCGACAAGGCTATGGTCCCGCGATACCTTCTCAATGCCCTGCCGGTTGATCAGGTAGCAGCACGAGTCGCCGACATGGGCGACGTAGACAGTGTGACCGAATACCAAGGCCGTGGTGGCCGTGGTCCCCATGCCCTGCATCGCGGGATTGGCGCGCCCGGTGTCGTAGACCCGGGCGTTGGCGAGCTTGACTGCTTGCTGCAGATGCAGCTTGACCTGGCTGGACGGATCTTCACCGTCTCCGAGCGAGGCCAAGGCATTCTGGACATAGCTCGTGACCTCGTCGACCGTGATAGCCGAGGCAATCTCGCCGGCATTCACGCCCCCCATGCCGTCCGCACAGATGTAAAGCCCGAGACCGCTGCTCTGGCCTTGCGCCGTGAAGGTCAACTCGAACACGCCAAGGGCGTCCTCATTGCCCGTCCGCAGCATCCCCACGTCCGAACAGGTGCCGACCCGCCTGATGGGATTCTGGACCAGCTCGTGAATCTCGGCCCGAAGCTCCGCGCAAGACGAGAAGCGATCGAGCGGGTCTATCGCCACCAGCTTTCGTACGAGTCGTTCGATGTGCGGATGAATCGCGGGCAAGTAATGGCTGACATCGGTGAAGACGAAGCGGTCTTCCTCGTGTTGCCAGATTTCCTCCGGACTGACGGTCGTGAGCAGCTGATGCCAGATCGCCCCCAGCGCAAACAGGTCGGACCGCTCGGTCACACGACCTTCGAGAAAACCGAACTGTTCGGGTGGAGAGTAGCCCGGCGTGGCATCGACCACATTCTGGACCGGCACCATCGTGGCGCGATGGAAGCCCGTCAGGCGCAATTGGCCGCGGTCCGGCGACACCACCAGGTACCGGGGCTGCAAATCGAGGTGAAGGATGCCCGACGCGTGGAGCTGCCCCAATGCGTCACAAATCTGGGCCACCCAGTCGATGGTCTGCTGGACCGGGATGTCCTCGCCACCGGCCAGGAAGTAGGCCAGATCGCGACCCTCGAGTTGCTCGAGCACCAGATAGGCCCGGTCGTCTTCACGAAACAGATCCAGAGCCTTGACCACCGCCGTGGAACGCACGGACCGTAGAATCAGAAATTCGTCCTGGAAGGGATGGCCCGCGGCATCCTCGGCCCACTCGCTGTCTGCCAAGGCTTCAGGGATGGGCCCCGGCTGCACGGCCCCCCGCTCCTTCACGATGACGGGCAGTTCTGTCATCGTGTCGAGCGCCCGGTACAGGTTGGCCTCGTGCTTGCTCTCGAGGAATCGGTCGATGCGGTAGCGCCCCCTCAGGAGCACGTCGGGCCCCAAGGGCTCCGGCACGTTCCGTGGCGGACTCACGCCGCACCTCCCCGCATGAACAGCCACATGAGCAAGGCACCCAGGGCCATCGACACGGGCACCAAGCTGGCCACGAACCAAGGCTGCTGCCAGACCGCGCCGCCGTGCCGGCCATCCAGGCCATCGGCAAGGGAAGGATCGAGGTTGCGCGCCGTAAGGGCCTTGGCGTGGATCTTGTCGTAGGTCGACGTGTGGTGAGCGGCTATGTAGCCCTTGCAGCTGGGGCAGAACTGACGCCCCCGCGAGATGCGGACCCCGCAGTGGGGACAGTTCCGAACGGCCCCTGTCTCGTGGCCGCCAAGCAGGATGAGTTCGGCGAGCAGCTCGTCACATGTCTGGTAGCGACGTTCGAGCTCGGGCTCCAGCATCTTGGTGATGATGCTCTCCAGAGCCTCGCTGACCTCGTTGTTCAGCTGACGCACCGGCGGAAAACTGAAGGGCGCCTCGTTCTGCGGGTCACGATTGGTAAGCAGGTAGTGCATCGTGGCACCCAGCGCATAGATGTCGGTCCGTTGCTCGACCTGACCGCGGTACTGCTCGGGGGGCGCGTAGCCTTGCGTGCCAATCATCGTGCCGCGCGCCTGCGGATTGAAGAATCGAGCGATGCCGAAGTCGACGAGGTAAATCTTGCCGAAGTGGGTGAGTATCAAGTTGGCCGGTTTCATATCCCGGTAGATGATGGGCGGCTTCTGGTGGTGCAGGTAGGACAGCACGTCGCAGCACTGGATCGCCCAGCCAATCACGCTCTTCTCATCGAAGGGGGCCATGCTCTCGTGCATCCGTTGCTCGAGATCCGTGCCCTGGATGTACTCCATCACCAGGTAATGGCGATTGGCCTCAGTGAAGCGGTCGTAGACCTCGGGGATCGCGTTGTGATCGAGGTTGGCCAGCAGATCGGCCTCACGATAGAAATTTTGCGTCGCAATCTCGCGCTGCTCGGGGTCCGTGAAGTGGTCCAGCATCTCCTTGACGATGCAGACCTTGGAACTGAAGCGCGTGTCATTGGCCAGGTAGATGGCACCCATGCCACCCTGACCCACCAGTTGGGTGATGCGGTACCGCTCCTGCAGAAGCGTCGAGGGGGCAAGAAGGGTGCTGGGCGGCGCATACCCCGAGGCCGGTTGCGTCACGGCACCCATGGGCTGGACCGTCACCGCCGCTTTGAGGGGCTTGCCGCAGTCGCAGCAGAACCGGTTTTCCTCGTCGTTCGGCGTATGGCAGGAAGGGCAGTTTATCTGAGGCACGAGCTCTGGCACGGAGGGTCCGGACCTCGGCCATGTACCACGCCGGTCGTCCGTTCAACCCCAAGGCCTTCTCACCGGGCGACGTCTCGACGCGACTTCGGTCCGGATCAACGGCCGAGTTGCGGCTGCTTCCCAAGCATGGCCCTCAGGCCTTGTCCACTTCGACTCCCACGACGTTACGCTCGGCCTTGCTGAACTCGATGCCCACCAACTTGACGGTGATGCCGGGCGCGCGGCACTTGGCTGCGTAGCCTCGCTCCCGGATTTGGGCGAGCGCCTTGCCCTCGGCGGGGCCGTCCACCACCTTGAACTCGAGGATGTAGACCCTGCCGGGCACCCGCAGCACAAGGTCGATACGGCCCTTGCTCGTCGTGTCCTCGGCCCGCAGGTCGAGGGCGAGCGCCGCGAGGTGACTGTAGAAGACGCTGGCGTAGTAGCCCTCGTACTGCGCGATGGCGTTGTTGCGGTACCCATCGTGCGGGATGCTCGAAAACATCCGGCGGATGGTTGCCTCGACGGCGGTCAGGTCCCCGGCAAGCAGTGCCTCGGTCAGCAGAATCGTGACATCACTGGCGACGCCCGGTGCTTGGCCAAGTGCCGGAAGCAGACTCAGGTTCAAGCTGGCCTCGACCTCGCGGTTGGGGTAGCCCAGCGTGTAGACCCAACTGCCGGTCGCGACCTCACGGATATCGTGGATGGTCAGGTAACCCGTCTGCCACAGCAGGGCCTCGGGCTCGATGTGGTCGACATCAAAGGCCGACATGATCTCGGCGCGGGTTCGCAGCTTGACGAGATCGGGTGAGAAAAACCCCGCCGGGCCAACAGTTCGACAAGAAAAGTCGGGGTCCCCGTCTCGAACCAGTAGGGTCGGAAGACCCGCTGCTCGAGGTAAAGCAAGACGTCAAAAGGGTTGTAGACGGCTTCCCCGCCCCAGTTGTAGCCGTTGTAC
>Ga0194134_10000753_pt1 | contig 48413 bp, 50 predicted proteins | sample TA2KigOff0mmetaG_FD_148602 | JGI IMG/M metagenome (GOLD analysis project Ga0194134, IMG submission 148602) | Freshwater microbial communities from Lake Tanganyika, Tanzania - TA2015056 Kigoma Offshore 0m | ecosystem: Environmental > Aquatic > Freshwater > Lake | place: Tanzania: Lake Tanganyika... | reverse complement strand
CCCACGGACGCCGACGGCATCGCGGCTGCTATCGCGGATCGCCTTCGCCGGGCCTCGGCACCGCGCACCTGACCGCCAACCGCCCATCGTCACAAGGGACGGGCATGAATGATGAGCCAGATGGCTTGTGAAAGGACAACTGTGAAGGTCATCTCAATGTTTGCAGCGGTGGCCGTTGCCGCCGGATTGCTCGTTGTGCCCGTCGCTGTTGCCCAGGCGGATGAAGGCGCAGTGTGTGGATGGACGGGCGACGTGCTTCCTCTCATGGCCAAGGCCGACCGGCGCGTGCGTTCCGAGCGCGTCACTGAGCAGATCAAGTCGCGCACGGGATACAACGCGACGATCGTCTCCTACAAGCGCATGGAGGTGGATCTACTCGCCGGCAAGGACGACAGGACGCGTCCAACCAAGGCCTCGACCCTGACCAACAATCGCGTGTCCTACAACATCGCGGTGAAGTCCGGCGGCAAGGACTCCGTCATCGGCGCCCAGGTCCGATTCTTCGGACTCTGCTACAGGACGACCGTTGTCGTCGAGGACGCCTGGGTGGGCAGCACGGGCACCGACCAGGCCCTCACCGTCAACGCCAACGAAGCGCTTGAACTGGCCCAGGCCTACCGCAAGAAGCACTCCGCGGACTTCCCGCTCGATGCGCCGCTCGTGATGATGAACCTGATGCAAGCGACCACGGCGCCACCAGACTTCGGCAAGCTCCGCTGGTACGTCAACTACGAGCCGGCGCCCGGCGCTCGGCAGATCCTTGCTGTCTACATGAACGGCAAAGTCAGCCCGATGAACTGACGGTCACGGTGTTCGGCGTCCGTCCGATGTGGCGAAACAGCGCGTAGAGGACGGCGCCGAACACCGCGCCCGCGAGGTGAGCGCCATCGCCGCCATTGAGCAGGGGGCGCGGCACCCAGCCGAGCCAGCCCAAAGCGATGGGGTAGTCGGCCGCAATCTGATTGCCGAGCGGCGTTGCGGTGAACGGCAGTAGCAGGATGAACCCGATGAGGAAGGCAGCGGCCGCGCCACGCCACCGGCCGACCGGCCTCTTCCATGGCTTCGGGTCCTTCCATCGATAGAGGAGTTCGACGATCGCGACCCCAAACCCGGGAGTGGTGTAGTAGCCGGCGAAAGGCACGATGTCGGACGTCAATAGACCCAGTTGCGTGTTGCGACTGATCTGGCCCAGGCCCACGGCGAGGAGGAATGGACCCACCGGGAAGCCTTCGACGCCCGGCGGCACGGGAGCCGGCGGCACCTGGGAGGCTCCGATGATCAGGCCGATGCAGATGTGAAGCATGACAGCGCTGATGACCGTGCCCAGGACGCGCATCAACCGCACGCCGACGATCACGACGGGCACCTCGATCGCGACGACTGCCGCCAGCGCGACGAGGAAGGGAATGCCGAGACGGGTTGCGAGCGTATCGACGCCGAAGAGGTCGTTGAGTGCGTTGTAGGCGATCAGGCTGCCGATGAGGAAGATCTGCGGGACGACGTTCAACGCACCGAACGCCAGGCGGCCCAGGGGCATTTGCGCCATTCCCGTGCGCGGTCCACAGATCGATATGGAGCCGACCGCGAGACTGCCCAGGATCGTGCCGACGGCGAGGCCGGCGAATCCGATGGCGAGGCCGGGGTCTGCGGAGCCGCCGGCGGCGACCATGCCGGTGATGATCGTGCCTGGAGCGAGCAGCACGCCTGCCCAGGTGGCGGCCAGCGACCGCGGCGATCCGCTGCGCTGGCTCTCGTCTAGACGCGCTTCCTCGGGCCAGTCACTGTCGATGTCGGCGGTCGTGGTGGCGTCCATGGGGCCACACCGTGGCCCCCTGCGGACTCATGACACCGGCGATTCGTCCGTCAGTCGTAGCCGAGCTCGTGGAGTCGGTCGTCGTCGATCCCGAAGTGGTGGGCGATCTCGTGCACCACGGTGATGTTTACCTCCTCTACGACGTCGTCGTAGGTGTCGCAGATGCGCAGCGTCGGATTGCGATAGATGGTGATGCGATCCGGCAGCGACCCGGCGTACGCCGAGTCTCGCTCGGTGAGCGCGACGCCCTCGTAGAGGCCGAGCAGGTCGGGATCGTCGTCCGGCCCCTCCTCCTCGATGACGAAGATGACGTTATCGACCAGCACCACGAGTTCGGCCGGCACAGCCTCAAGCGCCTCGGCCACGAGCTCCTCGAAGTGGGCGGGCGAGACCTCGATCACGCAGCCATTGTGCGCCAGCGGGCTATGGGGCCGACACGGGCACGGCGCGGAAGACGCGCGTATCGCTGGACATCGCCTGAATCGTGACCGTCCATATGCTGCTGGCGCTTCCCGCGGGAATGGTCCAAACACTCACGGCGCGATCGGCCTTGGCGTTGAAGCCGCGCTTGGGCACATCCGAGAAATCGTCGTACAGGTAGACGCGGTAGGCCTTGGATGTATCCGGCAGGTGCACCTTGGCGGTGAGCGTGATGGGGGTTGCGGCCGGGGTCCGCTTCATCACCTGGTTCGGACCCCTGCCGTTTTGCTTTCCTTCTCCGTTCGCATTGGACGTCAGGCGCACGGGGATGGTCACGCCTCCCGGATCGAGGACTCCACTCACTGCCGTCCCGTAGTTCTTGGGACGATCACGCAGGGCGTAGACCGGTCCTCCGATGGCATTCGCCTCAGCGCGCGTGCGTGGGAAGGTAGCGAACTCGTAGGTGTAGAGGTAGGGAATGTTGGGCCCGATGTTGTGCAGGCCGTTGTCGCTGATGGTGATGGAGTCCGTCGGGTGGTAGCCCGAATCCTTCATGGGCGATCCGGAGCCGATGCCGAAGACCGGGACGATGTGGTCGTAGGACAGATCGCCCTTGTACTCGGGCCATTCATTCAGGATCTTCGTGTTGTTGAGCACGCCGATGATGACCACGTCGCCAGCGAGGAAGCGCTTCTTGACCCAGCCGAGGTACTGCGGCACGGAGACCTGATCGGCACCCGAGAACGCGCGCGCATCCAGCTTCATTGCCTTCGCGGCACGCAGGTCGTTGACCTTCAGCAGCAATTGGGCCCCCGCCTTCCACTGGTCCATTCCGGGCGAAGCCAGATGCCGTGCTTTCCACTGGGAGGTGTACTGCCCGAACCTCATGCCCGCGCTGATGAGTGCGGTCTCCCCGCAGTAGCCGAAGTTGGCATTCCACTGGAAGCGTGGCGTCATCGGCGTGCCGCGCTCCCAGTACGTCGTCGACGCCGTCTTTTGTTTCGTGTCCACCTCCCAGTACGTCGTCGGCGGCTTGGCGTGGGCGGACGTCGCCAGGACCAACGGCGAGGTGCACATCGCCGCTGCCACCGCGAGTCCTATCGAGGCTCTGCGGGAACGAAGAAGAGACATTGACGGAGGAGACATGCGAACCCCTTAACCTCATGAGAACTCCAGTGCTTACCACAGCCCAGCAGTCCCTAGGGAGAGAACGCCGCGATCAGGGCGGCCGACGCCTCCCCCACGCAGCCCTCGATCGTCGCCGGGCGCGTCCTCCCGGCTCGCCCTGCGGCGAAGCCCACCAGCGCCGGGAATCCGATGACGTCGGTGAGTGAATAGAACTCCGTCCACCGCAGGGAGGCGAGCGACCCCGCGGGTGCGCCGGGCGCACCGCCGCCCACGACGCCGTACACCTGACGGTCCCCCCACCAGGGCTCGTCGTAGCGCAGCACGACCTTCTCGAACACCCCCGTGACGAGCCCGCGGAGCGTGGCCGAGACACGTTCACCCATGTCGGGCATGCGTGGTAGGCCCGCGCGCAGAAGCGCCAACGGCACGGCCACGACGGCCACGTCGGCACTCACCCGGCCACCTGATCGCAGAGCGACGTCCACGCGCGAGGCGCGCGACTTCACGGACTCGGCTGCCTGGCGGCGACGCACCTCGATCCCGGAGAGGAGGTTGTCGACGATGGTCGCGTAGCCATCGGCGACCATCGCGTCGCCGCCGCGATACGCGGCGCCCTCCTGAGTGGCGCGCACACCCAGGCGCGTGGGGTCGAGGGCGTAGGACTGGGTGATCTCGACCTGAGCGGCCCAGGAGTCGATGCGATCCGTGGTCCAGCCCCGGCGCGCGAGCCACTCAGCCACGCTCTGCGTGCGCGGTGGTCGCGCCTGCTCGAGTTGGCCGAGGAGGGAGTCGAGCCGGCTCCAGCGGATCTCCGCTTCGCGTGAGGGCGCACCGGTCTCGGTGTCGCGCGTGGAGTAGCTGTCGAAGTCGGTGGGCACGAGGGTCAGTCCGGCATCGCGGGCCAGCGGCACGATCGGGTTGCCGCGCGTGCCGTGGATCCACGAGGCCCCCAGCTCGACCGGCGCACCCCAGTCCTCGTTGCTCCAGATGCGCCCGCCCACGCGCTCGCGCGCCTCGAGCACGGTTACCTCGAGGCCGGCGTCGGCCAGTCGCCGCGCCGCGGCCGCGCCGGCCATGCCGGCACCGATGACCACGGCGGTCCGTGCCTTCACGCGATCAAGCAGGCGTCGCGCCGCGTGCTCACCGGACAGGTGTGCGCCCGTCGTGGTCGCGGGGTACCGGGTGCTCGCGTACTCCCCCGCGAGCACGATGCGCCCGCCGATCACCGCGTCGGCGAGGGTATGTCGCACCGCGGGCGAGGTACCCACGGGGAGAGCGGAGTAGGAGCCGCGCGACCACGGATCGGTGTCCCAGCGCGTGACGAGCGAGGCGGTGGGGGAGGGGACGGCAATCCGGCGAGCGCCACGGGCAGGTTCGGTCGTCAGCAGCGGCGGCGACACTGCAGCCATGACCCCCGCGGCGAGGAATCTGCGCCGATCCACCCCGTCACACTGCCAGGTCGAGCGTGGTGTCGGTCATCACGGCGCAGGAAAGGTCAGCGTGGCTGGGCCGAGCGCGCCGGTCACCCGCAGCGTGGCCAGCGCGCCGTCGGTGTCGGCGTTCCATGACCCGGTGACGGTGCGCACGCTGCTGCTCGCTGGCACCCGCAGATCAACCGACACGGACGCGGTCCTGCGATTCCATGTCACGGTCCCACTCACGGGCAGGTCTCGCACGAGCTTGACGCCGTCGAGGGTGAAGCGCACACGCTTGGTGCCGGAGTAGCGCCACTCGCCACCGCGCAGGCCGAAGCCGGTGTCGGAGTAGCCCTGCCACCATCGGTCGATGAGGTCCGCTGCGGTGTTGGCGGCGGCGACGGTCACGCGCGAGCGCTCATCATCGGCAACCCCGGCAGGCAGTTGCACGCCGGCGAGCTCGCGCGGGTAGGTGCCGACCGCGCGGATGGGCGGCGCCGTGGACGCGCACTCCTCGAGCGCGAGCGGGATCTCAATATCTCCCGTGCGGATGACGTGCCGCACGAGCTGCGCGCCGCACGAGTCGGGACCGGCGCCCCCGACGACGTGCAGGCCGTTGGCGACGACGATGTGCCGCGAGCGGGTGAAGCGCTCAGCCACCATGTCGCCCTCGGCCGCGGTCGTGATCGTGTCGAGCTCACCCGAGAGCACGAGCGTGGGAACGGCCGGGTAGGCGCCATCGAGCGGCCGAGGTGGGCCGAAGGACGCCCCAGCGGGAGGCCTCGGCCATTCCAGGCACATACCAAAGGAGATCCAGCCCGAGCGCTTGTACTCGCGAATCGAGAACGGCGCATAGATGCCAGGCCGTGACTTCTCCTTGCGCGCGAGCGCCTCGCGGTATTGCTGCTGGCGCGCGCCCGGTGATCGACGCAGGTCGAACAGCTGCGGGTAGTCGTGGCATGACACCGCAGCCTCAGCCCCGTAGCTGTATTGCCGCGGGTTGTTGGAGGTATCGCCGGTCCACCAGTACTCCGCGAAGAGTCGGCCCAGTGGTCGTGCATCGCCGTCGAGCGCAGCGCGCACGGCGCCGGTGAACTCGCGGTAGGTCGGTGAGAGATAGGTGGCGTTGTAGGCGACGCCGGCGACCGCCTCGGGGTCGAGCACGACGCGATGGAAGCGGCCGTCGCCACCTGGTGCCCGCACGCTCATCGGCCTCTCGCGCAATCGGTCGAGCAGGGTCTCCAGCAGCGGCATGGGCAGTCCGGGCTCGCTGGCGCACAGCTCGCTTCGCGCGCAGACGGCGGTGAAGGCGCGGCGCAGGGCCGGGCCCTGGGTCGGGTACCACGCGGACTCGCCGTAGGTCGGGTAGGCGCCGTCGAGGATTAGAGTGCGCAGTCGGTCGCCGTGGCGGCCGGCGAAGGCCTGCGCGAAGAACGTGCCGTAGGAGTCGCCGTACATGTCGACCTGGTCGATCTCCAGCGCGTCGAGCACCGCGGCGAGGTCGTCGGCGGATGCCTCACTCCCGTAGGAGTAGGAGCGGTCGCCGAGCGAGCGGCCGCAAACGCCCACGGCGCGCACGTAGGACATCGTGCCGTTGTCGAGCGCGGGGCACGCGACGACGGCGGTGCGACCCGTGCCGCGCTGGTCGACCAGGAGCATGTCGTGATTGGACAGCAGATCGCCGTACATCTCTGCAAACCACTCTCCCGACCCCGTCGTGCTGTAGCCGGGGCCGCCTTCATGCGGCACGAGCGTGCCGATCGACCGGCCGGATGCCGCGGGAATCCAAGCGAAGCCGACCTTGAAAGTGCCGGCCACGCGGCCGGACTCATCCCAACCTCGCGTGATGTGCCCGCAGTAGGCATCACGCATCACGGGGCACGGTGTGAGCTCGACACTGCCGACGCGCAGCACCTTCGCCCCGTTCTTCGCTAGATTTAGGGCACTTTCCGCCCTGAGATTTCCCAGATACGGCGCAGCGCTGGCGCAAGCGACTGCATTCACGAGGCCGACGGCCAGAGCCGCGGCGAGGAGTCGGCGATTCCAATGCACGCCCCATGGTTGCAGCCCACCTGGCATCAGTCCAGAGTCGAACGGGCCGGGGGTGGCCCCCGGCGAATCCCTCGGCGCGCCTCCCAATATCCTTCACTGGTCTTCGACACCGGTTCGGCGGCGATGGTCCCCATCGTCTAGCGGCCTAGGACTCCGCCCTTTCAAGGCGGCAGCGCGGGTTCGAATCCCGTTGGGGACACTGGTCTCAGCACCATCGAGGCCCCGTAGCGCAGTTGGTTAGCGCGCCGCCCTGTCACGGCGGAGGTCGCGGGTTCGAGTCCCGTCGGGGTCGCCACGCCAGCCCGCGCCACGTACCGTTTCTGGAGTTGGCGTGGCATTCGCCCCACCTTTTCGCCGGTCGGCAGGCAGACTGATAGTCGCCTGAGGAGGTCGCCGTGGTCGCGCTGCGCATTGTCGTCTCCGCCCTGCTCGCCGCCGCCAGCCTGACCGCCTTGCCGGCAGCCTCGGCGGCTGAGGATTCCACCCTCACCATCGGCATGACCGTGCCGATCGAGAACCCCAATATCTGGGCGATCAACTCCAGCAGCGAGTGGGCGGCTGTCACTTTGCAGTACGACATGATGTTGAAGTTCTCCGACGACGACCTCAGCGCGGCACCAAGCCTGGCCACCGGGTGCGAGCCCAGCGCCGACTACACGCGATGGACCTGCGCGATCCGCGGGGGCGCCACCTGGAGCGACGGCACGCCGCTCACCTCGCGCGACATCGCCTTCACCTACCGCTTCGTCATCGATCAGGGCTTCCCCTACTTCTCGGGGTATTTCCCCGAGGGATCGACCTTCGAGACGCCGGACGACAACACCCTCATCTGGGTCACGCCCGAGCCGAGCCGCGGGCCGGAGGTGCCGGCGTGGGTGTACATCGTGCCCGAGCACATCTGGTCGCCGTACGTCGGCAAGACCAACCGGGAGATCAAGCAGGCGCAGGCGCTCCCCACCGTCTCGTCCGGTCCCTACGTCATGACCGAGGCGGTGCCCGGGCAGAGCTGGACCTTCGAGCGCAACCCCTATTTCTGGGGGGACGAGCCGGCCTACGACCGCATCGTCTACCGCCTCTACACCAATCAGGAGGGGATGGTCCAGGCGCTGAGGAACGGCGAAATCCAGATCGCCGACGGCATCGAGAGCGCCCTACTGCCGGCCGTGGAGGCCATCCCCGATGTCGTCGTGCAGAAGGTCACAGCCGACTCCTGGACCAATCTCGCCTTTAACTTCGGCGGGCAGGACCCCGCGTCCGCACCGCTGCGAGCGCTGCAAGACCTGCGCGTGCGCAAGGCCATCGCGATGGCGATCGATAAGCAGGCCATCGTCGACAAGGCTTACCAGGGAGCAGCCTCTCCCGGGGAGACGATCATTCGGCCGCTGTCGGTCTACTGGCACCTCGACATCCCCGACGACCAGGTCATCCCCTACGACCCCGACGGTGCCAACGTCATGCTCGACGAGGCCGGCTATGCGCGTGGCGACGACGGCATCCGCATCGACCCCGAGACAGGCGACCGCCTCGTCATCCGCATGCCCACCTCCAATGACACGCCCGGCAGCGAGATCGCGGGCAAACTCATCACTTCCTTCCTGCAGCAGATCGGCATCGAGGTCAACGCGCAACCGGTGAGCGCGGGGAAGATCTACGACATGCAGCAGTCGGGCGACTTCGATGCCTACATCTGGTACTGGTCTGGCGATCCTGATCCCAACTACCAGCTGTCGGTCTTCACTTCGGCCGCGTGCGGCGACCTCAGCGACGGCTGCTGGCAGGACCCGACGTACGACGCGCTCGTGGAGAAGCAAGCCGCGATCCTCGACCAGGATGAGCGCCTGGTGATCGTGCGCGAGGCGCAGCAGTACGTCTACGACCAGGTGCCGGCCATCCCGCTGGCCTACCCCAACGCCATCGTGGCCTACCGCTCCGACCTGGTCACCGGGCTCACCCCCGTCCCCGCGGGCGATGGATACCTCACGCCGTCGTACTCCTACACCAGCCTGGTGACCGCGCGTCCAGCAACGTCGGATGGCGAGGCCAGCGCACCCGCATCGCCCGGAGCATCAGCGGAGCCGGGCGCGCCCCAGGCGGCGCCCTCACTGGCGGGATCGTCAGGAGTGCCCGTGTGGATCTGGGTACTCGTCGCCGCGGTCGTCGTCGTGATCCTGGTCGTCGTCGTGATGCGAAGCCGATCAGCAGCAGATCGGCCGGACACGCATTGAGGTCAGGCGCGCTCGACCTGCGCTTCGTCGCGCTCAGGGCGGGCTACGCGCTGCTGACCCTCGCCTTCATCCTCGCGGTCAACTTCTTCCTCTTCCGGATCATGCCGGGCGATCCGATCGCGCTGCTGGCGCGCAGCCAGCGGCTCTCCCCGGAGGCACTGGAGGAGCAGCGACGGGCGTTCGGACTCGACCAGCCACTCCTCGTGCAGTTCGTCGTCTACTTGCGCGAGACGCTCACCGGCCAGCTCGGAGTCTCCCTGGTCTCCGGCGTGGACGTTGTCGACCTCATCGCCTCGCGCTTGTGGCCGACCATCCTGCTCGTCGGCGTCGGCACCCTGCTCGCCGCGGTCATCGGCGTGCTCATCGGAATCCGTGGGGGCTGGCGGCGCGGGAGCACCTTCGACTCGAGCAGCCTCTACTCCTCCCTCGTGCTCTACTCCACGCCCGAGGGCTGGCTCGGCATGCTGCTCCTGCTGCTCTTCGCCGGCTGGCTCCGCTGGTTCCCGGCAGGCGGCTTCTCCAGCGCCGCCAGCCTGGCCCTGCCCGTGCTCGCCCTGTCGCTGGGCTACGTCGGGCAGTACGCGATCGTCATGCGCTCGAGCATGATCGAGGTGAAGGCGCAGCCCTACATCACCCTCGCGCGCGCTAAGGGACTGTCCGATCCCGACGTGAGGCGCCGCCACGCGGTGCCCAACGCCGTGCTGCCGACGTTCACGCTCGTCGTGCTCAGCGTGGGCTTCATCCTCGGCGGGGCGATCGTCATCGAGACCGTCTTCTCCTGGCCCGGCATCGGGCTGCTGACATATGAGGCCATCAACACCCTGGACTACCCCGTGCTGCAGGGCGTCTTCCTGGTAAGCAGCGCTGCCGTGATCCTCGCGGCGTTCATCGCCGACATTGCCTACGGCGCGATCGACCCGCAGGTGCGGCAGTCATGACGACGATCGCGTGGCAGCGCCGACGCAGGTCCTGGGCGACGACGTGGGCGCTGTTTCGCCGCAACCGACGCGGCACGGTCGGCCTCGTCATCCTCATCGTCTTCGCCGCATTGGCGCTGCTGGCGCCCCTGCTGGTCGCGCCGGCCGATATCGATCCCGCGCTCGCCCCCAACAGCCCGCTGCAGCCGCCGGGGCAGGCGCCCCCGCTGGGGACCGACCTCTTCGGCCGCGCCGTGATCGACATGCTCATCGTGGGCAGTCGCGTGTCCCTAACGGTCGGCGTGCTCGCCACACTCGGCGCCGTGGTCATCGGCGCGACCATGGGCCTGTTCGCCGGCTACTACTCTGGTCGCTCCCTCGGCACGATGCTCACCGCGCTGACCGACTGGTTCCTGGTGATCCCCTGGCTGGTCCTGGCGATCGTGCTCGCCGCTATCCTCGGCCCCAATCTGCTCAATGTCATCGTCGTCATCGCGGTCACGTCGTGGGCGCTGACGGCCCGGCTTGTGCGGGCGCAGACGCTCGTGGTGCGGGAGCAGCCCTTCGTCGAGCGGGCCCGCGCCCTGGGCGCGGGCGACGCTGCGATCATCACGCGTCAGGTCCTGCCCTCGGTGGCGCCGGTGATCGTCGCGCAGGGCGTGCTCACCGTGGCTGTGGCGATCCTGTCCGAGACGACCCTGGCACTGCTGGGCCTGGGGGATCCGGACTCCCTGTCGTGGGGCCGTATGATTCAGGAGGCCTTCAACGCCGGTGCCATGTCCAACGGCTACTGGTGGTGGATCCTGCCTCCCGGGATCTGCGTGATCCTGGTGACAATGGCGTTCACGCTCGTTGGCTATGCCCTGGAGGAGATTTTGGACCCCCGACTAAGGAACAGTAAGACGCGATGAACCCCTTCGATGCGCCCGGCGAGTGGCTGAAGTCTGCCCTGCACACGCACTCCACCGTCTCCGATGGCACATTGCCACCGGACGCCCTCGTCCAGGCGTACGTCGAGGCCGGATTCGACCTGGTGGCCATCACCGACCACTGGCGCTTGGCAACCCCGGCCCTGCGCGACGATGTCGTGCTCCTACCGGGAGCGGAGTTGGGCTTCGACATGGTGAGCCCGACCTATCCCCGGCAGTCTGCGGAGTTCCTCGTCTACGGACTCGACCATGTGCCCGACGACCCGGGGGGCAACCGCGACAATTGGCTTGTCAATGAGGTCGAGAACTGGGAGGTGCGCACCTTCCCCTCACTCACCGTCGGGATGGACTGGGTCGCGTCCATGGACGCCGTCGCCTACGTCGCGCATCCCTACTGGAACCACCTGCCCCAGGTCGAACTCACGTCTATGAGCGGCTTTGCTGGCATCGAGGTGCTCAACGGCGGCGCCCAGGCCGAGTGCGGACGCGGTGACTCCTCGCCCTGGTGGGACACCCTCCTCGGCCAGGGCCGCACAGCCTTCGGCATCGCCACCGACGATCAGCACTATCCGCTCTACGAACTCGGGCTGGCGTGGACGATGCTGCGGGTGCGGGAGCGCTCGCCGGAGGCCGCGCTGGAGGCCCTACGCACGGGCGCGGCGTACTTCTCCGAGGGCCCCGCGCTCTACGAGATGGCAGTGGTCGATGGCGGGGTCGAGGTCGCGTGCTCTCCGTGTCGCTCGGTGCTCGTGCAGGCGGAGGAGGAGTGGGGCACGTCGGTGAATGCCGGGCGCGACGGTCGTAAGCAGGGGCGCATCCTCCAGACCACCGGCGATGGACTCATCACCCGCGCACTCGTGGAGACGCCACCCAATCTTCGCTACCGCCGCGTCACGATAGTGGACGCGGCAGGGCGACGTGCCTGGAGCAATCCGCTCTGAGAGCCAGCCGCCGGCCCTGCTAGCCTCTGCTGGCCCCGAAGGGCACGGCCAGGTAGCTCAGTTGGTACGAGCGTCCGACTGAAAATCGGAAGGTCGGCGGTTCGACCCCGCCCCTGGCCACACCCCAGGGACTCCATCACGCACACTCAACCTGATCGTCATACCGTGGGCCAAGGCGAGTCCTGGGACGCCTACGACGGGCCAAGGCAACGTGCCCACCCACAGAGACAGCCTCGTGCGGAAATCAGCAGAGCCCGCGCGGGTCAAGGTGCGCCCCGATCGCCCTTCGACGATCGACGCAACCACCACAGACCGATGATGGGCAGCACCAGCGGGATGAACGCGTAGCCGAGGCCAAAGGCCGACCACACCGTGGCGCGCGGGAAGAGCGCCGGGTACGCCACGCTGAGCGCCCCGACGACGAGAACCCCTACGAGTTCGACGCCAATGGCGATCGTAGCGATTTTGCGGCCGCGCTCACCGAGGGCGAGCGCCACCGTGGCAACGATGTAAATGAGTGCGGCCACGGCCGACAACAGGTAGGCGATCGGGGCCTCGTCGAAGCGGTTGGCGAGCTGTACGACTGATCGCGACGTGGCGGCGATGGCGAAGATGGCATAGACAACGACGAGCAAACGTGACAATCCCCGTGCCCGGCTTGCCTCAGACATTTCCTGCCCACACCTGTTGTATTCGGACTACGAGGATCGCCATGACAAGGCCGACAACCAGGACGATCGCGGATCCGATGCGTGTCGCGTCGTTCCTCGTCCACCACCACGAGCCAAGGGGCACCAGCGGACTGAAGACGAGATAGCCGGTGAACTCGAGCCTGGCGAACTCGCGATCCGAAGCCAGCATCTGCACGAAGCCGCCGATCGCGAGAACGATGAAGAGCAGAACCAGCACCAGCTGGCTGGCATGCAGGGCACGACTCATCGGCCGACCGGTCACGAGATGCACAAGGGCCCACAGGGCGATGACCAGGCAGACGGCAATAGTCGCAGTGGCATACCAACCGGTCACGCCACAAGTGTTCCAGCAGGGCCCCACCGAACCGCCGTCACCCTCCAGGGGATGAGGCGTGGTCACCCGCTCCCAGTGCCCAAAAGTCGAGCACCTTGACACGGCGTGCAGTTAGGGCGACACCGATCGCCTGTCCCGTGTAGGAAAGTCCGGGCCCAGAGCCACTCTTCGCCTGACCTTCTGGTGGTGCCCATCGCCCCCCGTCGACCAGATCCGCGCCCGACTCACTCGGGCTTTAGCCAGGGCCACAGTCACGTGCTCGCCCCGGGCCCAAGCCACCCGTGCCCCTCGACGTTCCCAGGGCTGCATCCCCGGCTCGACGGCACTTCGCATGAAGTGGGAAGCAAATGCGGGCGGGACAGTCGATCGTGCCATAGCCTCGAGCCGTAGGGCCCAAAACGTGCCAACACCCAAAGGAGTCGCGATGGATGAGAAAGCACTGCTCAGTCTGTGGAATCAAAAGAGAATGCACATTATCGTCGCTCAATTAGCGCCTGCCCTCGTGCTCATAGCGGTCTTCGTCTTGGCTGCCCAGGGCACTTTCGCGAGCGCCGGTGCCCCCGCGCGCTATCTGGCAATAGCCGTGGCAGTCGTTACCGGCATCCTCGCCATGACTTCCCAAATCGCGACGATCCGCGAGGCCGAGGCACTGGTGACCGACTTGGCGAAAGTTGACAATCCCACTGAACTATCCAGACGAGTCGCTGCGTCGAAGAATTTCCTCGTCCTGACCCTCGCGGCGATCATCGGTCTCGCTTTGATCATCCTCGTACTCGTGGTGTGGGCAGTGTTGGGTTAGACCTCGATTGCACCCCGGGACAATGGTTCGCCTTTGCGGCTTCCTGGATATAGGCCTGCCAGGTAGCAAGCGACGCGATCTCCTCGCGGTGGACGAGGTACCTACCGAGTCCGGGGATGTCTCAACCAGCAGGTAGTCCTCGACCTTCCAGTCGTGGCGGTTCCCATCGAGGGCTCTTCCTCAGTCGGACCATACCCCCGTGCCCGAGTCACGACGTCACCACCTTTGCGCCAGACTGAGCCCGTGCGCGTCGTCGTCATTGGAGCGGGGTTCGCCGGACTGGCCTGCGCCGACCGCCTCGTCGCGCTCGGACACGACGTGACCGTGCTCGAGGCTCGTGATCGCGTGGGTGGCCGTGTGTGGTCGCAGGAGCTCATCGCCGGTCGAGCGGACACGGTCGTCGAGCGCGGTGCGGAGTTCGTACTCTCCGGTTACGACGTCATGCACGAGATGGCGCGCCGGTTCGACCTACCGGTAGCGCCATCGGGCATGTCCTACTACGTGCGAGAGCCGCGCCATGCCTTCGCGCCGGTCACCTCCGAGGAAGTCGCTACCACCGCGCAAGACCTGCAGCCCACCGCCGAGGCGACGGATCGCACAGTGAGCCTGCGCGCCTTCCTCGATGTGCACGCGCCAGGTGCTGCCACCGCGCAGGTGCTCGCCGCGCGGGCGGCCATCAGCTGGGCGGCTCCGGTGGACCTGCTGTCCTGCCATGTTCTCTTGGACTCCGTCGCCTCCGTGCAGCCACTGCCTACCGCGCGCATAGGCGGCGGCAACCAGGGCATCGCACGCTCACTTGCTGCCGCCCTCGGCGATCGCGTGCGACTGAATGCGCCGGCATCTGCCGTCCACGCCGCGGAGGATGGCGTGCGGATCGACGTGCTCGGCTCCACGATCGAGGCCGATGCGGTGGTCATGGCAATACCGCTGCCGCTGCTTGAGGGATTCGACCTGCGGCCGGGACTGCCCGGCGTCCAGAGGGACGCAATGGCGCGCATGGTGCGCGGGCATGCGGCCAAGCTGCACGTGCCCCTGGGTTCCCCCGCACGCACCAGTGCGGTCCTGGACGTGGAGCGCTGCTTCTGGTGCTGGACTGCGACCGACGCCAGCGGGCAGGTGCAGCCGGTCGTGCACTGCTTCTCCGGCTCCTCCCCCGCGCTCACCGGGCTCGACGTGGCGCGCGGCGAGGGCGAGTGGCTGCAGGCGCTGGGCGCACTGCGCCCCGACTTGGACCTGGACGGTGATGGCGCGCTGCTGACCACGTGGGACGACGACCCCTGGGCGACCTTCGCCTACTCAGGGCTCGGCGCGGCCAGCGCACCCGATGACGAGGAGCTCATCCGCGCGCCCATCGCCCGCGTGCACCTCGCCGGCGAGCACACGGCAGGTGATTGGTCCGGGCTGATGGAGGGGGCCTTGCGCAGTGGCCTGCGCGCTGCCGACGAGGTCCACGCGGGGTCGGTGCACACATGACCGTGGGGTGACCGCAGACCGATCGGCGACGTATGCCCTCGCCCGCCCGTCCGCGTGTCTTCCGCTTAAGACGGCCGTGACTGCCGTACTGATCCCGACATTCTTGGATTGGCCGGGCAGGGGTCCGGAACCCTCACCATTACCTCCGGAGGAGCGGCGCATTTTGCCGCCAACGACGGGCTGAGAACCTACCTAGGCAAGATCACCGACCTAGTCTCGGGCTACGAAGTTGAGCAGCGAGGGAACCTCCACCTGGACGTCGTCGACGTCAAGATCGCGACTGGCGACACAAGGCCGATCCCCATGATGAAGGTCTTCATCCCCTACGACCGCATCCCGAATGACTTTCTTGGCTACCTGGCTTACTGGGGCAGCAAGGGGGAGCAGGCGGTTTCCTAGATCAGTCGGCCGGCTGTAAGGATGGCCTGCGCAGGGGGCGGACGACCTCATGATGAGTCGGCCGAGCCAGCGTCGAACGTGCTGACGAGTAGCGACGCGAACTAGGAACTGGTCTTCGAGGGCGGCTCACCTGACTGCCCGGCCTTCGTCCGCGGCAGGTAGAGCACCGCGAGGCCGGCCACGACGACAGCTCCGCCGACCACGCCCCAGAACGGGCTGCCCGTCATGAAGCTCGACTCCAGCATGCCCACCGCCAGCATGATCCAGATGCCGCCGATCATGATCAGGACGAGCCCGATCGTGCGGCGCAGCGGGTTCATGTCCTTCATGCCTTCACCATTCCATATCGACGTGCCCGCAGCACTAGGGGCGGGTCAGGTACCACGTGAGGTCGGCGGCGCTCGAATCCTCGAAGACGGTCTCTCCGACGATCACCTGGCCCGTCCACTCACCCGCGGTTACGTCAATGAAAGACGCGCCGAAACTAAAGCTGTCGGGGTCGACAAGAGTGAAGCCAGCCGCCTCCAGCGAACCACTGGCGATGTAGTCGAGCAGGGCATCCATCTGCTCCACCGGATAGCGCCACGTGGCGGTGACCAGGCCGCCACCAGCTGGGGTGAAATTGATGTCGACCGCGCCGACGCCCTCAGCCACCGCCACTAGGGTGCCGCCATCGGGCGCAGGAAGCGACGACAGCCACGCGGGCTCGGGCACGGAGGGAGTCTGCTGCTCGAGCCGCAACTCCGCGGGCGGCTCCCCCTCTTCCGGATTGGGAGTAGCCATCAGCACGATGCGTAACTGGTCGCCGTCTCTCGTCATGACGAGCGTGCTGCTGGAGTCGGTTGTCGACACGGAGTTGTAGGTCCAGCCGGAAGGCGCGGCGGCACCGAAGGCCTCCAGGTCGGCCTTGGTCAGCGCGTCGCTGAGGCCGATGACCTGCTCGGCGTAGAATGTCTCGTCATCCCACTCCCGCACGCTGGTGCCGGCACCCGCGATGGTGGCACCGTCGGGCAGGGGAACATCACCGTCGTGAAGTGGGAGCACCGCCCCCAGGTCAGCACCAGCGGCCGGGCTGCCGATGAGCGCTTCGTAGGAAGCCAGAGCCTCGTCGATCACATCGACGAAGAATGCGTCGGGAGCATCCGCAGAGGGTGACGGCGCCTCGCTCGTCGTCTCCTCCGGCATGGGTGAGGCCTCGATGGAGGACGACGCGGGCGCTGATGACGACGGGGGCTCCGTCAAGGCATCACTGCCGGATCCACAGGCGGCGATGAGCACGACGAGCGGGGCGACGAGCGCGACGTGAAGGCGCATGTCCTCATGCTACGACCGGGTCGGCATCTACGCTGGCAGCGTGAGTCCGAAGTCCGACACCACGCTCACCTGGCGTCGCTACCGATCGCTTCAGTTGGAGTACTCCGCTCTCAAGGTGGTCGGCCGCGGACTCTTCCTCGCGATGATGCTCATGGTCGTCTTCCTCTTCGTCTTCGTGCGCGCCACGGATCTCGTGGCCGGCGAGAACGAGGTGATAATCCCGACGCTCAACGTCGCGCCGAGCATCGATCTGGGTGAGCTAGCCACCGGCTCCTTTAGCCGCACGAGTGCGTCAGTCGTGAGCCTCGTCGGCATCGTGATGCTCATCGTTTCGGCGCCGTGGACCAGTCATGCACTGCGCACCGGCACCGCCCTTGCCCTCCGGGGCGATGAGGGTGAAAGGCCGCGCTGGCGGTCTTGGCAGACGCTGGCGATCGCCGTCGCACTGCCAGCCATCGTTCTCACCACGTGGTTGCTGACACTCGCCACGTCGCTGCGGCGACGGGCGTGGTCGGTGCTCCTGGGTCGCGAACTCGACCCAGCGCTCGTCAACGTGGGCAAGGGCCTGGCCATCACCCTGAGCCTGTTGCTCGTGTTCGGGGTCACGATGCTGGTGGTGCGGGTGACGACCGGCCACCTGTCGGGGCGGGCCGTGATCGCCGGTCTCGTCATCGGCGCCGTGACGGTCGGCTGCAACTTCGTCCTGCTCTACACCTACGTGGGGTCCCTCATCAATCCCAACGTGTCGGGCGGCATCGTCTTGGTCTTCGCCCTGCTGCTGTGGGTCAACATCGTCGTACGCGTCTATCTCGGCGTCCTGTGTTGGGCATCGCTGCCCAAGCCCTAGCCCCCTGCCGTGGCCCTGCGACTGCGGCCCCACGGGCGCTAGGCGGCGACGCGAGAGTGACGGTCGCCTCCACCGGCTGCTGGCTCGCAGGGGCAGGCTAGGGGTATGCCCGATCCCTGGTCATCCCCACCCCGTCGCCCGCCAGTGCGCCCGGCGCCAGTCCGAGCTCGCGCTCCGCACCCGCACGCGACCAGGCGTCCACCTGGGCCATCGACAGGACCGCGCCGTGGGCGACTACCTGAAGCGTCAATCCGTCGAGCAGCGACAGGATCCGCCATGCGGCCCCATCCACGTCATCGCACCACATGACCCCCATGGCCACGCCGTCGCGAATGATGCCCGCAAGCAGGGCGTGCCACTGAACATTGAGATGGCGCGAGGTCTTCTGCAATGCCGGTCGCCGCGCTGCCTCTGCCCAACCGTCGAGCCACAGCTGCATGCCGATGTCATCCTCTGCCGGCGCGTAGGTGGCAAAGAAGAGGGTAAGCCGCTCGATCGGATCCGCGCCCGACTCGACCGCGGCCCGTGTGCGCTCGAAGTCATCCCCCGCCGCTTGAGCGAATGCCTTGGCGAGGAGGTCATCCATCGAGTCGACGTAGTGGTGGATAAGACCGCTCGATGTCCCGAGCTCGGCGGCGACGTCGCGCACCGTCGTCGCAGCGATTCCGCGCCTCTCCATGACGGCCACGGTCGCCGCGACGATGGCCTCGCGGCGCTGCTGCGGGCTCATCCGGGCCATGGCAGCACGGTAAACCCTATTGCGCGGTTGTCCAATAGCCCTCTAGGCTGAAGGGCGAGGTGGCGCACCCCGACGCCCCGCGACCGTGTCCGCCAGGAGGACCCATGCTCAAGCACACGCCGTTCCACGAGCGTCTGGAGGAGTTGAGTCAGACGCAGGCCTGGGGCAACTGGGCCGGCTACCTCTCCGCGCTGCGCTACGACCTGTCGACCAAGCACGAGTACTTCGCCGTGCGCAATGGCGCTGGCTTCTTCGACACCTCCCCGCTCCACAAATACTGGATTCGCGGCCGCGATGCGGAGCGCTTCTGTTCCTACGTCTTTGCCCGCGACATCCGCCCGCTCAAGCCCGGGCGCGCGCAGTACACGATCTGGTGCGACGACGCGGGCTGCGTCATGGAGGACGGTGTCATCTTCCGCTTCTCCTCCGATGAGTTCCTCCTCACCGCGGCGGAGCCCAATCTCGGCTACTTTCGCCAGCTCGCGCGCCCCTTCAACGTCGAGATCATTGACTGCAGTGAGGACTACGCCTCGATCGCGATCCAGGGACCGCGCTCACGCGCGATCCTTGAGGCCCTCACCCCGGACATCTCCGACCTGCGCTACTTCGCCTTTGCCGAGACCAAGATCGCCGACACCCCCGTCACCGTCAGCCGCACCGGCTTCAGCGGCGACCTGGGCTACGAGTTGTTCATCCCGGCCGGTGACGCGCTGCGGGTCTTCGACGCCCTCATGGAGGCCGGCCGCCCCCACGCCCTGCGCCCCTACGGCGACGAGGCGCTCGGCATGACGCGCATCGAGGCCGGCCTGCCGCTCATCAACGTGGAGTTCAGCTCCAGTCGCTACGCATTCACCGACGACGAGCGCTTCACCCCCGACGAGCTCGGGCTCGCCTGGCTGCTCAAGGGCATCGACGATCCAACGCGCCCCTTCATTGGGCGCGACGCGATCATCCGCGAGCGCATGGAGGGCACATCGCGGTGGCGGACCGTCGGCATCACCGTGTCATGGCAGGACTTCTACGAACTCTTCGACGGCAACGGCTTGCTCGCGATCCCCGACGAGATCCCCGTCTCGTGGGAGACGATGATCTACAACGACAGGGACAAGCGCATCGGCTACGCGACGAGCTTCATGTACTCACCCGTGCTCCAGTGCCACATCGGCATCGCGCGCGTCAAGCCGAAGTACGCCGAGCCCGGTGCCGAGGTCTTCATCGAACAGACGGTCAACCACGAGTACATCAACGTGCGCGCCACCGTTACGACCCTGCCCTTCTACAACCCCGAGAGGAAGACGGCCTGAGATGTCCGATCTCCATGCCTACGACGCGATCGTCATCGGTGGCGGTCACAACGGCCTCACCAACGCCGCCTACCTCGCCAAGGCGGGCCAGCGGGTCCTCCTGCTCGAGCAACGCCACATCGTGGGGGGCGCGGCGATCACCGAGGAGCTGCGACCCGGCTTCAACTTCACGACGTTCTCCTACGCCCTGAGCCTGCTGCGCCCGGAGATCATCGCCGAGCTCGACCTCGTGCGCTTCGGATTCATGCCGCTCTACATGCGCTCGCACTTCGCTCCGATGGCCAACGGCGACTACTTCCTCATCGGGCCCGACGCCGCGGTCAACCGAGCCGAGATCGCTCGTCACTCGAAGGCCGACGTGGACGGCATGGAGCGCTTCGAGCATGACACTGCACGCGTGCGGCAATTCGTGCGCCCGCTTTTCGATAGCATCCCGCCCAATCTCTTCAGCGACGACCCCGCCGATACCGAGCGGATGGCATGGCTCGTCAAGCACCTCGGCAACGCGGACAAGAAGCTCCTCCACGACACGGTGCGGCTACTCACCGGCAGCATCGCCGACTTCGTCGACGACTACCTCGAGTCCGATATCATAAAGGCGACCATCTGCTCGGCCGCCTGCGTCGGCATCAAACTCGGTCCCATGTCGCCTGGCTCGGGCATCAACTGGCTCTACCTTTCCATGGGTGAGCATGACGGCATCGGCGGCTCGTGGTCCTTCCACAAGGGCGGCAATGGCGGATTCACCCAGGTGCTCGCACGCGCGGCGACGGCGTACGGCGCGGAGATCCGCCTCGACTCGCACGTCACGCGACTCATCACTGACGGCGGCGAGGTCCGTGGGGTCGTGCTCGATGACGGCACCGAGTTCCGCGCGCCGATCGTGGTGAGCTCGCTCGACCCGCGGCGCACCTTCCTCCAGCTCGCCGACCCGCGGGAGCTGCCCGCCGACCTCGTGGAGACGATCCAGCGTTTCCGCTTCCAGGGCATCACCTCCAAGGTCAACTTCGCGCTCGATGGCGTCCCTCACTACCCCGCGTTCGGCGACCGCACCGACCAATACGGCGGATTCATCAACATCGCGCCCTCGGTCGAATACATGGAGCGCGCCTACGATGCCGCGAAGTACGGCTGGTATAGCGAGCACCCCTACATCGACGCGTCGATCCAGTCGTTCATCGACCCTGACATGGCACCCCCCGGCAAGCATGTGATGTCGTGCTACGTGATGTACACGCCGTACCAACTCAAGGACAGCAGCTGGGATGCCGAACGGGAGAATATGGCTGACCGCGTGCAGGCCACCATGCAGCGCTTCTTCCCCAACTTCAACGACCTCGTGCTCCAACGCGAGATCGTCTCACCGGACATCATCGAGGCCAAGACCGGATTATCGGAGGGAAACATCTACGCCGGGGAGTTCTTCCCGCACCAGATGTACTTCTTCCGACCCGCCCCCGGATACAGCGACTACCGCACGCCGATCCGCGGCTACTACCAGTGCGGGTCGGGCACGCACCCAGGCGGCTGCGTCATCGGTGCACCCGGTCGCTTCGCCAGCCAGCAGATCGTCACTGACCTCAAGCGCTGACGCGTCGCCCTACTGATTCTGGTTTTGGTCGTTCTGGTTCTGGTTCTGGTCTTGGTTCTGGTTCTGGTCCTGGTTTTGATTCTGGTTGCCCGAGCAGGCCGTCACGGGCACGACGACAAGGGCGCCGACGGCAAGGGCGCCGGCGGCACGACGAATGAGGGCGATCTCACGGCGAGGGGATGTCATTGCCCCACCCTGCACCATGAGACCCCTGTTAACGCCCCAGGTGTCGACTTTTCATGACATCTCATTGCCGAAGGGGCTCGGCGACCGAGGTCGGAGCACTCCGGGAGGCATCACGCCTGGGAGCACTTCCTGCGCCACCATGAAGGGACTTGCCATGCACAAACAGGGCTGAGCCGGTCACTTGATCATCCGTTCAGTCAATGCTGGCCTCGTGCTAAGGCGTTGACGAGGATCTGACTACCGAGGGTGTATCAGCCCAAGCGATCGACGAATGCGCGAGCGATGTCGGGGAAGTCTGTCGTCACCGAGTCCACACCCACCTGACCTATCAATACCTCAAGCACATCGTTCATGCTCAAAGCCCACGGTGGTAGTTGATCGGCGCGTAGGGCCCACGGGGCCACCAGCAGCCCCGCATCGTGCGCGGCTGCTGCCATGCCGTTGCTTGCTACGACGTGACTCTCGACGCGCACAAGGTCGTGGTAGTCCGGTCCGATGGCATCGGCGTACGCGCGTATCCGCGGCATCTCACCGGGCTCGTGCATCCACGCGTGGTCGTAGCGGCGCCATGACCCGTCAGGGCCCTGCTCGTAGGTCTCGTCGCTACCCACCTCGGCGATCAACTGCGTCAGCGGAAGGTCCACCCCTGCCGCCAGCCCTGTCCCACAGCGGATTCGCTCGAGCGCGCGTGGATCGAAGCTCAGCACCCAGCATTGATCGTCACGCGTGCGGTAGCCCGCACTCGCCAGGGCGTCGAGGGTCGGCCGCACGAGGTCGACTCCCTCGCGTTCGTGCCACCAGGGGGTCTTCAACTCGACGAAGACACCCATGGAGCGACCGGTGCTGCGCTCCAGTCCGCGGATCAACTCCAGTTGCGATTGGAGGGTGTGGAAGCGGAAGTCGGATTGCCAGAGGGGAAAGCGATCGGGGAAGACCGGGACCTCTCGGCCATCTTCGACGCGATAGCGGTCGGTGACCTCAAGGGTCAAGATCTCGTCAAGCGCGAAATCCAGAGCGTAGAAATGGCCGTCGGCACGGGCGCGCCCCGGAAACTTGCGTGCCACGTCGCTGACCCCGTCGAGCCACAGGCCATGGTTGACGAGCACGTGGCCGTCCTTGGTCAGGACGACATCGCACTCCACCGCGTCGGCACCCTGACCGTGGGCGAGGGCCATCGCCTCAAGGGTACTTTCGGGCAGGTAACCGCTGGCGCCGCGATGCGCAACGACCAGGGGGCTCATGCGGCGAGGCTACCTACGATCCCTTATTCATCTCCTGCTGGATCTCGTCTTCGGTGATCGGCTTATTGGTGAATACCCCGATCCACATGAAGATCAGTCCGATGGCAAAGCCGCCCATGACCCACGCTGGCCAGAAGTAGCCGCGACCGCTCAGGAACCAGATGATCACCATAAGGATGGAGACGCCAATCGCCCCCACCACGTAATTGATGAAGCCGCGCTTGCGCTGCAAGCGCTGTACCGCGGCATGACGTGCATTGTTATCACTCATATCACAACGGTATACCCCGTATGCCGAGTGTGCGCTTATGCCTGCCGAACACGGCGTGTCGCCGGCACACGTGCACACTCGCGTCAGGGTTTCACCGCTCAGGGCGTCATCGGCGTCGCCCAGCACCTAGCATGATCGGGTGCGCCGCGCCCTCACGCTGATCATCGCCGGATCTGTCAGCCTGGCGCTAAGCGCTACCCCGTCACAGGCCCTCGTGCCGTCAAGCGATGCTCCCCCTGTCTCGGCATCGTCGGCTTCGCGCACCGCGACCACGATTCCTGCCACCTTGGCGGCCAGCGCCCCCACGGCGATCCCCTACACGCCACCGGCCCTCAACTGGCGCTCATGCGGCTCGTCGATGCCGAGCACCGCACGCTGCGCCACACTCGTGGTCCCCCGCGACTGGGGATCGAAGAGGGTCGCCGGCACCTACGACATCGCCGTGGCACGGATCCCGGCCTCGAGCCCCGGCAAGCGCAGAGGAGTCCTCACCTTCAACCCCGGCGGCCCGGGATCCGCGGCGCTGAGCAACATCTCCTGGGTCTACGGCCTGCTTCCGACCAAGGTGCGCGAACGCTTCGACCTCGTCGCCTGGGATCCACGCGGCGTCGGCATGTCGCAACCGGTAATCAGCGGGTGCAACGGCAAGTCGCCGCATGCTGCGCCGACCGGCCCCGTCGACTGGAAGGCATGGGTCACCAAATTCGTGAAGGCCCAGGCAGCGACCGCAGCCGCCTGCCTGAAGCTGAACCGCGACACCGCTCCCTACGTCGGCACCTGGCAGATCGTGCACGACGTCGACGCCCTCCGCGAGGCGCTGGGCGAGGAGACACTGTCGTTCTGGGGGATGAGCTATGGGTCGACCGTCGGCCGTGCCTACGCGCAGTACTTCCCCAGCCGCGTGCGCGCCCTCTTGCTCGACGGAGTCATCTCACCGGTCTCGACGATCGAGCTATGGTCCCGTGAGCACACCTGGGACGACCCCGCCGCCATCAACACCATGCTCGACGCTTTCGGGCCCGAATACCGGCGCAAGTACGCGGTCGTCTTCAGCGCGCTCGACACCAAGACGCTGCCCTACGAAGGTGGCCGCCTCAACCGTTGGGAAGCCGGCTACAGCATCATCCAGTGGGCTTCCTTCCAGACCACCTGGAGCAGCGCCCGCTATCTCATCGACAGGCTGTACGACGCTGCTTCCAAGCGGTCTTCCCGCTCCATCAAGCGCGCAGCTCGCGCAAGCGCCTGGTTCGACCCGCATTACACCTACGTCAACTGCGCCGACATGCCCGACCGTCCGAGCATCGACCAACTCACGGCCATCGCCGAGGAGGGCTTTCGCTCCGGCGGCGTTCCGGTGGCCCAGTCGGCCCTGCGCGAAGGTGCCCAGTGCGCCGGCTTGCCGTCCCTTGGCCGGCCGCTCGGCCAGATCACGGTGCCCATCACGTTGAGCACCCCGCCGCTCATCGCCAACTCCATCGCCGACAACCGCACCCCCTGGTCGGCTGCTCTCGAAATGGTCGAGGCATTCACGGGCGCCGGCCTCGTCCGCTACGGGGGAACGCATCACATCATCTACGGCCGTACCACCCCGTGCGTACACGAACCCATCACCCGATACCTGACCAAGCTCAAGGTGCCGGCAGCCGAGGTGCGCTGCCCGCTGGTCTGGTACGGCTAGGCCTTCGGTCGCGAACCACCGCGCGGTAGCCTCCCTACATGGAGGTCGACTACGAGTCGCAGGGCGACAGCATCAGCGTCATCCGCCTCAATCGGCCACGGCGTCTGAACGCGGTGACGCCCGCTCTCGTCGACGGAATCCTCGAGGCCTTCGATCGCGCAGAGGCCGATCAGTCGCGGGTGATCGTTCTGGCTGGCAACGGCGCGGCGTTCTGCGCGGGATGGGACCTCAAGGAGCCCCCGCTCCAGGAGAGTCGCGACCAGGCACGCGCGCGATTGCAGCGACTGCAGGACGTCACGCGCCGCACGATGTCATTCCCTGGCCTGGTCATCGCGGCCGTGCACGGCTATGCACTCGGTGCCGGCGCCGAGTTCGCCCTCGGTTGTGATCTGGTGATCGCCACCCAGGATGCGATCTTCGGCTTTCCCGAGGTCGACGTCGGGCTGAGCGGCACCAACGGCATCTCCGCCCTCCTTCCGCGCATGGTGGGCATCATCCGCGCGAAGGAGCTGACGCTGCTCGGTGGGCGCTTCGACGCCGATCGCGCATTAGCACTGGGCCTGGTGACGCGCGTGGTGCCCGTGGGTGCCCACGAGAACACCGCCCTTCACATCGCGGGCGAAATATCCGCCAAGCCGCCCATCGCGCTGCGCCTGGCCAAGCGCCTCATTGATGACAGCATGCAGTCGACCGTCCAGCAGGCACTCGATGCCGAGGTCGAGGCAGCTCTCGCCACCCTTGACTCGGGCGAGAACGATGCCGCGGCCGCCCGCTTCCGCACGACCTGACCTGTATGACCGACGATCCGCGCAGTCTTCCCCAGGCTGTACGTCGCGCCGCCGAACTCTGGCCCGATCGCACGGCCTGGATCTTCGACCTGCGCGAGGGCCCGGAGCCGCAGACGTCAGCTTCGCTCACCTTCGCCGAGGTCGCCGACTCCGCCGAACGCCTGGCCCGGCACCTTCATGCGCGAGGCATCGCGCCCGGCGATCGCGTCGCCGTCATGCTGCACAACCGTCCGCAGTACTCGCTCATCTGGCTGGCCCTCGCGCGAATAGGCGCCACCATGGTGCCGCTGAGCGTGAAGAGCCGGCATGACGACGCCGCATGGATCCTGGGCAAGTCCCGGTCCGTCGCAGTCGTGACGACACCCGAACTCGCGGGATCGATCTCACCGGTGTCGACCCCGATCATCGACATCGCCGACCTGACGGGTGCGCCTTCCAATGCCATTGCGCTACCCGTCGAGCCCGATCCAACGTCGCTGGCCAACGTGCAGTTCACCTCCGGCACCACCGGGCATCCGAAGGGCTGCCAACTCTCGCACGACTACTGGCTCTACCTCGCATCCAGCCTGGTCACCGGCTTCCCGCGCCTCACCGCTGACGACCGGATGCTCACGGCGCAGGCGATGTCCTACATGGATCCGCAGTGGAACATCGCCGCGGGCCTGGTCAGCGGAGCGTCGGTCGTGGTCCTCGACGGCTTCCACCCCGCCACGGTGTGGGACCGACTGCGCGAGCACTCCGCCACCTACTTCTACTGCGTTGCCTCCATGCCCGTGCTCATGCTGACAACGCCGCCGAGTCCCCTCGACCGCGACCATCGCGTGCGCGTCATCCAGTGCTCGGCAATCCCGCCCGCGCGACATGGCGAGTTGGAAGAGCGCTGGGGCGTGCCATGGTTCGAGGTCTTCGGCATGACCGAGACCGGCGGCGACATCCACGTCACCGACGACGACCATGACCAATGCGTCGGCACCGGAACCATCGGCCGCCCCAAGGCTGGTCGCGAGGCGCGCATCGTCGATGCCGATGACCAACCCCTCCCTGCCGGTGCCATCGGCGAACTCACCCTGCGCGGGGCAGGGATGATGGCCGGCTACGACGACGAGCCGGAAGCCACCGCACGCGCCTTCCGCGGTGGCTGGCTGCACACCGGCGACCTCGCCCGCCAGGACGAGCGGGGCTACATCTGGCTCGTCGGTCGAGTGAAGGACGTCGTACGCCGCTCCGGCGAAAACATCGCTGCGCGTGAGGTCGAGGACACCCTCGTATCGCACCCGGCCGTGCGCCTCGCGGCCGTCGTGGGCGTGCCCGATGACATATGCGGCGAGGAAGTAAAGGCGTACGTCGTACTCACCAACGATCACGACGCGCCCGAGATCGTGCCGGAACTGCACGCGCACTGCCTCGAGCGCATTGCGCGCTTCAAGGTGCCGCGCTACTGGGAGGTGCGCGGCGACCTGCCACGCACGCCCTCCGAGCGCGTCGCCAAGAAGGAGATCGTGCCGGGGCGTACGTGGGATTCCGACACGTCGACCTGGATCGGCCCGCGGGCTGACCGCCCGACGAGCGAGCCCTCGTCTGAGGGTTCGCCACCTCCTACTCAGCGCGATCGCCCAGCGTCGCTGGTCGCCTTCGATGCCGCGCGCCATGACGATGCGGTGCGCCGCATCTACGAGACATCGTTCCCCGCTTCGGTGCGCGCCGACTGGTCGAGCGTCAGCGGGCACCGAGCCGACGAGGAACTCCTCGTGCTCGAGGACAACGGCCCCGCGGGCTTCGCGCTCATCCGGCATCTCGGCGACACGACTTTCACCTTCGTGCGCTACTTCGCCATCGACTCCTCGCGCCGGAGTTCTGGTCATGGAGCATGTCTGCTCGGCGGCCTGGTGGATCGACTCACCTGCCAGGGCCGCACCGCACTCCTGCTCGACGTCGAGGATCCGGCGGGCGAGCCCGGCCACGCGGAGCATGTACGACGCATCGCGTTCTACGAGCGCAACGGCGTGCAACTGCTGCCCGTCGCGGACTACGCCCCGCCGGAGCACGGCGCCACCGGAGAGGTCGTGCCCCTGCTGCTCATGGGCAGGCCCCTGGGTGATGGACCCGAACTCACCGGTGCGCATCTCGATACCGCTATCGCGGCGGTCATGCGACACCGCTACGGCGTCGTGTCCTAGGTCAGCGCCGCTTCTTGCACGACAGAGCCAGCGTTGTCTCCGGCGGGTCGGCGACCGTCACCCGGCACACCAGTCGCTCGCTCTCGACACTGATGCTGACATCGGCACCCCTGACGTCTATCTCGGTGGTGACCCCGTATTGGGAGGCGACCTGCCGCAGCTGCGGGCTCACAGCGATGGTGACGACTTCGGATGTCAGCGCCGCAGGAGGAATGGTGTTGAGCTGGTCGACGATCGCGTCGGCCACCGTGTATGCCGGATCGACCGCGGCAGGGCTCGCAGACGGGCTTGCCGCATCGCTTGCGTCGCTCGGGGAAGCCACGCTGGAGCCCGGGCTCGACGTCGCGCTCGAACTAGCACTCGAATTCGGCGTCGGTGTCGACATCGGCATCGGCATCGAGGGCTCGGCGGGTGCGACTTCGTCGTCGCCGGAAGCACATCCCACAACCATGACCAGGCCAGCGGTGATGAGCGCGAGCGCGGTCATGCGGGAAGCGATGGTGGGCATGCATTGACGGTAGACGTACCCGCCGTGCTCATGCGACTCGAAAGAGACCCCGGCGCCACCCGCGTGGGTGGGCTAACTCCTCGTGAGCACGACGTATCCCCAAGACAGGCTGGCGGCGACGATGAGCCAGGCCTGGTAGGGCAGCAGGAGCGCCCCGCACCACCACTCCTCGCGCCAGGCGAGCACCACCATCGCGACGGTCAGCAGTGCACACACCGACAGGCACAGCGCCGCCGCCACGAGGTGGTGCGCAACGTAGAAAAGCCAGGCCCACAGGATGGCGGCCGTGACCGACATGGCGAATACGACGAGGTAGGCGATGAGCGGCTGCGGCAGCATCCGCAACGCGAGCACCACACCGACGATGCCCAGGATGGTGAAGTTGTAGACCCACGCGAGACCGAAGACGGGGTCGGGAGGCTGCCATGAGGGCCGAGGCAGCGAGAGATACCACCCGGCATTGGTGGACACCCACACGCCAGAGAGTCCGGCGTACGCGACCACGATGGCCACGGCTGCCACGACAGCGACAACCCTCCAGGCCACGCCTACCCCGCAGGGTGCGCGGCCCGGCGCGCTGCCATTCGACGTTGCAAGGCAAAAACGCCGACGGCGATCCACCCGATCAGCATCTGGGGCAGGAAGCAGAAGGCTCGCCAGATGACGTCAGCGGCAACAGCCGCGGAGTAGTCCGCGCCGAAGGCCACGAGCATGCCGATGAGAGCAGCATCGACCGTGCCCGCTCCCCCCGGGGCGAGCGGCACGGTGGTGAGCACGAGGGCAACCGAGAAGGCCGCGAAGATCTCCAGCACCGTGATGCCCTCGGCACCGACCCCGCGCAGGGCCGCGATGATCACGAGAACGGGCGCCAATTGAGCAAGGACATTGGTCACAGTGAGCGGAATCCAGCGCTTGCCCACCATCTCGGCCGCGGTGTCATTGAACCCGACAACCGAGTCGGCGACGTTGGGTGGAGTCTTCTTGACGAAGCGGAAGACCCCACCGATTGCACCCTGAGCGAACTCGCCAACCTTGCGCGCATTGGTCCGGCTACGAAGCACGAAGGCAATGGCCACCATGGAGACCAGGCAGATGACGCCCGTAACCATGCAGACAATGTCGATCGTCTGGCACGAAACTGGACCGCACTCGTCGCCCGAGAGCGACCGGCGCTCGAAGATCCAGAGCAGGATGAGGGCGACCCCCGGAGCGCCGAACGTCATGAGGTAGGTCCAGATGGCGTCAGCGGCCACAGCCGCTGCCGCAAGTCGCTGCTGCACGCCGTAGCGGGCGAGGATCGCGTATTGCGTGCCCACAGCGATGGGCCCGCCACCGAAGGGAATGGTCGTCGAAATCGCAAACCCGCCCTGCCGATCAACAAACGCCGGGCCGTAGCCCAGGTGCGGTATCGCTGCCAGGGCCGTCAGCGGATACACCAGGATCGCAAACACGGCCGCGAGAATGGCCGCCACCGTCCAGAGCAAGGGCATGCTAAACGCTGCCTTCACACCCTCGGCGAAGCCGCTGAAGTTGCTGGCCATGTAGGTGAAGATGAAGTAGGCGAGCGCGAGCCCGGCGAGGGTGAGCAGGACCTTAGGCAGCCACGACTTCCAGCCCCCTTTGCGCTTGGGCGCCGGGCTCACAGGGATGCCAACCGCACCGCTATCAGTGGGCGGGCCCTCGGCGGACACCCACTAAGCCTGTCGTGCCGACCCGCCCATGTCCAGCATTGGCGCCAAGGCCCAGGTTCATCTGACGGGGGTCGTCCGCTGTCGCCAACCTAGGATGACTCTCCGAGGAGGAATCATGGCCAAGGCCACACCATCCGGCGCCGATCCGTTGGCCGCCTACCGCGCCGACAACCTCGCCGCCTGGGATGAGCGAGCCCCCGCCCATGCGCGGGCCGCTGGCTACAAGGTGCAGAACTTCCTCGACGACTCGTCCTACCTGTCCGACGTCGTTACCTTCGACCTTCCTCTCCTCGGCGAGATCACCGGCATGCGCGGCCTGCATCTGCAGTGCCACATCGGCACCGACACGCTCTCACTGGCGCGACTGGGCGCGACCATGACCGGCCTGGACTTCTCGGGCGCTTCGCTGGCCGAGGCCCAGCGACTGGCAGACGCCACCGGCACTCACATCGACTTCGTGCAGGCCGATGCCTACGACGCCGTTAAGGTGCTGGGCGCCGGCCGCTTCGACTTCGTCTTTACCGGCATCGGTGCGCTGTGCTGGCTGCCCGACGTGCGGCGCTGGTCAGCGGTGGTTAGCGACCTGCTCAAGCCAGGCGGATTCCTCTTCATTCGCGAGGGACACCCCATGCTGTGGTCCCTGGACGAAAACGTCGATGACGACCTCGCTGTGCGCTATCCCTACTTCGAGGTCGCTGCACCCATCACCGACGACTACGACGGGTCGTATCTGGAGACCGACACGAAGTTTCGTGCGTCCATCTCGCACTCATGGAACCACGGGATCGGAGAGACGGTCACGGCACTGCTCGACCAGGGGCTCGTCATCGAGCTGCTCATCGAGCACGACAGCGCCCCGTGGGAGGCATTGCCTGGCAAGTTGGTCGAGGACGCGCATGGGGAGTGGCACCTGGCCGAGGGACGCGAGCGACTGCCGATGACCTACACGCTGAGGGCCCGCAAATCGCTTTGATTCAGCCCGCGGTGAAGCACTCCATCAGCATGCCGGTGATCTTCTCCTCGAGCTCGGGGGTGACCGCGGCATCCCCGGTGCTGTCGTTGTTGAGCGCGGTCAACTCGTCGACGGACAGCTCGTTGAGCTTGCCGCGTACGCAGTCGCCCTGCTCGGTGGTAACGGACCCGTTGGTCGTCAACTCCTCCATGAGGCTGTTGACCAGGGCGTCCTTGTCTCCACCGCCGGCGCTGCCGCAGCCGGTGAGAACGAGGCCGAGGGCACAGATGCCCGCTGAGGCAGCGAGCGCGATACGTCGTGTCATGTCTGTCTCCTAGGAAGCCGCGGGTGAGGCGGATTCGCCCAGCACGCACCCGGTGATGAGGTTGAGGATCTTGTCTTGCAGCTCGGTCGGCACCTCGGTGTCGGCTTCGCTGTCGCGCAGCACGGTCAACTCCTCGACCGAGAAGTCGTTGAAGCCTTCCTTGATGCAGGCCACCTGGTCGGGGGGCACGGCGCCACCCGACTCGAGTTCACCAACGAGTTCGTCAATCAGCTGCTGCTTGGCCGCGCTGTCGCCGATGGAGCTTCCGCCAGAGTTGCTTCCCCCGCACGCGGACAAACCCAGTGACAGGGCGAGTACGGCCGCAGCGCTGAGAGCCCCCACTCGTGACCGATGCATGTCGATACCCCTTCAAGTTGGCCTTCGCTGAGCCCGGGGCGGCTCAGGAGTCGCCTCGGCAGCCGACGTCCTTTGCGCGAAACCCAACGGTATCACCGCGTAGGCCATACTCGGGACGTGTCGTCAGTCAACAGGCATGCCGCGGCGGCTGCGCTGAGGGAGTGCATCCGCGTGCAGAGGGCCCACGTCGACGTCATCGGCGGCATTCGCACGGGCGTTGTCCTGATCGTGCTAATGGCCGTCGGCCATCAGGTTGGCCTGATCGCGGAGGGCCTCAGCCTGGGCATCGGCGCGCTCTTCGCCGCGCTCGCCGATAGCGCGGACTCACCGGGCCGCCGCCTGAGGTCGATGGCGTGGGGCACGCTGTGGAGCGCGCTTGGCACCCTGATCGGCGGATTGGTGTCAGGCAACGACGTCCTGCACATCGTCATCGGATTCGCCATTGCCTTCGCGTGCGGATACGCGGGGGCACTCGGTGCCCGCGGCGGCCTGATAGGCACGCTCACCCTCGTCCTCTTCGCCGTCTTCGGAGGCGATGTCATCGGCACCGGCATTGCATTCCTTGACTTCGGCCTTGTCCTCGTGGGCGGCGCGGTATACATCGTCTTCGCTCTAGCGGCGACTCCCTTCAAGCGCATCATCATGGGACGGCTGACCGTGGCCCGGGCCTACCGCGCCTACGCCGAGGCGACTCACCGCAGCCTTCTAGAGATGACCGCTCCCACGGTCGCTGTCGAGGCGATGGTCGCGCGCACGGTCGCCGACCACATGGGCATGCGCGGTGCCACGGCCGAGTGGATCAACGGATTCATCGTCGACCTCGAGCGCACACGGCTTGTCCTGCTTGCACTGCTCGCCCTCAAAGAGCGGGACGAGGACTATGCGGTACGGCTTGCGCAGGCCAGCGGGCTCGTCGCCAGGCGCATCGGCGACTCCCTGGTGGGTCCGCTCTCCCGAGATGTCGCTACGCCGCTCGCAGCGCTCGAGGCACTCACCAGCACGGCCCCCAACGAGCGACTGCGCGTGCTAGCGGAGGACCTCGCGCAGCCGCTTCGCGATGCTGCCGCGCGACTGGAGAAGCCGTGGCCGATCGGGCGCCGATCCGAGCTTTCGCCGCCGCGCATCGTCAATCCACCCGTCATGCCGAATTTGCGCGAGCACTGGGCGGCTGGTGACCCCGTGCGCGAGCACGCGGTGCGGCTGTGCGTCGCCTTCGGCATCGCCAACCTCGTGGCGCTGCTGATCTCGGTGCCGCATTCCTACTGGTTGCCCATGACCGTGGCCTGGGTCACGAAGCCTGACCTGTCGGGCACTGTCACGCGTGTGTTCATGCGCGTGATGGGCACGCTCGTCGGCATCGTGGCGACCATCGGCTTCGTCTTCGTGGCCGACGCAGTCAATCTCCGGGTCATCGTGTCGATCCTGGCCATCGGGGTCGCGTCCTACCTGTTCATCGGCTACATCTGGGCCAACTACCCGGTGGCGGTCGTGGGCATCACCAACTTCGTGCTGATGTACGAGTTCCTCGACGACGCCAAAGCCGAATCCGGCATCGTCACGCGAGTGGCCTTCACCGTGCTTGCCGGCGTGTGGGTGCTGATCGTTGCCACGACGCGGCCCCGTCACTCGAGTCTCACGGCTCTCGACGCCCTTGAGCGCATGGCCAGTGCCATCCGCGCCTACGCCGCCGCCGTGCGTGAGGGTCGCGACCCAACCGACGCGCGTACGACGGTGGACCGTGAGCGGCTAGGCGCGCTGACCGCGGTGTCCGCTGCGGCAACGGAGCCGCACGGCCTGTGGGAGCGGCCCGCACCCCACGTGGACCCTTCTGATGCGGCCGTGCTCCTCACCGATGCGCTCCAGGCTGCCTCCTTCGTCGTGGCCGAAGAGCTCCTGCACGAGCGCCAGGAGGACGGTCCTGAACTGTGGCAGAGTTTCGATGCGACGCTTGACGACATGGAGTCGCGCATCAAGGCACTGCGTGCCGGCTAGCCTGCCGGATAGGGAATCGACTTGAAGAGCGCATCCATCATCGGCACGCCCAGACCGCTCGCCATGTCGTATCCGGCGTAGGCGGAGCAGCATCCGATCATCTGGACGCTGTTGGCGCCGATCGTGACGTCGTAGAAGGGCGATGGGGTCTTGGCGGCTGCCTTGTAGAGCCACGGATTGACGAAGCCGAATCCCGGATAGCCATTCACGCTCTGCTGTGCGGCCATCAAGGCGAGGTTGGCTCCCAGGAACGGCGTACCGCCGCTCGTGCCACCCACGGTGAAGACCTGGTCGCCGTAGACGATCGGCCACCCCGGTCGAATCGCGCCGAGGAGCGCGACATCGGGTACCGCGCGCGGGCCCGCCGGCGTCGACCCGCCCTGATACCAGGGTCGGGCGAAGATCGAACTCGGGCCGCCGCCTCCCGCCGCCGTTGGCGGAGTCGCGGCGGGACCTCCCACGAAGGGATAGTCGTTCCACACGACTTCGTTGGCGCGGGTGTTTTCGGCGGTGATCTCGAGTCTGGTCCCGCCCACGGCGGTCGCCCATGGCGAACTCGCCGGGTACCACACGGTGGGACCTACTTCGAGGGCCTCCTGCGCACCGCACATCGACGAGCCGTAGTCGCCCGCTGCAGCGATGACACTGGTGCCGACCAGCGCCGCCATGCGCAGGAGGTCTTCGCTCAGCGCGAGATAGGGCTTCATGTAGGGCACTAACTGCGACTCGCACATGCCGTAGGAGATGGAGACGACGTCGGGTGAGTCGGTGCCCTTGCCATCGGCGTTGAGCGAGCGAGCGAGGCCGTCGATGATGCTGATCTGCGCCTCGGATACCTCCACCAATCTGATCGTCTCGGCCTCGGGCATCACTGACGACACCGTGATGAGGTCGAGATGGGTCTCGATGGTGGCGTTGACGAACGGCTCGGCGAGCCCCGTGCCGAGTGCGATGCTGACGGGTGGCTGCTTGTAGCCGAAGCAGGCGGCTGCCCTGTCGAGGTCGGCCTGTGCGAAGCCCCCACCGAGGGAGAGCACCGTGAGGCTGGTGCCGGCACCGCGCATGCCACGCGCGGACAGCGATGTCGATCGGTAGGCCTTGCGGATCTGGGCGGGCGCAAAGACGGCTTTGTCTCGCAGCACCTTGGCGTCGCAGGTGCCCGGCGGGAGCGTGCCCGTGTTGGTCGGCCAGGCCAGGGGCGATCCGGCCGACGCTGCCAGCTCCTGGAGATCGGTCTTCTGCTGCGGATCTACGCCGGGCACGTCGGCAGAGGCGACGTATTGGATGTAGATGGCGGCCCACTCGGACACCAGGCCCTTGAAGATCGCCGGGGCGCCGGCGATCTGCTTGTCCTTCACGATCGAGTAGACGCGGTAGGGATACGTTGCCGTCGGCTGGCTCACGCGCACCTTGCTGTCGTAGAGCTTTTCCCACACGGATACTGGCGCGGTGAAGCGGGCGAGGAGGCGTGAGGGGTCGACCTGCACGCGTACGCCGGCGCGCTTGGCGGCGCTGCGCAACTTCTTGAGGGTGGCCGCGCTGGCACCATAGGCCTGTCCGGCTTCGCTCAGGGACATGAAGTCGCGGTATTCGATTTCGTCAGGATTCGATGCCTTGGTCGCCCGGATATCGAGGGCGGTGCTGTCGCGCTTCAGGCCGGCGATGACGGTGAGGTCGGGGTCATCCGCCCGCAGGTCGATCGGCCGGGAGCGCGACAGGGCCTGTGCGAGCGGATCCGCCGGCGAGCCGATCGCGGAGGATGTCGGCGTCGCCACCGGGTCTGCCGAGTCGATCGACGTGGCAGGGGCCGTCGGCACACCGGCGGCTGGCACCGGGGCAACCGAACTCGCGGCAGGAGCGAGGAGCATGCTCACGAGAAGGGCTCCGACAATGCCCGCGACCAAGACCTTCGCTGTGCTCAATCGACGTCTCACGCGACCGACCCTAACCGAGAGGGCTGAGTCACCGGGGTCATGGCCGGAGTCGCACGGTTGTGGGAGCGCTCCATCCGGCGGTGTTGCCGGCCTGAATCTGCACACGATAGGCACGATTCAGTCGTAGGCCCGGTATGCGCGCCAATCGTGGCTGCGTGAGCGTCCAGTCGCCGTATTCGCCACCGGCACGGGCCACGCGCCAGCGATACTTCGTCGCCGCATCACCCGATGGCGCGGGCCAGCGCAGCACGGCGATCGCCGCGGCTGCGCCGTATCTCCATGACACGGCGATGTCCTTCACGGATTGGGGTGGAGTGACCACCGGCTCGTCTACCGTCAGCCGACTGAGGTCGAGGATGCCCGCTCCGCAGCGGGTCGCCGTACACGCATTGGCGACATCGTCGGGGAACGGCTGGACGGCGGCGATGAGGCGTCGCTCGACGGCGGATGGGTCGGTCACGCCCAGGGTGTAGAGGAGGGCGGCTGCCGCTGAGACGTGCGGTGCCGCCTCAGATGTGCCCTGGGCGAGCGCGTATCCGGGCTGCTCGGGGCCTTCGAGCCCGGAGTTGAAGGTCGACAGGATGCGCGTATCGAGCCGCGCGTCGCCACCCGGGGCGGCGAGGGTGATGTCACCTTCGCGTTGGCCGTAGTTGGCGTAGTAGGCGAGGGCACCGGTGCGCGAGGTGGCAGTCACCGAGATTACGTCGGCACAGTCAGCCGGCGATTGGACGCTCACCGGGCTGGCGTCATTGCCAGCCGCGGCCACGACGACGGTGCCCCTTGATCGCACGAAGGAGATCGCCTCCTGCTGGGCGCGACTGCATGGCGCGTCCGGTGACGCCGTGCCAAGTGAGAGGTTGATGACCTGTGCGGGCGTCGGATTGGCCGGTACGCCGGAGATCGAGTCACCCGCCGCCCAGCGCATCGCCGCGATGACATCGGAGAGGTAGCCACCGCACTTACCCAGCGCTCGAACGGGCAGGATGCGCACGCCCGGGGCTACGCCGGAGATGCCCTCCGCATTGCCCTGGGTAGCCGCGATGGTCCCGGCGACGTGGGTGCCGTGCCAACTGGAGGGAAGCACGCGGCATTCGCTGAACGCGGGCTTCAGCTTGTCGCTTGCCGAGATCCAGTCGCCCGGGTCGGCGGGGTCGCTGTCGCGAGCGTCGCCGTCATTGGCACGGTCGATGTCGCGAATGAAGTCGTAACCGGGAAGCACTTGGGCATCAAGGTCGGGATGCTCCTGTATGCCGGTGTCGATCACGGCGACAACGACATCGGGTGATCCGGTGGTGGTTCCCCAGATGAGAGGTGCCTTGACGCTGTAGCCGCCAACGGGTCGGTCGGCATCCCACATGTCCCACTGCTGGGCGAACAGCGGATCACTGGGGATGACCGGGGTGGTTGATGCGATGCGCACCGGCACATCGGGCTCTGCCCACACCACGTCAGCGCGCGATTGGAGTTGCGCAGCAGCCTGCTCGGCCTGCGCCTGCGTGACCGGCTCGGCGAATTCCAGGACGCGCGTCTGCGGCGCGATGGCGGCACCCACTGACACGTCGGTCGATCCCGCGACGTCGGCCATGGCCTCTTGAGATGCGCGGGCTAGGGCCTCTTCGGATGCGCGGGCTAGGGCCAGCACGCTCACCCCGGACTCAGCGATCTTCACGATCAGGCCGCCTATGTCGGCTGCTGAGCTCGGTGCCACGCCACCCGGCGACTCTGCGACTCTTACCGACCCTTGCACGCCTGCGGACCTGGCCACGCCTGCGGACCCGGCAGCGTCCGCGGACCTGGCCACGCCTGCCGACCCGGACACGCCTGCGGACCCGGCAGCGTTCGCGGACCCCGCGCCGTCTGCTCGCACTCCCGGTGCCACCACGCTCGACAACGCCGCCATGCTCGACAGTAGGAGAGCCAGCACCGCACCCGCCGAGGCAATACCCGCGGGCCTCGCGCGCCTACGAGCGGGGTTGGCCGACATGGTCACCAGTCTCCTTCCTGGACGCGGTTGAGGCTCGTCCACCGACTCACCTCCGAGGATTCGCCCAGGCTCGCTCAATCGGGGGCATCATCCGGTCAACGGGGCGGCCGCCGCGTCGCGGCCCGGGCGTGGCCCGGGCGCTCACCTGCTCCGACACCGGTAGTTTCATCCGGTGACCTTGACGCGAGATATGGACGTCGAGATTCCCTACCGATCCGCGCGAGCGTGGCTGTCACTCGTGATTGGGACCGTGCTCGTCGGGATCGGGCTCGGCTTCATGATCGATGCGGGCTTCGGGGTCGCCCCGCTCGACGCGTTCTTTACCGGGATCTCCTACCGGACGGGCCTGAGCGTGGGAGTCATCCTCTTCCTGCTGTCCGGGCTCATGGTGCTGCTGTCCTGGGCCCTTGGCCTCAAGCCGGCCGTCGGCACCCTCGTCACCTTCGTTGGCATCGCGATCCTGGTCGATGTCACCCGGCTCGTCGGGGATGCGATCGGCGCACCCGAGTGGCCGATTGCCGTGCGCGTCGTGTGGTGGGTGCTGGGCCTGGTGCTGTTCTGCTCAGGGGTGCTCGGCATCTTCGCTTGCGACCTTGGTGCCAGTCCCTACGACCAGCTGGTGCGCGCGATCTCATTCCGAACGGGACGCTCACTGGGCTTTGCGCGCATCGTCCTTGACGCGATCACGCTCCTCACCGCCATCGTCCTTGGCGGATCCTGGGGCATCGGCACCGTCATCATCCTGCTCGTCATACCAATCGCGCTCAACCGCTTGCTCCCGCTCGTCAAGCCTCACGTGCATCGTGATCCCGCACACGACCGAAGAGCCTGAGCTACTCCGGCTTCGGCAGGTTCACGCCTACACGTCGCCCGGGGCGCCGGCCGCCGACCAGGCGGTGCTCACGTGCCTGCGTTGGCTGATCAAGCGATACCCAAGCCACGCCAGTCGCGGACCACACGATGCCCACGCGCCGCCGCCCACGCCCCCATGCTCACGCGGTGCCCAGGGCATCGGCGATGACCTGCCACGCCGAGTCGGTTGGCTCACCGGGCACCCGAGCCAGCACCTCGCCCCTCGGGGTGACCACGCATGCCTGCACCCGCTCGGAGTCGGCGATGCCGAGGATCCGCTGGAAGGCACCGACGTTCGTATAGACGGTGATGGTGCGTGCGAGTACGCGCGGAATGCGGATGCTGGCCGCCATCCCGCCGTCGATGAATCCGCGTCCGAGCTTCCAGCCACTCGACAGCACGGGGATCTCGATAACGCAGGTCTCGTCATCGGTGTCCATGTCGAGGGGTGAGCCCGGGACGCCAGCAGCCTCGGCACGGGCGATCCAGCGATCGACGCACGCCTGGTGCCGCTGCTGGAAAGCAAGGATCGCGAGCGTTCGCTCCGCGGGTAGGTCGGTCGGCAACTGCACGTCGTCGCCGGCCAACGAGCGACCATCCACGCGCGGGAAGTCCACGGTCACGGGCACCAGTGTGGGGCACGCGCGTTCGCGATGACAGGTGCGAGCGGTCATCCGATGGAGAGGGACCGCTCCCCACTCCCGTTGAGTGGCGCCTTGTGCTGCCCAAAACCCCGAAACCCACACCACAACCCGCCACTCAACGCGGGATGGGGTTCTCGGGGCTGGATGTGCACCTCATCTGCGCATCCAGCCCGCAGAACGCGCGGCGCACAGACGCGAGCGGTCAGGCGACCTGGATGGAGCGCTTGCTCAGCCCGTAGAACGACCCGGTGATCGCCGTCTCCGGTCTAGCCGACGGATCGGTGGCCGCGCCCAGCGTGACGAAGAGCGGGATGAAGTGCTCAACGGTGGGATGCGCGTACGGCATGCCGGGGGCCTCGCGAAACCGCGCGAGCTGGTCGACGTCGCCGCGGGCGAGCGCATCCGCGGCCCACGCGTCGAAGTCGCGAGACCAGCCGGGCTCCGTCGCGCCGGGGCTCCAGTCGGTGAGGAAGGGCAGCCCGTGCGTGAGGAAGCCCGAGCCGATGAGCAGGATGCCCTGGTCGCGAAGTGGCTGCAGGCGACGTCCGAGTGCGATCAGCGCGTCAGGGTCATTGGCCGGCAGCGACATCTGCACGACCGGAATGTCTGCGTCGGGGTACATGACCTTCAGTGGCACCCACGCGCCATGGTCGAGTCCACGCGACGAGTGTTCGTGGAGTTCCTGCGTGTCAGGCAGCACCGAGCGGACGAGTCGACCGAGGTCGCTGGCATCCGGAGTCTCGTAGGTCATCCGGTAGTAGTGCTCGGGGAATCCCGAGAAGTCGTAGACCAGCGGGGTCTTCGCAGCCGTGGCCGAGATGGCGAGTGGGGCGGACTCCCAGTGCGCGCTCAGGATGACGATGCCGGTCGGACGAGGCAGGCGGGCCGTCCACTGCGCGAGTTCGCGCGTCCAGGTGGCGTCATCGAGCAGGGGCGGGGCACCGTGGCCCAGGTAGAGCGCGGGCATTCGCCGATCCCCGGGCATCGACTCCGGTGCCGACGTGCGGTCCCCGGGAGTCGACTCCGGTGCCGACGAGCGATCCCCGGGCGCATCGCCCAGGCTGCCGAGGGTCGCCGACTGGACATCCATGGGGATCAGGCTATCATATAGTTCAACGCTCAACTAAATCCCCAAAAGCCGTAAGCCGACCGGACCCGCACACCCGCACCACCGACTCGGAGGCCTCGAATGCCCGCCATCACCGTCGACAACCCGCTGTCCCTGCCGCGCGTACCCGCGCCCGACCCCACAGCCGTCGACCGTCCGGTCGTGTCGCTGACGACGGCGCCGCGCGGGTTCGAGGGCGAGGGGTTCCCTGTGCGCCGTGCCTTCGCGGGCATCGACCTCCGCGCGCTCGACCCGTTCATCATGATGGATCAGATGGGCGAGGTGGAGTACGCGCCCGGTGAGCCGAAGGGCACGCCATGGCATCCGCACCGCGGATTCGAGACGGTCACCTACATCATCGACGGCATCTTCGAGCACGCTGACTCGCACGGTGGCGGCGGCGTCATCACCAACGGCGACACGCAGTGGATGACGGCCGGCGCTGGCATCCTGCACATCGAGAAACCACCGGAGCACCTGGTCGTCAGCGGTGGTCTCTTCCACGGCCTGCAGCTATGGGTCAACCTGCCGAGCAGGCTGAAGATGGCCGAGCCTCGCTACCAGGACCTGCGCTCGGGCCAGGTGGGCCTCGCCACCTCCCCCGATGGCGGTGCGCTGCTGCGCATCATCTCCGGCGAGCTTGCCGGCGTACAGGGCCCCGGTGAGACCTACACCCCCGCGACCCTCATTCACGCGACGATCGCTCCCGGTGCCGAGGTGACGCTGCCGTGGCGCACCGACTACAACGCGCTCGTCTACGCCCTCTCCGGTGACGGTCAGGTCGGCTCGGGCACGGGCCGGCGCGCAGTGAAGTCCGGCCAGACGGCAGTCTTCGGTTCGGGCGACACCATCACGATCGCGGCCGACCCGGTGCAGGAGTCACGACTCGGCGGCTTCGACGTCTTCATCCTCGGCGGTCAGCCGATACGCGAGCCCGTGGCGGCACACGGTCCGTTCGTCATGAACACCAGGGCCGAGCTCATGCAGGCGTTCGACGACTACCAGGCCGGTCGCCTCGGCTCGATCCCTGCGGCCCACGGTGCGGTCAACGCGAGCACACCCGACGCCTGATGCGCTCCACCTCGCGCTTCCTGCCCCCCGGAGCGCGGCGCAAGATGACAAGACCGACTGACACGCTCGTCCACGACGCGAAGGCCGCTGAAGTCGGTGGCTTCCGCGTGCGGCGCGCACTGCCGCGCCGCGGGATGCGGACCGTGGGCGCCAGGTGCTTCGCCTACCTCATGGGTCCGCAGGTCGTCACCGAAACCTGCGGACTCGACGTCGGCCCGCATCCGCACATCGGCCTGCACACCGTCACTTGGCTGGTTGACGGTGCGGTGCTGCACACCAACTCGCTCGGCTTCGAGCAGCTCATCCGCCCCGGCCAACTCAATGAGTCCGACCGTCTACCAGCCGCGACTTCCCTACCGTCAGTCTGACGGCTGCACGGGATCGCTGGGTGGGGACCCTCCCGGATCGGCACCGGGCTCCCACGACGCGACGCGCAGGGCGACGTAGGCACCGCCCCCGAGCACACCTGTCGCGACGATCGCCACCGCGCCGAGCCCCCACTCGGGCGTCGCCATCCCGCTGCTCAGCCGCAGCCCGACGAGCACGACGAGTGCCTCGGCGACCACCGCCACGGGCATGACGAGCAGGGCGAGCCAGCGGCGCATCACCACGCCGCGCATGAGGGTTACCAGACAGATGCCGAAGACCACGAGGGAAGCCAGGGGCGCCCCCAGCCACAATCCGACGACCCCCCCGGCGAGCCCGGCCATGCCCCCCGTGGTCGCGTCCGCGAGTCGGGCAAGCGCGACTCCAAAGCCGAAGCCCCCCAGGGGCCCGGCAAGCGCGGTGAGGATTACCGTCCACCAGCTGCGCCAGTCCACGCCATCAGTCTGCCAGAATTCACTCCCGCGAGCCTCATGCGCAACTCCATGGCACCATGAGGGACGTGCCCAGAATCGCCGCTCCGAGCTTGGCAGAGCATCGCGAACAACGCCGCGATGCCCTCGTCGATGCCGCCGTGAGCGTGATGCGCGAATCGGGCACCGTCACCATGGCGGCCGTGGCCGAACGCACGGGCCTGTCGCGATCCGCTGTCTACGAGTACTACCGATCTGCGGCCGACCTCATCGCGGACGTCGTGGTCGATGAGCTCACCACCTGGATCGATCACCTCGCCGCCGCGGTCGAAGGCATCGAGGATCCGCGCGAGCGCGTCGAGTCATGGATCCGCGCCTCCTTAACCTATGTCGTTGATGGGCGCCACGCCCTCGTGCGCGCCGCAGGTGACGCGACTCTCCCACCGGTACGCCGAGCCCAGGTGCAGGCCCTGCACCGTGAGCTCGCGGCGCCGGTGCATATCGCGCTCGTCCAACTCGGCGTCGACGGCGCCGATCGCATCTCGGCGTACATCTGGGGTGTCATGGAGATGGCCACCCGACACATCGAGGCCGGGCACCCCGCCGACGCCGAGGTCGACGCGGCGATTGCCTTCGCGCTCGCCGGCGTCGACCTCAGCCGCTGAATCTGCCGCGCTACTTCACGAGGCGGAAGGTGAGCTCGCGCTCGTAGGGCGCCCACCGGTCATTGCCCGATGAGGTGATGGTCACCGTGCAGGTACCCGAGGTCTTGAGCGCCCGGATCTTGCCAGCCTTGCTCACCTCGCAGGCATTGGATGACAGCGATGCCTTGAGTCCCGACCTCAGGGTGACGGTGAAGTCGCTCGCCGTGGAGTTGGAGACGCGTGGCTGCCACGCACCCTTCACGATCCGTCCGCGCACCGTGGCGACGGCCCGGTCCTTCTCACGCGGAGCCGAGGTCGCAAACTGGGTTGTGAAGGTGCGGATGTACGCCGGGTTGGCGCTCTCGCGTCCCGCCCCGAGCGTGTAGATGGCGCACGAGTCGACGCGGCAGTTGACCTGGGTCGTGCCGGTATCACCGGTCTGCGGGTTGGGGTTCTTGCCGAGGAACTCCGCGTTGGTGACGAGCGGACGCGTCGTCGTCTGCGGCACGGGCGTCTCGACGATGTACATCAGCGTGCCCTGGCCCGCATCGCAGCGTGTCGGCACGGGGCTGGCACCGGGCGGGGGCACGAGGCAGTGGAAGGCATAGAGGCCCACATTGGCCGGCAGGTTGGCGACCGCCATCGTGACGGTCGAGCTAGGCGGCAGATCCGAGATCGTGCCGCGGTTGGGCACGCCGTTGGCGGTCACGCTGAAGTCATTGGCTCCGGCGACTTGGGCGGCCGTCAGCGCAGTGGCGGTGACCGCCAGTGCCGCGGCCCCGATCGCGGCAATTCGGGTGATGCGCATATCTACTCCTCTGTGTCGATTGCCGTGTGTGGATCGTGCTCATCGAAAGGTGACCGGGACGATGACATCCCACGTGCGGTCATTGGCCCGGGTGTGATCGGCGCGCGCGACGATCGCGCAGCGCACGCGGCGGCAGTCGATGGAGCCGATGCGCGCACTCACCCGGATGGAAGTGCTGAACTTCCCACCGGGCCGATAGGGGATCGCCAGTCGAGCACCGTACGGCGGGGGGTTGGAGGAGATCCACGCCGATGCCTTCGTGCTGCCATCCGTGTCGACCCCGCCCCCGCAGGGTGTCGGCTTGGCTCCGGCCCTCGGGAGTACGCACAGGCCGACGTAGATGCCGACGCGCTCATTGAAACGGTTGCCCGAGATGCGCACGGTCTGGCCGAAGGGCGACAGTCGCTGCGTCGGAGACACGGTGAGTGTCTGACGCTTGCGACCCTGGACGGTCCTGGTGCCCGAGGCACTGCGCGCGAGCGTGCTGGACAGGGCCGTCGGCTCGGACAGGGCGGTGGCGGCCTGCGCGGGGGAGCCCGACAGCGACGGCAGTGCCGTGCCGCCAGGCCAGAGCAGAGCCGCCATGGCGATCGAGGCCGCGGTGAGGGTGCCGACGCGACGCATGTCAGGAGATTAGGCACGGCGATCCCATGCGCGCCTGACACGGTGTCGGGAAGTTGCCGACACCTCGTCGGGAAAGGGCCCGCGTGCACTGGGGATACTGTGCGAATGCGCCCCCGTGGATCGGCACTCCTGGGTGCCGCGCTGGCGGCCGCGCTGCTCGCCGCGGGGTGCACCTCCGCCGGGGGCGACTCATCCCCCGCTGCCTCGAGCCCGACGCTGCCGACCGCTGCTCCGGGCGAGCCGATCGTGATCACGGCCGCTGATCTGCCGGACCTCACCGCACAGGGCTCCCCCGGGCCGCAGACTCCGCAGCGCATCGTGAGCCTGGCGACCGGAGTCGGGGAGACCCTGGTCGCACTCGGCGTCGGCGACCGCGTCGTCGGCCGCGATGAGACGAGTGAGGTGCCCGTCAATGCCGCGGTGGTGACCCAGGCACACAGCGTGTCGGCCGAACGGGTCATCGCGCTGCAGCCGGGTCTCGTCATCGTCGACGCGCGTACGACGCCCGAGGAGGCCCTCGACCAGATCAGAGCTTCTGGCGCACGCGTCGTCAAGATCCCCGAGGCCTGGACACTCGCCGACATGGCCCCGCGCACGCGCGCCGTCGCCGAGGCCGTCGGTGTCGATCCCGCGCCCTTGCTCGCGACACTGCCCGACGCGCAGACGAAGAGCGCATCACCGGATGCCCCGCGCGTCGCCTTCCTCTATCTGCGAGGCACATCCGCGATCTACCTCCTCGGTGGCGAGGGATCCGGTGCTGATGACCTCATCACCGCGGCCGGCGGTGTCGACGCCGGCGCCGAGGCGGGACTCGACCCCTTCGTCCCGCTCACCGCTGAGGCCCTGGCGGCCCTCGACCCCGATGTGCTGCTCGTCATGTCAGGCGGCCTGGAGTCGGTCAACGGTGTCGACGGACTTGTCGCGCTTCCTGGAGTCGCGCAGACCACCGCGGGTCGCGAGCGTCGCATCATCGCCGTGGACGACCGTGTGATGCTGTCCTACGGCCCGCGCACGGGTGCACTCGTCGAGCTCCTCCGCGCGGCACTTGCCCAGGCGGCAGCGACTCCGGCATGAGGAGTCGCGCCCGCACGGCGGTCGTGCTCATCCTGCTCGCGGTCCTGCTCGCCGCCGCCGCACTTGGCGCACTCCTCATCGGTGCAGCCGAGACGTCCAGTCTCATCATCACCGAGATCCGCGCGCCGCGCATCGCACTCACCCTCATCGTCGGGATCGGTCTCGGCATCTCCGGTGCACTCCTCCAGGGCACGCTGCGCAATCCCCTCGCCGACCCGGGCATCATCGGAGTTTCCGCGAGCGCCGCACTCGGTGCCGTTGCCGCCGTCGCGATCGGGGCGGCGTACTCTTCGCTGCTTGCCGCCGTCGGCGCCACGCTCGCAGGGCTGGCCGGCATGGCACTTGTGCTGTGGATCGCGCGGTCGGCGTCGGGGCGCACCGAGGTCGTCACGCTCGTGCTCGGCGGTGTCGCGGTCACAGCGTTTGCCGCCGCCGTGCTCTCGGTCGCCGTCGCGACATCGGGTGTGGCTGGGGCGCGCTCCACGACCTTTTGGACCACCGGCAGCCTCGCACTCACCACCTGGCCGGGGGTGTGGTCGACACTGCCGTTTCTCGTCGTCGCCGCCGTGCTCGCTGCTCTGGTCGCGCGCGATCTCGATGTCATGGCACTGGGCGATGGCGCCGCATGGGCCGCTGGCGTGCAGGTCGAGCGCACGCGGATGCTGGCGCTCGGTGCGGCCGTGCTCGCCGTCAGCGCCGGAGTGGCGGTCGTGGGTGTCATCGCCTTCGTCGGTCTCGTGGTGCCCCATACGGTGCGCATGCTCATCGGCCCGCGCCATGGCGGTCTGCTCATCGGCTCCGCGCTCGCCGGCGCACTGCTGCTCCTCCTCGCCGACACGATCGCGCGCACGGTCGTGTCGCCGGTCGAGCTCCCCCTCGGTGTCGTCACCGCGATCATCGGTGCACCCGTCTTTGTCGTGCTGCTCCGCCGCACGCGCGCGGCCCAGGGAGGCTGGGCATGAGCGCGCGTGTGGAGGCCCGCCAGGTCAGCGTGGCGGGTCGTCTGGAACAGGCCGACATCCGTGTCGCTGCTGGTGAGGTGCATGCACTCGTCGGACCCAATGGCTCGGGCAAGTCCACGCTGCTCGCTGTGCTCGCCGGTGACCTGCGACCGGATTCCGGCAGCGTCACGATCGAGGGCAAGCCGATATCAACGATGGGTGCGCGCCTCGCAGCTCAGCGTCGGGCACTGCTCGCGCAGGAGACGCCGCTTGCCTTCGCCTTCACGGTGCGCGAGGTCATTACCTGGGGTCGCCTGCCGTGGCGTGGCACTGATCAGTCAGCGCAGGACGACGCCGTCATCGGCGAGGTCGTTGAAGAGCATGATCTCAGCGAGCTACTCAATCGACCGGTCACGTCGCTGTCTGGCGGTGAACGCGCGCGCGTGCACCTCGCCCGCGTGCTCGCCCAGCGCGCGCCCGTGCTCCTGCTGGATGAGGCTGACGCCGCACTCGACCTCGCCGGTCAGGCCCAAATCGACGCCGCGATACGTCGGCGCCGCGATGTCGGTGACACCGTCATCGTCGTGGGCCACGACCTCGGTCGCCTCGCCGCCGTGGCGGACTCCGCCACACTCCTGTCGCGCGGCCGTGTGATCGGCCAGGGCCCGGCCGACGCCACGCTCACCGCGCAGGCATTGACCCGCGCGTACGGCGTACCCGTGTCGACGTCGACTGCTGACGGTCGACGCATCTTCTGGTCGCATGGCTAGGTCGTGAGCAGGCGCTCTCGCAACGCCTCGGGCATGCGGATCGGACGACCATTGACCGGATCGACCACCGCGAGACGCGTCGTGGCCTCGGCTGCAACATCCCCGTGCTCGTCGAGGATGCGATAGGTAATCGTGTACGACGTACGCGCGATGTCGGTGACGCTCGCCTCGATCACGACCGGGTCGCGGGCGTAGCCGAGTGGCTTGATGTGTCGGATTTCCTGTGACACGACGATCTGGGCGAAGTTGTCGTTGATGACGGCGTCGAGTTCGCCGATGAGGCCCATGCGAGCCTCCTGCAGATAGTCGTGATACGCGACGTTGTTGACGTGGCCGAGCGGATCGAGGTCGCTGAAGCGGCGCTGGATCTCGATGCGGGTCATTGCACCTTCACACGAGCACCGGGAAGAGCGGGTGGTCCATGGGCACACCCGCGGGCAATTCATCGGCGAGGCCGGTGAACTCCGGCGACGTGCGCCACGGACGCGGTGCGTGCACCATGTCGTCGCCCAGGAATCTCAGTGAGAACGCGCGGCGCAGGCTCGTCGTACCCGCGGCGCCGTGCAGCGTCAGCATGTGGAACCACACGGCATCGCCAGGCTCTAGGTCCCAGCCGAGGATCGGGTAGGCGTCGCGGTCGTCATCGATGCGCGGGAGATCTGCGAGTGTGCCCTCCGGGAACCACTTCGCCTGCTCATCGCGGAAGGTGCGTGGCATCAGCCATGGCCCGAGGTGCGAGCCCGCGACGAATTCAAGCGTGGATTCGAGCGGGACGGAGTCGAGCGGTATCCACATAGAGACGTTGATGCGCCCCTCGACGTTGTAGTAGGGCTGGTCCTGGTGCCACGGCGTGCGCTGACGAGTCTTGGGCTCCTTGACCAGGAGATGGTCGTGGTAGAGGCGCACGTGCTCGCTCTGCATGACTTCGCGGGCGATTGCCGCGGCAGGTGACGTGCGGATGAACTCCTCGTATTCGGGGATACGCTGCCAATTGCAGAAGTCCTCGATGAAGCGACCAGCGTCGTCGGGATCACTGGCCACGGCCGCCAGCGGCCCGGGCTCGGCGAGATTGCGCGCCACTCCCGCACGCAGCAGTTCGACCTGCTGCAAAGTGAAGATGCCACGGAGTACGACGGCACCGTCGCGCGCGTAAGCATCGACATCGGCGGGATCGACGTAGACCATGGGAGGAGATTAGCGAGACACGCTGCTACGCGCGGGCCGTGGGCAGGGTTGCCCGCTCGAGGACGGGAGGCCTGTGGGGGAGTCACTCAGTGGACGGCGGGGATGCCCAGGCAAGGTTGCGCGCATGTGGCCAACCAACCTGTGGATAGGGCATGCGCGAAGCATCGACGTCTAACGCCATGCAATGCACGACCCCGAGTACTGTCGGACCCCGCGCATCCCGTCACCACATGAATCCTCCACCACAGCCTGTCCCCTCGTTGCCCACCACCATCGCCCGAGATACATCACCCCCGACATCGCATCGGCGGCACTCGCTCGACCGCCGCCCACCTCGTCATCGCGCGACCACCGCATTCTGCTTGCGGCGCGTGAAGCAGGCGTCAGCGGCCAAGCACTCTCTGTGCTTACGGTGCGCTACCGACCATCTAAGGCGCTGCGTGACCTCGTGTCTGTACGTGATTTCACTTGCACCGCTG
>Ga0194134_10000749_pt1 | contig 48541 bp, 34 predicted proteins | sample TA2KigOff0mmetaG_FD_148602 | JGI IMG/M metagenome (GOLD analysis project Ga0194134, IMG submission 148602) | Freshwater microbial communities from Lake Tanganyika, Tanzania - TA2015056 Kigoma Offshore 0m | ecosystem: Environmental > Aquatic > Freshwater > Lake | place: Tanzania: Lake Tanganyika... | reverse complement strand
TGTTGACAATCAAATCAACATAGCGTTGGCGGTAACGCAGTTCAGGGTCTGTAAATGCGTCGTGAACCACACCCGCTGCATCTGTTTTTGGCAGCGGCAGTGGTCTTAATGATTTGCTGAGGAGTTTAAATTCAGTGACGTGAACAGAGATTTCTCCGACTTGTGTCTTGAAGACATGCCCTTTGATACCGAGAAAATCACCAAGGTCGAGTAGTTTTTTAAAGACTTCGTTGTATAGTGTTTTATCTTCGCCTGGGCAAAGTTCGTCTCTATTAAAATAGACTTGAATTCGCCCCGACGTATCTTGTATTTCGGCAAAAGAAGCTTTGCCCATGATGCGCTGGGAAAGCATTCGGCCAGCTAAACAGACTTGTTTTCCGTCCTCAAAGTTTTGCTTGATTTCAGCTGCAAAAGCGTCGACAGGGTACAGTGCCGCAGGATAAGGATCTATGCCGAGGTCGCGCAATTTTTGGAGTGATTCGCGGCGCAAAAGTTCTTGTTCGGAAAGTTCGGATTGGCTCATGGGTTATAGACTTGAGGCTACAAAGATAAGGTTAAAAAAAAAATCTAGCCTTATTTGCAACGTATGGCTTCTTTTTTCGTTAGTAAGGTATGATGTGGCGGTGGCGATTATTCAAACGAATTTTATTGGTCTTTTTGGTGTTGTGCACCTCCATTTCACTTGTTTTGTACTTATTTGAGGACAAAATTATTCGCAAAGTAGTAGAACAAGCCAATACCTATTTAAAAGTTCCAGTAAACGTCGATCAGATAAGCGTACATTTTTGGCGCACCTTTCCTCGGGTAAGCGTCGCTTTTGAGCGCGTGCAAATTGCCGATCCGCTTCAAAAGAAAGATACCTTGCTAGCCCTTGATCAAATCAGTCTACGCTTTAATCCATTTGATTTGCTATCTGGAAATTACCATATTGAGCAAATTGCGGCAAGCAATGGCGAGCTATCCATTAGAGAAAATGCTAAAGGAAAAGTGAATTATGACATTTTCAAGTCAACTCAGTCGGGCACCTCTGATTTTGATATCGCACTGAATGCTATTTTTCTAGAACAAATCCAATTGAAATACCGTGGTCCAAAAAACAGTTATTTCTTGCGGGCACTAATCGAATCGAGTACTATTTCTGGACGTTTCTCGGCAACAAAAACGACATTGAAAACAATGGGAAATGTACGCATTCAGCGCATTCAAAAAGATCACATCACCTTATTGCAAAACGACCCGCTCGACTTCGATATTGCCTTACTCGTTGATCAAACCAAAGGCACAGTAGAAATACCTCAAGCACGGATTCAAATTGCAGAACTGCCTTTTCTACTCGATGCGCAATTTGGCCCACAAAATAATTCATTAGACATTCGTTCGCAGCATCTCTCTTTAAAGCAATTTTTACAGAAAGTGAGTCCGTTAAAAGCCCGGTCCCTCAAAAAATTAAAGGTGGACGGACGCGTAGATTTCCAATTGCATTACCAGCAAAACCTTGAAGATGCCGCCCAAATAGCCGCCTATTTTAGCATCAAAGACGGTCAATTGATTGAACCGAAATTTGGCACAAAAGTCAAGCATCTGCAACTTTATGGTACTTATAAAAACTTGCCAATAGACTTACTTCAAATTGAGCGCTTTACGTTTGACTCTCAAGCCGCTCAGTTTAATGGCCAATTGCAGCTTGCAAATTTTGCAGCACCAAAAATGACACTACAGGCCAATGGCAACATTCCTCTGGCAATGATCCAAGCGCTTTATCCGATACCTCATTTGGAGTCCGTCACGGGTCACGCTCAGTTACAGCTCACAACAGAACTTCAGACCAATGGAGCTCAAGAATGGCAAATGAAAAAACTTAGGGGCGCGGCTCAAATACGAGCTAGTCAATTAAAGATGCAAGACTTAAGAAAGTCATTTTCAGCAGTATCAGGGGCGGTTTCATTTACAAATGACGCCATTCAGATCAGCGATTGCAGCGCCCAAATTGGCCGCTCAGATTTTCGGGCTCAATTCTACTTTCCAAACTTCAAAGATTTATTTGAAGTAGGCCCAGTCGAAATGAGTGGCAAACTATGGTCTAATAATTTTGATATCAGTGATTTAGAAAGCAAAGAAGGCTCCGGCGCTACCACTAATTCCAGTCACTCATCCCGGACCTGGATGCTTCCTACTACTATAAAAGGCGATTTACCTTTCACCGTGCAAAACTTGTCGGCCGGTAAAATGCGCTACAAAAATTTGGATGGCCTATTGCGTATTCGCCCACAGCAACTTGCCATTGACCAGCTTCGCATGCAGCATGCCGATGGAAATTGGAAAGGGACTTTACAACTTCAAGAAACAGCCGCCGCATTATTTACTTTGCATACGAGCGGCAATGTCGCACACCTAGATCTGAAAAGATTTTTTACAGAATGGGATAACTTTGATCAAACAGTTTTAAGAAGTGACCAGTTATCGGGCAAGGGTCAACTAGATTTTGACATTTTTACGAAATTTGACTACTACAAAGGTCTTGACGAGGCAAGTTTAATAGCCAAAGTCAATTGTCAAATTGATGAAGGACGCCTTTATCATGCGCCAATTTTACAAGATTTAGCCAATACACTTACAATCGGTGAGGGGCGCGCCATTCTCGGCACCAAGAACCAAGTTGCCTTGAAACAGAAACTACTCGATGTGCGTTTTGAAACCTTGCGAAACACCTTTGTAATATCCGATCGCAAGCTTCGCTTTGATAAAATGCATATTGCTTCAGATGTTTTGGATATCGACTTGGTAGGACAGCATAGTTTTGATCATCTCATCGATTATGCTGTTGCACTGCGCTTACGCGATTTAGTTGTTCAAGAAACCCAAACAGCGTTTGGAGAAATTATTGACGACGGAACTGGGCTGCGTCTATTTGTGCGATGCTCTGGGTCTCTTGATGACCCGAAAGTAACATGGGATCGAAATGGCAAAAAAGAAGCGGCAAAAGCCCGTTTTGAACAAAGCCAGGCGGAGTCCAAAGCAATGCTTAAAACAGCCTTCGGCGCCTATCAAAATGATCCAACGGTTCAACAATATGAACAGAAAACGGCTCCTCATGAAACTATACGTATGAATTTCGATGCTTCGAAGCCAACCAAAACCAGCCCAAAAGAAACAACAGCTCCAAAAAATAGCAAATTGCAACAACGTATTGAAAAATGGAAACAAGAACAGCAGCCAACTAGCGAGGTAAAAGTTAGAATTGGCGGTTGATTTTATTTTGCTTTGGCTAAAATACCTGTAGTGGAATAGCCTTCGACAAAAGGAATAGTAAGTACGTTACCGCCGTAAGATTTGACAAAATCGGCACCTACAATATAATCTTTGGCAGTTGGATCATTTTGTGCGGCGTTGTAGTCTGCGCCTTTGAGCAAGATATCAGGCCGAAGGGTTTCAATGATTTGTAAGGGCGTTTCTTCTTCAAAAAACACAACCGCATCGACAAAACTAAGTGCAGCCAGAACGATTGCCCTAGCATCTTGCGAATGAATAGGCCTGTTTGGGGCTTTATTGAGGGCCCTGACCGAAGCGTCGGTATTGATCGCCACAACAAGGTGCTTGGCCGTATCGGCAGCCTGGGCTAGGTAACTGACATGCCCGAGGTGTAAAATATCAAAACAGCCGTTTGTAAAGGCGACTGACTCACCTTTGAGCGCCCATACATTGCGTAGGCGAAGGGCATCTTCCCAATTTAATATTTTGTGCTGAATGTTTTCAAAGCGCTTGCCCATCTAAAAAGATTACGAGAGCAAGTTAGTTTGTTCGTTCGGGAATACCAAGGATGGCTTAAATTTTTTGGCTTCTTCGAACTCGAGCATGGCGTAACCAATAATGATAATGATGTCATTGATGGCAACTTTTCGCGCTGCTGGCCCATTAAGACAAATCATGCCTGATTGTCGCTCACCTTTGATCACGTAAGTTTCAAAACGCTCGCCATTGTTGATATTGACGATTTGAACGCGCTCACCCTCAATAAGGTTTGCGGCATCAATAAGGTCTTCATCTATGGTAATGCTACCGATGTAGTTGAGATCGGCTTGCGTAACGCGCACCCGATGAATTTTGGATTTGAGGACGTTGATGTACATAATGCTTAGCGCGGCAAAATTACATCAAAGAACCGATTCACACAACATATTATCAATGAGGCGCACATCAGCACAAAAAGCTGCCACGCAACAAACTTGTGACGTTTGCCAGCTAGCACAACTTTCAAGTGTAATTGGATCAACGATATCTAAGTATTCTATCTGCAGCCCAGCATTTTCGATGATATGCACTGCTTCTGCTTTTGCTTGATGCAATTCTTTTTGTTTTACATGTTGTTTGAGATGGCTCAAGGCCCTGTAAATGGCCAAAGCTTTTTGCCGATCACTTGGATTAAGTTTGAGGTTACGGCTGCTCATGGCCAAGCCGTCTGGCTCTCGGATGGTTTGGCAACCAATAATCTCAATACCAAATTTGTAATATCTATTGAGTTGGCGAATAATTGCCAACTGTTGAAAATCTTTTTGACCGAAATAAGCGCTGTGAGGCCTAACGAGGGCAAATAAATGATGAACAACATGAACAACCCCTTCAAAATGTCCTGGGCGGTGAACACCTTCTAATAGTTCACCAATTCGTCCCAACGGCATGGGGTCGAATTCTAAATCTGCAGGATACATTTCTGCTTCATCGGGTGCAAATACATAAACATTTTGGAATGGACACAACAAGTCAATATCTGCGCTTAGCATTCTCGGATAAGACTGTAAATCAGTGGATTGATTGAATTGTTTTGTATTCACAAAGATGGAAACAAGCACCACGTCATTTTCTTGACTCGCATTTTTTACAAGGGAGAGGTGCCCTTGGTGAAGCGCACCCATTGTAGGGACAAAACCAATCTGTTTTTGCTCGGTAGCCATTTGTTGGCGCCATTGAATCATTTCTTTTCGGGTAACAAAGGTCTTCATGGCTTCGTCTAAACTTCAATTTGAATCGGACAAAGCTATTGCTTTTTAGGAAAGTTCATGTTTATTTCGTAATTTTGCTAGCATACATACATAAATGGAAAAGAAGAAAATCCTATTTATTTCTCAAGAAATCTTTCCTTTTTTACCTAAATCTGAAATTTCTGGAAGTGCCCGACGCATCTCACAAGCAGTTCAAGATGCAGGTAAAGAAATTCGTGTTTTCACACCGCGTTTTGGCGCCATAAACGAAAGACGTCATCAACTCCACGAAGTCATTCGTTTGTCTGGCCTCAACATTTCAATTGATGACCACGACCACCCGCTTATCATTAAAGTTGCCTCCATTTCTGCGGCCCGTATGCAGGTTTACTTCATCGACAACGATGACTACTTCAAGCGTAAAACTTGTTTACAAGAAGAAGACGGCACATATCATCCTGATAACGATGAACGCGCCATGTTCTTTTGTCGTGGCGTATTGGAAACGGTAAAAAAACTAGGTTGGCAACCAGATGTGATTCACTGTCATGGCTGGCTCACCGGCATTATGGCTTTGTACATCAAATTCATATTCAACAAGGACCCACATTTCAAGGAAACAAAAGTTGTTTACAGCTTGTACAACGAATCCTTTGATCAACCTTGGGATCCGCGTTTTGCTGAAAAACTAGCTTTCGATGGCTTCCCAGCTGACCTTACAGCAGCCCTCCAAGACACCAGCTGTGAAAACCTCACTAAAGTAATTCTCTCTCATTGTGACGGCGTGAATATCGCCAGCGAATCGCTACCTGCTCCGTTACAAGCGCTTTATGATGAAGCTAATATCCTCAAACAAGGATATGTATCCGAAGAGCATCAAGGTAAAGAACTTTCGCTCTTTTTTGACAAAGTGATCGAGTCTAACGTTCTTGCCTAAGTTCATGAAAATTCTCAGTGCACTTTTGCTCCTGTTGCTGGTAAGCGCGGCTTGCACCAAGAAAAACCCAGGTTTAGGAAAAGAAATCATCGATCCAGAAGTCTTATTAAACGGCATCACGACCGATACTTTTGATCTTTATACCTACTCAATCGTCCAAGACTCAACAGAAACCAAGAATGCATCGAACGTATTGCTCGGTTCTTATGTGGATCCCAAATTTGGAAAAGTGTCAGCCACTATTTTTACGGAGTTTCGCTTACCTGGGCTCAATCCCAATTTCGGAGATCCCGCCCTCATCACCATCGATTCTTTTGTTTTGGCTTTAGAGTATGTTGGCTACTACGGAGAACTTAGTACACAAAATTTTGAGGTCTATTCATTGGCCGATTCCATCCAGAACGCCTCCGATGTCAAATATTATCAATTTTCAAGCATTCCAGCCAATAACACCAACTGGGTTGCTGCCGGACAGGGGACCATCACCCCAGATCCAATTAACGATGCTGTTGTTGCAGGCGCTGAAGTTGATCCACAACTACGTATACACCTCGATACCAATCGTGCTTGGGATTTCATTTATCAATCCAACACCAATCCGAGCACTTTTGCTTCGAATGCCGCATTTCAAGAATACTTCAAGGGTCTTCAAATAACCACCAGCAATCCGACTCAAGCAGTTGGTAAAGGCGCAATTTTATATTTTGATATCAACAATAACGCGGCTTCAAAATTGACTATCTACTTCAAACAAGCCGGTGTTTCTAAGACTTACGACTTTACGATCAATACAAACTGTGCCGATTTTACACACGTTGATCACGACCAATCCAACACACCTGTGGCGGCTTTGTTAGCAGACACAACGCTTGGTCAAAAGACATTTTATGCGCAGGCCAACAAGTTGCGCGCCATGGTAAAAATCCCTGGACTTGACCAACTCCCTGACAACATTGTTATTCATCGTGCCGACCTCAGTTTACCAGTACAGTTTCAAACGGGGTACCGCTATAAACCGGGTTCTCGGGTAACTGCAGCAAGTAAATTGGCTGCTTCAGATATTTATTTCACCTCTTTGGGCATTGCTGGATTGTATTCCGATGCTAACAAACAATACGATTTAGACCTCCGGGCATATGTCCAATCGTTGGTTAATGGCAAATTAGAAAACACAGGAATTGTAGTTTCACCATTGTTCTTCAGAAATTCTGCAGAGCGAATTGTTTTTAATGGCACCCAAACCAACAACAAGAAAAAACCCAAACTCGTCGTCACTTATACTACGTATTAATTATGTGTGGAATCGTAGCTTACATCGGAAAGAACGAAGCTTATCCGGTTGTCGTCAAAGGACTCAAAAGATTAGAATACCGCGGTTACGATAGCGCAGGTGTTGCATTATTAGACAACGGTCAGCTCAAAGTTTACAAAAGAGTTGGTAAGGTAAGCAACTTAGAAGATTTTACTGCCAATCAAAATAAAAGTGGCCATGCTGGTATCGGGCACACACGTTGGGCAACCCACGGCGAGCCTTCTGATGTCAATTCACATCCACACACCTCCATGGATGGCAAAATTGCCCTCATTCATAACGGCATTATTGAGAATTACGACGTGCTCAAAAAAGAGCTCTTAAAAAACGGGTATGTTTTCAAAAGTGAAACAGATACAGAGGTCGTCGTACATTTAGTTGATTACATTCAAAAAAAAGAAAATGTATGGTTTGGAGAAGCCCTGCGTTTGGCGCTCAACCATGTCGTTGGTGCATATGCTATTGTTGCACTCTCTTCAGATTATCCTAACCGTTTAGTCGCTGCCCGCAAGAGTAGTCCCTTGGTAGTTGGTATTGGCTCAGACGGCGCTTACTATTGTGCCTCAGATGCTACGCCAATTGTCGAATACACCAAAAAAGTCGTCTACCTAAACGACGAGGAAGTCGCGGTCATTGACCTAGAAGAAGGCCTTAAGCTTTACGACATTGCTGATCAGCAAAAGACGCCGTTCTTCCAAGAACTGGAACTCGAGCTAGAGGCATTGGAAAAAGGCGGCTACGAGCACTTTATGCTCAAAGAAATCCACGAACAACCGCGTTCCATTCACGATTGTTTCAGAGGACGCCTGAACTCAGAAGAGGCTTGGGTAGCACTCGGCGGAATCCGCGACTACGAACAAAAAATGATTTCTGTCAACCGCCTCATTATAGTGGCATGTGGCACCTCTTGGCATGCCGGTTTGGTGGGTGAATACCTCATCGAAGACCTCGCCAGAATCAATGTGGAAGTTGAATACGCCAGCGAGTTCCGATACCGAAATCCGATACTTAGTGAAAACGACGTCGTGATTGCCATTTCTCAGTCTGGCGAAACTGCCGATACACTAGCAGCACTTGAACTCGCTAAATCTAAAGGCGCCACCATTCTAGGTATTTGCAACGTAGTGGGCTCTTCAATAGCACGCATTACAGACGCGGGTTCCTACACCCACGCTGGTCCAGAAATCGGCGTGGCTTCTACCAAAGCTTTTACCGCACAAGTCACTGTACTTACGCTAATGGCATTGTCTTTGGCTCATAAAAAAGGCACCATTTCTGAATCTAAATTCCGCCAGTTATTGGCCGAACTTGAGGCCATTCCAGACAAAGTCAAACGTGTCCTTGAAACCGACGCTGCCATTGAAAAGATTTCCGCTATTTATAAAGATGCTGCGAATGCGCTTTATCTTGGCCGCGGAAGCTCTTTTCCTGTGGCTTTAGAGGGCGCCCTCAAACTCAAAGAAATTTCCTATATCCACGCCGAAGGCTACCCTGCAGCCGAAATGAAACACGGCCCGATTGCCTTGATCGACGAAAACATGCCAATCATCGTCATCGCAACCCAAGGAACTTCTTACGAAAAAGTAGTTTCGAATATTCAAGAGGTCAAGTCGCGCAAAGGAAAGGTCATTGCTATTGTAACCGAAGGAGACGAACAAGTTCGACACATGGCCGACCACGTGATCGAAATCCCAGAAGTAGACGAATTCTTAGTACCATTATTGGCAACTATTCCTCTCCAATTACTTTCTTACCACATTGCCGTCATGCGTGGCTGCAACGTGGATCAACCCCGCAACTTAGCGAAGTCAGTGACGGTAGAGTAGAAACAATTAGCTTCAAAGCGCGTCTAAAATTTGAGCTAATTTCCAGTCTTTTTCTGTGACTATGTTACCCGCATCGTGAGTACTCAATTCTACTTCTACCTTGTTGTAAATATTGGTCCATTTCGGATGGTGGTTCAATTTTTCAATCTCAATACTGGCCTTTTGTATCCAGTCCATTGCTTTTAGGAAACTCGAAAATTCAAAGGTTTTGTGAAGCGCATTATTGTGTTCGGTCCAGGTGTGCATGGTGTTATTAATAATTAGGAGAAACGAATTTACCAAACTTTTTTGTCCTTCCTTTTGTTACCTTTGTCTATGCAAGCAAAAAAGGGCATTGCCATCTTAGGATCGACAGGTTCAATCGGAACCCAAGCACTTGAGGTGCTGGCCTCTTATCCTAAATATTTTGATTTACAGGTCTTGACCGCTGGCATGAATGCAAATTTGCTCATCGAACAAGCATTAAAATTTCAACCAAATTCAGTTGTTATTACAGATGAAAGCCAGTATCAGAAAGTAAAAGATGCGCTTTGGTCTGAAGATATTCATGTGTATGCTGGTCAGGAAGCATTGTGTCAGGTGGTAGAATCTACCGAAGTACACACGGTGCTAACTGCTTTAGTTGGATATGCTGGTCTAAAACCAACCATTCACGCAATTGAAGCCGGAAAAACCATTGCACTTGCCAATAAAGAAACTTTAGTGGTTGCAGGCGAGCTCATTACTCAATTGGCAAAAGAAAAAGGAGTCAACATTTATCCTGTTGATTCTGAGCATTCTGCCATTTTTCAGTGTTTGGTGGGTGAGTTTCACAATCCAATTGAAAAAATCTACCTCACCGCCTCGGGTGGGCCATTTAGAGGACACACCCATGAGCAACTCAAGTCGGTAACACTCGAACAAGCGCTCAAGCACCCTAATTGGAGCATGGGTGCAAAAATCACCATAGATTCCGCGAGCCTCATGAATAAAGGGCTAGAAGTCATTGAAGCTAAATGGCTTTTTGGCTTGGCGCCCGAACAAATCGATGTCATTGTGCATCCGCAGTCAATTGTGCACAGCTTGGTTCAATTTGAAGACGGAAGTATGAAAGCCCAAATGGGCTTGCCCGATATGAAACTCCCAATTCAGTTTGCTTTGACGTACCCCGCCCGTTTGAAAACAGATTTTCCGCGTTTTAACTTCATGGATTACCCACAATTGACTTTTGAGCAACCCGATCGCAATGTGTTTAAAAATTTAGATTTGGCCTTTCAAGCAATGGCAGCTAAGGGAACGGCTGCTTGTGCGCTGAATGCAGCCAATGAGGAGGCAGTTGCTGCTTTTTTAGATAAACGTATTTCATTTTTGGAAATTGCTGAGCTCAATGCCCAAACCATGCATGCGCTGGCCAATACACCAAATCCTATTTACGAAGATTACGTGCGCGCCGATGCCCAGGCCAGGGCCTATGTTCAGGAAATTTTAAAATGATTATTGTGCTAGAAAAAGGCACGCAACTCCATGCCGCCTGTATGTATTGCTGGTAGGCCCTGCATGAGGCGACCGCTGTAATTGAGGCTCAATTGTAAATTCTTTCCAACAATTTTCTGAAAACTAAGGTTCCAAGTCCAATTGGTGCCGGGTTTGAGGCCGTCGAGCATCTCATAACCTGCAGCAGAAAGCGCTGCCCCTGTAAAGTCAAAATTGACATATTTGATACCGCCACTTATGCTGCCTTTTTCGCTTTGGTTGAATTTCCACGTGGTCTCAAGTGCTTTGGAGCGCGCTTGTTGGCCTCCAAAAACTGCGGCATTATTTTTTTCACCTATGCTGCCATTGAGGCTCAATCTCACTTTTGATCCTTCTTGAAAAATAAGTTGAGGTTTCAATTCACTAAAACCAATCTGAAAGTTACGACCGCTTGTATAGTCAGCCAGTGCGGCGGATTGCCCTGTCTGAATGGTGGTCTCAAAGGCTACTTTTTCGGAGAGGTTTACCCTTATATTTAGCTGCTTTTTAAGCATACTTCGGGCGTCGTAACCATTAGCAAGGAGCGTCTTGTTTTCTTGCTTGAGCCAACTGTATTCGGCACTAAAAATTTTGGCGTTGCGGTTAAAAAAAATGGAATTTGAAAATTGGGCGTTTGCGGATTGGAGTCCGAGTGCCGAGATATTGGCAGCAAAAGGATTAAGCCATTGAGCTGTATTGGCTTCTTGTAGTTTGCGTTGCACCCGAATACGAGTCTGACTCGAAAATCTACTGAGTAATTTTAAAAATCCTTCGCGTTGTCTCCATAGAAGCTCCGGTCTCCATAAAACACTTTGGTTCCATTCGTTGGAAAATACCGATGCATAACTAGCACTGGGCACGAATACTCTAATGTAATCTGCCTGATCGGCGTAAACCGCTTGTTCGAATTCATTAAGGTCTTTTATGCCGTCTGCGTTGTAGTCAATCCAAGTGTAAATCCCTTGGCCATCATTGACCTTGATGTATTGGAAGCGCTTTTTTTGTTCAAGTCCTGAGCCTAATTCATAAAATGTGTTTAGGGTAAGTGCGTTCTTGAAAAAGCGGGCATTGTAATCAAAGCGTGCAACCATACTATTTTCAGCATCTTGATCGATAAGCATCGAATCCAAAATGCGCAATTGGCGGGCACCCAATAAAACATTTAAATTTTGTGTTGAATTTGGTTCCCATTTCAATTCTAGTCCAGTTGTTTTTGCTTTCGCCGCAAGTGCAAGAATGCTGTCTGGACGCCAGTCATAGCGTTCGCGATAGAATAATTTAATATCTAGTTTTTGCTGTGTCTGCAGCGCAATGTAGGTTTGGGCATCGTAGAACTGGTAAGAATTGGCTTGACTGGCGCCTTTGAATAAATTCAATTCGTGATCGTCTATCCAACCCAATTTAAACATACCGAGTTGTTTATTGAGATGCAAGCGGTGCCTGATGAACTGGTTCTCGGCTTGTTGTGTTTTTGCATTGAGGGCAGAGGCATCCCATTTGGCGGTCCAGCCGTTTTCTTTCCAGTTTCCATCAGTATACAAACGCTGTCCTGAAAACAAGGAGTCTATAACCAATAATTGTCCGGAAATATTGATTTGACCTTTCGCACTATTTGTAAAAAGCTGTTTGAGTTCAATTTGCTTTTGAGTGCCGACGTAATTTTGATTGCGGATATTCCAATCTCGGTCAAATTCGACAGCTCTAAATTGTTCTATAGGCACGAATCGATTTCCGACAAAAAGGTATTCTAAGCTACTGGTTTTGTATTTTTTTATGGAATCCTGGATACGCGATTGCTCGAAAAGAAGCCCACCTTTCGAGGCCACGCCAATGTTGTCGTTATCATTGAGCTTGGAGTACAAATTGAGGTCGTTTTCGCTAATGGCATTTTCAGTGTAGAGTTTCCAATTTGGATGAATTTTGTATTCAAAACCGACACTTGCTAATTGATTTCGCTTGGGTGTTTGTACGCGTCGAATGGGGGCATAATTGCCTTGAGAGACACCATTGATTGGCACTACCCACTTGTAATAATTGCCTGCGGCACTTACGCCGCCTAGAATGTAGTCGCCTGCGCCTGGCCCTACTTCTGAAAAAGTTCCACGGTAATTGGCCGCTTGAGGATCTACACTAAAAACAAGTACATCTTGGAACCCTAATGAATCAATTCTTCGGTACATGTTCGCATTTTCCAAATAAGTGGTAGAATCTAAGCCTGAAATAAAAGCTGCATTCAAGGAGTCGCCAATGAGACTTATTGCTTGTTTTTGGGAATCACTAAGTACTTGTTGAAGCGCTTGGTTAGGTAAGTCTTGTTCCCGATATAGTGCCACCCAAGATTTGTAACGCTCGTTTTGAAAACGGGTTTGGTGCTGCAGCAAACTGCGCGCATAGTTTTGATCGGCGTATTGAAATTCAGCAACAATTCGGCTGTCTTTGGTGATGAGGTGTCGGGAGGTAAAAGTGAGTTCAGCACTGGTGTAGTCTATAATGTAATCGAATTCTTGCCCCCGCTGCATGAGTTGTCCGTCGATGTAAATTCGTTCGGTTCCAGCTAAAATAATAATGTATGGTTCGTTATTTGAACCAACTAGGCGGTAAGGTCCTTGGACTGCTTCTAGTCCTTGAATGACTTGCCTTTGAAATTTCCCTTTAGATAAACCCACGCTGCTTTGTGTGAAAATTGTTGCACCTTGTGCATTTTTCCAATTATATTGTCCAGTGAGTCCTTGTGCTCTTTTGCGATAAGTTAAGAATTGACCCTCTGGTTTATCGAGCCAAAAATCGCCTGCACTTAATTTGAGCTGGTCGTTGTGTACCTGAATAAAAACCTGATCAAATTCTTTCAGTTGACTTGTTGTTCCCGAGGCCTGAAATGGAATATTGGCATCAGATAAAGAGGCCGTCAGCATGAGGTTGGATGCGATTTGGCCATTGAGTTGAAGATTTAAAGCGGAATTGAGTCCTAGACTTTGGTTATTGCCAAAGCCTATACCTCGAGCCAAGCTACCGCTTTTATGTAATGCAGCTCCCCCAAATAACTCAGTTGTGCTTTTTGTTATTTGAAATTTTTGGCGTTCTGCTTCGATATCAAGTCCAGGTGTATTTTGAACGATTTTGAAGCTTTGAAATTGTTGTCGTTGTCGAAAAGGAAAAATGTTAAAAGACAAAAAAACGGTGTCTTTTGGTATGTTAACCCATTGAAATAAGTTGTTACTGCTATCAAGAATATAATCAGTGTCTGAAATAAAAAGTGTGTCGGAAAGGTCTTTTTTAGATGAAAATCGCAACGAAGGTGTATAAATGGCGGAACTATCCAATAATACGCTTGAATTGTGCGGGGCCAATGCAATTACTTTTTTTTGTTGGGCGTAAGCAGCAGACCAAAAAACTTGGTAAAGAAAAAACAAGAAGCTAACAGAAACTAAGCTTTTCATGGGCAAAGACTGCTTAATAACGTCGATTTTGCCCAGACATTGCGTTAGTCAATGACAGAAAAACCGGTGTAGGACTGAAGTACCTTTGGAATGTGGATGCCGTTTGCCGTTTGGTGGTTTTCAAGCAAGGAGGCCAAAATTCTTGGCAACGCAAGAGCAGAGCCATTAAGCGTATGACACAAGGTCGTTTTTTTGTCGTCTTTGAAACGCAATTTGAGGCGGTTGGACTGAAAAGTATCGAATCTAGACACGGAGCTCACTTCAAGCCACTTTTCTTGAGCAGCAGAATAAACTTCAAAATCGTAGGTCATAGCCGAGGCAAAACCCATGTCTCCACCACAAAGTCTAAGAATCCGATACGGCAATTCTAGTTTTTCCAATAGGTTTTGAACGTGGGCAATCATTTCTTCGAGTGCTTGAGCGGTATTATTTGGGTGCTCGACCCGGACAATTTCTACTTTGTCAAATTGGTGCAAGCGGTTAAGACCTCGAACATCTTTGCCATATGAGCCCGCTTCTCTTCTAAAGCAAGGCGTGTAGCCACACATTTTAATGGAGAAATTGGCATCTGGAAGAATGACATCGCGGTAAATGTTGGTCAATGGAACTTCTGCGGTTGGGATCAGGTAAAAGTCATCTTCTTGTACGTAATACATTTGACCTTCTTTATCTGGGAGTTGACCTGTGCCGTAGCCACTGGCTTCGTTGACCATGTGCGGAGAAATAAATTCTTCGTAACCGGCTGCAATAGCTTCATCCAAGAAAAATTGGATAAGTGCGCGTTGCAAACGCGCGCCTTTACCTCTGTAAAATGGAAAACCTGCGCCTGTTACTTTTACGCCGAGTTCAAAATCGATGAGTTTGTATTTCTTAGCGAGGCCCCAGTGTGGCTGCGCTTCAAAATCAAATTGAGGAATGACACCTGCTTCGAAAACGTTTTGATTGTCTGCGGCATCTCGGCCTTGAACAACGGCGTCGTTAGGAACATTTGGCAGGGTATATAGTAGTTTTTGCAGCGCGTCTTCTAAAGTATTTACTTGCTCTTTGAGTTCGGCCTCTTGCGTTTTGAGAGCATTTGATTGTTCTTTGAGCGCGCTTGCTTCGGCTTGTTTACCGGACTTAAAAAGTTCGCCAATACTGCGTGCGAGTTGGTTCATTTCGGCAGCAATTTGATCCAATTGTGTTTTAGCAGCACGCCAATTTTGATCGGTCTCGAGTATGGCATCTAGGGTAGATGTAGCATCGATATTTCTCTTGGCTAAGCCAGCTATAATTGCTTCTTTTTCTTGACGAATGCGCTGTATTTCTAACATATGAACTCTGTTGTCTTACAAAAGTAAGCAAATACGCTCAAAAAGCCCGATGTTGTCCATAGTAAGCTGTTGATTATTCCTGCAAAACGACGTGTCCTTAGTAAGAGAATTGACTTAATTTTGAAAGATGAGTTTGCAGGAAGTAAAAATAATCAGTAAAAGCCGCCACGAAGCTCCCGCGTATCAGACCGAGGGCTCCTCTGGAATGGATGTGCGCGCACTTCTTGAGGCGCCGCTGGAGCTTGCACCCATGCAACGTGCGCTTGTTCCGACAGGTCTTTTTCTCGAAATGGATCCTTCTCTGGAATGTCAAGTACGACCTCGCAGTGGTTTGGCACTGAAAAAAGGGTTAACAGTGTTGAACACCCCTGGTACTATTGACGCCGATTACCGTGGTGAAATTGGCGTGATTCTTGTCAATCTATCGGATCAAACTGCTGTCGTCACTGACGGTGAGCGTATTGCTCAACTCGTTTTTTGTAAAGTAGAAAAAGTTAATTTGGTTCATTCGACCACCCTCGGCGCCTCGGAAAGAGGGGAAGGCGGTTTTGGAAGTACCGGTTTAAAATAAGCACATGAAAGTAATTGTCCCGATGGCGGGCCGCGGCAGCCGACTCAGACCACACACCCTTACCATTCCAAAACCGCTTGTTCCAGTTGGCGGCAAGCCAATTGTACACCGTTTGGTCGCTGATATCGCACGCGTTTGCGCCGAGCCCATTGAAGAAATTGCATTTGTAGTTGGTGAATTTGGCGACGCGGTAGAAAAAGAGTTGTTGGCTGTAGCCGCAAGTCTGGGTGCCAAAGGAAGTATTCATTATCAGCTAGAGGCTTTGGGAACCGCACATGCCGTATTGTGCGCAGCTAGTGCGCTAGAAGGCCCTGTTGTGGTGGCATTTGCCGATACTTTATTTAAAGCGGATTTCAAAATATCTAAAGAAGACGAAGGTATTCTTTGGGTTAAACAAATAGAAGACCCTAGCGCATTCGGTGTGGTTAAGTTAGATGCAAATGGAAACATCATTGATTTTGTCGAAAAGCCACAAACCTTTGTTTCAGACCTCGCCATGATTGGTATATACTACTTCAAGGATGGCGCGCGGCTTAAAGCAGAACTTCAGTATTTGATTGACAACAATGTTGTAAAAAGCGGCGAATACCAGCTACCAGATGCGCTCCGCAGACTTACCGAAGCCGGTGTTTCATTTAAACCCGGAACGGTCGACGAATGGCTAGATTGCGGCAATAAAGAGGTTACTGTCGAAACCAACCAACGTGTTTTGGAACACGATTTAGCAGCAGGCCGCCTACAACAGCTTTCTACTGACATTACAGATAGCGTCATTATTCAGCCGTGTTTTATTGGTGCCAATGTGCGCATTGAGCGTTCAGTTGTTGGACCCCATGTTTCAATAGGTGCGGGAACGGTCTTGACCGATGTCAATGTCAAAAATTGTATCATTGGCAACCATACCAAATTGGAAAAAACCAATTTAGTTGGTGCCATGATCGGCTCAAATGCCCATTATAGAGGCCGCGCCAAAGATCTTAGCCTTGGTGATTTCAGCTCCGTTCATGAATAAATATGGATTCATATACTTATTGTTGTTACTTACGTCATGTAAGGTTCACGACAATGCTAGTGTGCAGCAAGATCCAGTCTATGTAAGGCAATTTCATAGCGGCGTGCGCAATATGCTTAATGATCAATATGAGTTGGCAATTCAAGATTTTAAATTCTGTTTGCAAAAACAACCTAAAGATGCGGCAGTCCATTATGCACTGTTTCAGACCTACCTGAAACAAGAACGTTACCAAGAGGCAGCCTATCATACAGAGCAAGCAGCTGCACTCGATCCAAAAAACTTGCATTACAAAAGAGAGCTCGCTTTTATGTATCAGCAGCTTGGCAAAGCACAAGAGGCGGCCGAAGTATTTGAAGAACTTATCACAGCAGACTCCAAAAACAGAGATTACTATAGCGGGGCCTTGATGAGCTATGAGCAGCTTCAAAAACCTGCCAAATCATTGGCATTAATTCAAAAGATGGAAACCCAACTGGGCGAAAACCCAAGTACTGTTCTCGAAAAATTCCGCTTGCTTCAGCAACTTGGCAAAACCAAAGAAAGTATTGCGTTATTGGAGGAAGCGCGTTTGCGTTTTCCGTCAGAACCTAGTATTCTCGCCAATTTAGTTGACACCTATTTTAGAGCTCAAAATTATACAGAAGCCTACGGTATTTTAAAAGATTTGGTTGAAGCTGATCCTAGCAACGGTGTAGCACAACTTATGTATGGCGAGATGCTTTATCGTTCAGGTCAACAAGAAAAAGGTAAGTCACACCTCAGTGCGGGAATTTTAGCAGAAGGCCCCAGTTTGGATCAAAAGATGAATATCCTCATCATGATGGTCAATGAAAGCAAAGGAAAAGGCGTCGATGCTTCAATGGAGCCGCTTGTGCTTTATATGACCCAAACTTATCCAAAAGAAGCCAAGGCACATTCTATAGCTGGTGACTACTATTACGTTTGCGGAAAAATTTTGCAAGCCATTGAAAGTTATCGTCAGACCTTACGCTGCGACCCCAATCTTTATCCGGTTTGGAATCAAGTCTTGCTTTTGGAATTTGAACAAAATCGTTGGTCTGATTTGCAACAAGACGCTACCCAGTGTGCCGAACTCTATCCCAATCAAGCACTTCCTTTGTTTTTGAAAGGACTGACCCTCAATCGGATGGGGTCTTACGCTCAGGCCAAAGAAAGCTTGCTTGCCGCTGAGTCCGTTTTGGTCAACGACAACGCCCTACTTTCCGAAATTTATTGTCAGCTTACCGTCGCTTATTTTGGTCTAAAAGACAGTAACAAAGCAACGGCTCAATTCAAAGCCGCTCAGCAATTGAACGAAGGAAATTTAGCACTTGAGCTCCGCTATCTTCAAGAGCTCATTAAATACCAAATTGAACCTGAAAAAACACAAGAAAGGCTAACTCAGCTTTTGCAAAAAAGTGCTGATCCGCGCTGCACACATTTGTATGCTTTATCATTTTTTCAGCAGGGCGAATATACCAAGGCACTTGAATGGCAACTTAAAATAACAGATCAAAAATTTATACAAAACCCGATTTACCAAGAGCAGCTCGGTGATATTTATTTTAAACTAGGACAATTACAAAATGCCCTGCTCTCCTGGAAAAAAGCACAAGAATTAGGCGAAGGCAGCCCGGCACTCTATGAAAAAATAACCCAAAAGAATTATGTTCAAGCCCCTTAATTTACTGGCGCTTTTTTGCTTAACCTTGGGGTTAATTTCCTGTAAATCCACGGAATTAATTGAGGAGCAAATCTCGGCTGAAAAATTGCCTAAAATCAAAGACAAAGAGTTATTGGACCGTATTGACAGTCTCTCATCAATAGAGCCAAAAACTTTTTATAGCAAACTCAATGTGAGCTACCAAGACCTTACTAAAGCTGACGCTGAAAATGAAATCTCCCTCAAAACATCGATTAAAGTTGTCAGTGACAGTGCTGTTTCAGCAATTATTACCTATGCTAAAATACCTGTGGTTACAGCTCTTGTAACCCAAGACACACTTAGCGTTGTAAATAAAAGAGACCGCTGTTATACGATTGCTTCTTTAGATTACCTCAAAGAATTATTCGGTGTTGACTTTACCTATGAAAATTTGGAAGAAATTATTTACGGAAAACCACTCGATTATCAGCTTAACCACAAGTATTTTGTTGATAATGACCCTTTCCATTATAGTATATCGACCCATAAAAAACGAGATCGTAAGAAACCAGATCGAAAACAACGCGACGACCTCATGATCCAATATCACCTCACTGCTGATGCCAAGGCCCTTAACCAAACCCGAATATGGAGTTTAGAAGACAGTACAGAGGTGAGCGTGGTTTATCAAGAAAGACAAGCTATCAATGGTTTAGACTTGCCTTTAAAAGTGGTGATTAATATCATGACGCCTAAAAAAACCCTTTTGTTGACCTTGCTCTACGACCGCATTGAAGTAGATGAGCCCCAAGAATTGATCATCGTTATACCAGATAGCTATGAAAAGTGTGACTAAACTATTATTGTTGTTGCTTTTTGCTTTGCCGTCCTATGCACAGCAAGATCAAAATCAGCTCAAACGAGAACAACAAAAATTAGAGAAGCGCATCTCTAACACTAAAAAGCTGCTCAATAAGGTGAAGAATAATACCCAAGCTTCACTAAATGAAATACGTTTAATTGAAAATCAAATCCGCACCAGAGAAGCCCTGGTCAATTTATTTGACAATCAAGTGCGCAGTGCCGAAATGAAGATTGTTCAAAAGAACATCGAAATCAAACGACTTCGCGCTAAGCTCAAGCAACTTAAGCAACAATACCGCAAGATGTTCCTATATGCCTATAAACACCGGGGCAATTACAATAAAGTGATGTATTTACTCGCTTCTTCGGACTACAATGAAGCTTTGAGGCGCAACCGGTATCTAAAAAAAGTAGCGGCCATTCAACGTAAACAAGCGGCACTGATTAAACAACACCAATTACTCATATACAAAGAGATAGATCAAATAGATGCAGAAAAGCAAATCAAACTGCAAGCTTTAGATGAAAAGAAAAAAGAGCGCGATCAAATCACGAAAGACAAATCAAAAAAAGAGAAGTCGTACCAGAAGTTCAAAAAAGAGGAACAGGCGCTAGTGGCGCAACTCAAAGAAGATGAACGCAAAAAAATTGTACTCAAAAAGCAAATTGATGCAGCTATTCGTGCCGATATAGCCAGAGATCAGGCCAAAGAAGCCGCACGCCTTGCCGCACAAGCAAATGCTGCCCCAAAAACCACTACCACTGCAGAGGCCACTCCAAAAACGACCCCGAGCAGTACGGCAAGCCCCAAAGCGACAACTAGTGCACCTAAGGTAGTAGCCACACCAATTTCTACAGAGGGTGCGGCGATCGGAAAAAGTTTTGAAGCCAATCGTGGGCGCTTACCTTGGCCTGTAGATAACGGCAGTGTAACCGAGCGTTTTGGGCGCAATTATCACCCGACCTTAAGCGGCGTTGAATGGAACAACAACGGTATTGACATCACCTGTAATAGATCGTCACGGGTCAGAGCCGTATTTGAAGGTGAAGTGACTACTGTTTTTTCAGTGCCAGGTGCAGGAAAAGTGGTCATTATTAAGCATGGCGCTTATCGAACGGTTTACGGAAATTTAGCCGAAACTTTTGTGAGTGTCGGCAGTAAAGTGTCAACCAAACAAGCCATTGGTACTTTACTCAATGACGGTGGTGTTTCTGTTTGCCATTTTGAAGTTCATCAGGTTGTTGGCGTTAATCCCGTAACACTCAATCCTTCTTTATGGATTGGCCGCTAATACCGAGTTCTTTTTCGTAGACCAACCAAAGTGCACAAATCCCCCAAATAGGAACCGCTGCTTTGTCGGTATCAAGGTAATTATTTAAAAAGGCGTGAATAAAATAAGTGCTTAGCGCCATAATCGTACTCAGAACAATAATGCGGTCATCTTTATTTTCTTTGGGTAAGCGGTGGTAAAGCGTGAACCCGGTATAAAAAATAGCCGCAACAACTGCAATAAAACTTAGCATACCGATTAAGCCAGTTTCAGCAAGCGCCCCGAGATATTCACTATGGGCGTTGCCCATGTCCCCAAAGTTTGTCGAGATAATTGTGAGGTTTTCGGGTCTTTGAAATGGTGCATACTCAAACGCATAGGTGCCCGGCCCATAACCCATCAGCGGACGTTTTTTAAACATGGCAATTGCACAACTCCAACGGTTGATGCGTTCGAGATTAGAGGCATCTGTTGAAATATTTGCGGCACTTTGTAAGCGTTCATCAAAAGATTCTGTAGTGTGCTCGTATTTATTGCGTTCGAGCTCAATTTGAATTTGATCCCAGCGGATGAGTACAATTACCAAAGCAATTCCGGCAAGTGCTGCAATTGGTTTCCATGAAACCTTGTAGTAAAGAACAAACGCAATACCAATGCTCCCCAACACACTTAGCCAAGCGGCACGGGTATAAGAGAGGACCAGACCCACGAGGATGATTAGAATCAGGCTAATCAAAGTGAGTTGAATAAGTGGGTTATGTTTTTTATATAAATAGAGCCCCACGGCAAGTGGTAAAATGAGTGCCACAATTGCGCCGTAAATGGTATGGTCTTTAAAGAAAGGCGACATCACCCAATGGCCTTCTTTTTCGCCAAAGCCATAGAAAGAATGATGAATAAGGGTGTAGATGATAACAATGACAGTAGCTACAATAAACAACCATAAAAACCAAATACGATTGCTTTTCTTCTGGAAAAAATAGGTTCCAAAATAAAGCATTGGAACGATAAACCACAGACGTGCAAGAATAAACTTAAACGATACAATTGGATGACTACTTGTTAGGGCAGATAGCAGCAGCCATAGTATATAAATTGTAATGGCCCAAAGTAAGGGGCTGCGCCAAATCTCAAGTGGCACAAACGCTTTTTTAATTTGAAATGCGCCTAGTAGTAACATTAAACCAAAAAGTAAGGGTTCTGTGGGCACAAAAAGGCCAAAACTGCTGGTGTATTCTTCTATATTGATGGAAAGAGGCGTCAGAAACGCCAAACTAAGAAACAATTTTTCAGTTTGAAAAATAGCAAAGTAAATCGCTAAAAGCGCAACAGGGATTAAAGAATAAACAAGTGGGTCGTTCATTTGAACTTTAGGCAGCGTTCTGTTGGAGTTCTTTGATGCGTTCGCGGATCAGCAAGAAAAACAAACCAAATAAAAAGCCTCCGACAGTAGAAACCAAAACAATGATCATGCGCTTGGGTTTTTCTTTGCGGTCTGCAACTACAGCGCGTTCTACTACGAATTTGTGATTGAAATTGGCATTTGCATCAGATTCGGCTTGTTCATAAGATACTTTGAAGTCCTCGATCTTTACGATTTTCTCGTTGCGCTGGTATTCCAAGCCGTCGTAAACCGATCCGTATTTGCTATTAACATCAATTTTTTTTCTGATTTCGTCTTTTTCTTGAGGGTTTTTAGCATCAACCAATGCTTGGTATAGTGTTGCCCTGGCATCATTGGGTAAAACACCCAAGTCGGCAAGGTTTTCAAGTTTCTTTAGAATGGAGTCGCGCTCTTTTTCCATTTGCTGTTTTTTGCGCAAGTTGATTTGAAATGCTGGAATCGTGCGCTCTCTGATCATTTCGTTTTTGATGGTATCAATTAGGTCCACGATATCATTGGCCATAGCTGCAGCTTGTTTTGGATCTTCGTCAAGAACATCGATTTGAATAGATCCATATCGTGTACGACCAAAGGTAAAGTGCTCATTATAAGCTTTGTTTAACTTATAGTATTTATTTGGATCTGTTTTAGCAATTTCGTAGTCTTTCATGAGGTCATATTTTTGGACTATACGATCTCGGATGCGTGATGACGATAGGATTTGAACGAGTTGCTCAGCTTGTTCTTCTTCACCAAAGTCCATGGCAGCTGCTTTTACGTTACGTTGCTCAGAAAATGAAACGTTGCTAGATGCAGCCGGGAAAACAATAGCCGTTGAGAGGTAAAGAGGCGTTATTAAAAACGCAACAACAATAGAAATAACAGCCGCCGCACCGGTAAAGAGCATGAGGGCTTGGCGTTTGTTCCATAGAAATAAGAGGAGTGCGTTGCGTTGGTCAGTCAGGTTGTTATTTTCCATAAGTTTTACTTGCGGTCTCAATTTTTTTCAAAGCTATGACAATAACTCCAAAAATCCATATTTATTGCGCTTTAGTGCGTTTTTGAACCAGTAAAATGAGCTCTTTTACATCAATAAATTTAAATGCTAAAAGGAAGATAAGCGTCGCTAATACATCAATTAAAAGTATCGAATTTCCAAAGACATAACCTAACGGGGTCCGATCAATAAAAACATACCAAAGCAACAATACAAAAAGAAATAACGCATACCTGTAAAAATCACGATTGACAAAGGACAATGCAAACAAGCGCTTACAATAAATTCCTTGCGCAAGCGCAACAAGAAGCTGGGTAAGTGCTGCTATCCCTGCTGCCAAAACAGCTCCGCCGCTCTGTACTTTCGGAATGAATAAAAGGTTTAAAATGATATTGATGAATAATCCGGTAAACGAAATGATATTCAGCACCTTTAAAGATCCGTTTGCCGTGAGCAAGGAGCCATAAATAAGATTAGAGGCCATCCCGAAAAAAGCAATGCTCAAGAGAAACAATATGGTACCACTGTCCGCAGTTGTATTGGAATAAATTTGTTCCATCAAAAGACCACCATGTAAATAGCTAAAAACAATAAAGGCCAAACTCGAACCGAGTAAAATCCTACTAGCTTGTGCAACTAAAGGCCCGATTCCTTGCGGATTTTCTTTGATCATTTTGGCGAACATCGGAAATAACAAGCCTGCAAAAACCATCGCAAACATGTATAGCGCATCTATCAATCGGTAAGCTTGGGCATAATAGCTGGCGTCCTCTATACCGGCTAAGTTCTTGAGAATGATAGCGTCAATGCGCGTATACAGTGTCATGAGTACGATAAGTAAAGCATAGGGGAAGGCTTCTTTCACCTTCGATTTCACTATTGCCATTTTTGGCGCTACCAATGGCGGTTTGATTTTCAGAAAAATGGTGGAACCTGCAATGAGAAATGTAAGGGCATAAGCACCAAACTGAAATAATGCATAAGATTCAATGTGTACTAGCTTTAATCCATCTGGATGTAAATAAATGATATAGCCCATCGAACAAATGAGTAGTATGCGGTCTAAGACACTAAATAAGGCATCTATCCGAAACCATTGTAAACCTGCAAAAAAACTTCTGAAATAGGCAATATTGGCGATTAAAAATTGATTGAGCCCTAAGATCAAAATCAATTTATATTCTACCCAACTTAAGCGCAAATAAAGATTGCAACAAAAAAGCCCAACAAGATAAAAGAGCATGATTGTAATCCGGAAAGTAAAGATGCTGGTAAATTGCAACTTTGTAGCTTCAATATTTTGAGAAGCTTCTTTGGTACTTAGGTTGTTGATACCAAGATCAAAGAGGATTGAGAATATCAAGCTTAGGTTGAAAACCGCAAAGTATAATCCATATTCAGCACCCACTTCATTTTGAACTGCGGCATCAATGAGGAAGATGGCCAATGGTTTGACCAATAGGTTGAGCCCTAGTGAAAAGAATAAATTGGAATAAAAACTGCGTTCTTTCATGAGCCGATCAGGCCCAAAGATAGAGTTTTCTATTTATTAGCGGAGTAGGTTGACGTGTCCGGTCAATATCTTGCGTTCGTCTAGGTCCGGATTTTTGTACAAGATGCGGTAAGTATAAACGCCACTTGGAGCAGCAAGGCCATCTGGTCCGTAGGTGCCATCCCAGCCGACCAAAGCATTATGACTTTCAAAAATCACTTCTCCCCAACGGTTATAAACAGTGAATTCATAGTTCTGTGGATCATAACCCGAGAAAAACACGGGACAAAAGACTTGGTTGTTTTGGTCGCCATCTGGGGTAAAGCTATTTGGTATGTAGAGCAACTCGTTGTATTGGTAACCAATACTGACAGATGTGGCGTCTGCACATTGTAAATCAGTGAGTGCCGTAAGTGTAATGGTATAACCGTTCATTGTACTTTGGAACACATGCGAGGGCTCGAAATCGTAAGCAAATTGGCCATCTCCAAAGTCCCAAACGTAGTTGGTCGCGCCGGTGGAAAGGTTGGTGAACATCACGTACTGCGCTTCTTGGGTAAATACGCTAATTGGCGATTCAAATGCTGCAACTGGTAGGTTTTCAACGTAAATATAGGCTAACTCAGTCTGTGTATCATAACAGCCATTTGCGGTAGTTGCAGCCAAGGACACGTCGAAGGTTCCGCCATTTGGGAAAACTATTGTAGGCGCAACACCAGATGCGGAAAGTCCGTTACTTGTAGACCAATTGTAGGTGGCGTTCGTTTGGTCGTCGGCAGTAAGCGTAACGCCCAATGGCGCACATCCTTCTACAGGATTTGCACTGAAGGTAACAACCGGAAGTGGATTTACCGTAACTGTGCCAGTTGCGGGTAGGCTTGGGCAATTGTTGATTGTATAAATCACACTTAAAGTGGTGTCTTGTAGGGGTGTAAATGTTTGATTAGGCCCGCCAGCGATGCCATTAGGCCCCCAAGCGTAGGTCCCGCCGATTAAATCTGGTGTGGCAATAAGGGTAACCGGATCTGTTTCACAAATGGTGGCGCTCGTTAGTGCTACTACTGGGATTGGATTAACAGTAACTTGAGCTGTGGCAGCCGGGCTGGTACAATTGTTAAGGGTATAAGTCACACTAAAACTTGTTGTGCTAGCTGGGCTAATAGAAATGGTATCGTTTGTATCGTTTGTGGACCATAAAAAGCTACCTCCGGGTAAATTTGCCGTGGCAATGAGGTCTATGACATCTCCAAAGCACATGACGGCATTTGATGTCTGTGCTACTGGAATAGGATTTACAAGAACCGTAGCACTTGCGGTATCTTGACAACCTTGCAGGTTATAAATGACTGTATAGGTTGTTGTTGCAGCCGGTGTTACGGTGATACTAGACCCAGGACTTGCGAGAGGTGTCCAGCTGTAAGTACCTCCTGAAAGGTCAACTGACGCTTGCAAGGTGGTTGAACTACCAAAACAAAGGGTGTCGTTGGAGAGTGATACGACTGGGTAAGGTTTCACAAAAATTGTTCCTGAAACACTTGGTGATGCACATCCATTTGAACTTGTATAAACAACACTGTAGGTTGTGGTTGCCGTTGGGCTTGCATTTAATGAAGCCGTAGTTGCGCCTGTATTCCAAAGATAGGTGCCTCCTGCGCTTACATTGTTTACGTATAATGTACCTGCCGTTCCGACACACACAGAATCTGTGGTTACGGTTGGTTGTGGAGTTGCCTCGACGGTTACAGTAACGTTGCTAGTTCCGGTGCACCCTGCAACAGTGTAAGCAACGGTGTAGGTGGTAGTTGTTGTCGGAGACACAGAAATAGTAGGACCAGTACCTATTGGATTGCCATTTAGTGACCAACTGAAAGTACCTCCGGTGGTTGGTGAGCTGGCGGTGAGTGTGCCTGTGCCCCCTGCGCAAATGGTAATTGGACTGACGTTGACGGTTGGCCCAGGATTCACGGTTACACTGGTTGTTGCATTCACCGTACCACAGTTCGGGACAGTAAGCGTGACGGTGTAGGTCCCGGCTGCAAGTAGTGTAGGGCTAGCTATTGTAGGATTTTGTTGCGTAGATGTAAAGCTATTTGGGCCTGTCCAGGACCAAGTATAATTGTTACCCGTCGGGTTTGGAGTAGCGCTAAAATTCAATGGCTGCCCGCTACAGATCGGACTTGTATTACTAGCTGTAAGGGTTGGCGTCTGACAACAATTGATATACATACTGATACGCCCAATATTGTAATTGACCTCGGACCAAATGTTGGCCATAGCCGCTCCGGTCCCGGCAGGACAAGATTGCATTCCACTGCGTTGTAATGTTGTATTGAAACCATTGATACTTGTTACGAAGTTGGTAGGGCCATAGCTATTGACACAGTTGGCGCCTCGGGCTCCATAAACACCTATTATTTCACCAGCAGCAACTGGAATATTACACGGCACAACTTGTGTGGCTGGTGCATTTGTAATGGTAAAGAGTTGAATAAAGCTATTCGTAGTTGCGGCAAAAGCTGGAGGAGGGCCTGCAGTGAACCGCACAACACGAATAGTTTGCGTGCCGGTTGGGTTGGCATCTGGCGGGATATATAGACCGCAGATAGTAAAGCTAGTTGGAGCCGTGAAATGGTACCCTCGGATCATACTTGTAAAAGTGTTGATTTGGGTGCCAACACTAATTGGAGTTCCTTGAGAAAAGCCTCTTAAAAAAGACAGTCCTACAAAGACAATAAGTAGTAATTTTTTCATTATCTAATTATATTGACATGCCCATGTATTGTTTGTCGTTTATCGACATTTGGCAGTTTGACGGTTACAATATAGGTATACGTGCCAATTTGGCAGGGGTTGCCTTTCTCGGTATAAGAACCATCCCAACCAAAATCTGGATTTTGAGATTCAAAAATAACCTCTCCCCAACGGTTGTAAATTAACATTTGATAGTTATATGGGTCAATACCGGATGTAAAGATAGGTCTAAATGTTTGATTGAATTGATCGCCATCTGGAGTAAATGTATTGGGAATATAATAAACTAACCCTGGATCAAAACCAATATAGAAACTTGCAGTATCTGAACAACCCAAGTTAGAGTACGCGTAAAGCACCACGGTAGCACCTTCTTCATCACTATTGAAAATATGAGAAGGACCAACTTCATTCGAAGAACCACCATCACCAAATTCCCAGGTATAATTACTAGCACCAACTGAACTATTCCAAAAAGATATGGATTGATTTGGTTCTGTGAAAACTTGAGACGAAGGTTCAAAAGCTGCAACTGGGTAATTATCAACCGCAATCATATTCGCAACAGTGGTGGAACTTGTACAGCCATTTAAAGTTGTTGTCAGTGTGACAGAAAAATTGCCGGCAGTTTGGAAGTTCATATTAACATTGGCTCCACTGGCAGTGAGTTGATTGCTTGTTTGCCAAGCATAGCTTGAATTATTTGCAACGTCGGCACTAAAGTCAACAGTTAACGGCACGCATCCTTGTAGCATATTTGCACTGAATGTACTTATTGGGAGAGGTGTGACGGTGATATTCGCTTGAATTGTATCAGATGAACAACCATTTAATACATTGAATACTTGAATAGTAGAATCTTGTGCCGGCACGAATGTATTCGAGGCAATCCCTTGTACAGCGTTTGGCCCCCAGTAATAAATTCCTGCTGGATTGGCAACTGCTTGCATAGTGACTGGGTCACCAGCGCAAATCGTTTGGTTGTTCATTGTGATGCTTGGTACTGGATTAACTGTTAAGGTTGCAGTGGCGGGCAAAGACGTACAGCCATTTAGTGAATAGGTGACATTTTGCGTCACTGTATTGAGTGGGCTAAGTGATATCGTATCATTGTTGCTGCCGTTGGCCCAAACAAATTGTCCATTTGGCAAGTTGGCACTGGCAATTAGTTGACCAGTTTGCCCTGCGCAAATTGTTGTATTTTGTACCTGAACGACAGGAACAGGATTGACTACAATTTGAGCAGTTACCGTGTCGTTACAACCAGCTAAGTTATAGATGACGGTATAGTTTGTTGTGATATTTGGGTTGGTTGTTAGGTTGGCTTGCGTATTTGAATTATTTAGCCAAGTGTATGTTCCACCTATAAGGTCGATTTGAGTTGTGATGGTGCCATTTGCGCCGGTACAAATGGTATCATTTGAGGCGCTTATTGTTGGATATGGATTGACTGTCACCGAGAGGGTTGCGGTATTTGCACAAACACCAGCTGCTGGGGTGAATGTATAAGTTGTTGTAGCTAAATTATTGACGGCAGGGCTCCAAGTACCGTTCACGCCATTTGTGGAGCTGCTCGGCAAGTTAATGGTGCCTCCTGTACAGATAGCTGCGATCGGATTAAATGTTGGGTTTGTGTTCGCTTGTGAAGTAATCGTTATTGATTCGGTATCCGTACAACCATTAGCGGCGGTAGCGGTAAGCACATAGGTCCCAGCCGTATTGACAGTAATAGAAGCATTTGAGCCTAGATTGGTTGCGCCATTTGCCCATGAATATGAAACACCTCCACCCGCATTAAGTGTAATGTTAGCGGCATTGCAGTCTAAAATTGTTGTTGCCGTTGCATTTGTAATGGCAGCTGTTGGAGGCACAATATTTTGGGTTATCGTAATAACCTCTGTGTCTGTACAGCCATTTGCGGCGGTAGCTGTGACCGTGTATGTACCGGGTGTCGTGATTGATAAAGCAGCTAAAGCACTGACATTTGTTGTGCCATTGGACCAAGAATAGCTTGTGCCTCCAGTTGCAGTTACTGCAATGCTGGTCTGTGAACAAGTAAGGATAGTTGTATTCGAAGAATTGGTAATGGCTGCAACTGGTGCAGTAATGTTCTGTGTAATGGCACTACTGGCTGTTGCTGTACAACCATTGGCTCCTGTTACAGTTACGGTGTAGGTGCCTGGAGTAGTCACGTTTAAAACTGCGCTGGTACCAACGGTATTTGTCCCGTTAGACCAAGAATAACTGGTGCCGCCAGTTGCTGAAAGGCTGATGCTCGTTGTAGAACACGTCAAAATACTGGTATTCGGGACAGAAGTAATTGCAGCTGTAGGTGCGCTGGTATTTTGGGTAATGACAGCGTTGGCAGTTGCCGTACAGCCGTTGGCCCCTGTAACTGTAACTGTGTATGTGCCTGGTGTTGTGACGATTAAACTCGAATTTGACCCGAGGTTATTGCCCAATGAAATCCATGTGTAAGCGCCACCTCCGGTTGCTGTCAGGTTGATACTTGTTGTTGTACAATTCAGAACGGTTGTATTTGGTGTATTCGAAATTGTAACGGATGGCACTAAAATATTTTGTGTGATGGTAATCGCACTGGTACTCGTACAGCCATTTGTAGTATTCGTAACAGTAACGGTATAGGTACCCGGTGAAGTAACAGTTAGGTTCGCATTTGTTCCTACCACACTTGTGCCATTTGACCAAGAATAGGTGCCGCCGCCAGTTGCAGTAAGTGAGATACTTGTTATGGTACAGGTAAGTTGGGTAGCTGAGGTATTGTTGGTTATTCCAGCAGTTGGCGCAGCAATATTCTGAGTAATTGTTAGCACTTCTGTGCCTTGACAACCGTTTGTACCTGTAGCCGTTACTGTGTAAGTTCCTGGTGTTGAAATGCTCAGATTTGAAGTATTGCCAACTGCACTTGTGCCGTTTGACCATGAATACGAATTTCCACCTGAGGCACTTACTGAAATACTCGTTTGACTACAGGTCAACGTAGTTGTATTGCTGTTGTTGGAAATTGCGGCAGTTGGAACCGTGATATTTTGAGTCACAATATAATTGGCGGTTCCGAGACAACCATTCGTTTCGGTAATGTTGAGTGTGTATGTACCGGGGGTGTTGACGACTAAATTGGCAACGTTGCCTACACCTGCAATTGGTCCTGTACTTAGGACGGTGGATCCATTGAGCCATGTCGCAGTACCGCTTCCTGTTGATGAACTACCGGTTAAGGTTAATGTGGTGTTCGCACAAGTTAAAATACCATTCAAAGTAGGATTGATCGAAACAGTTGGTGCTTGGTTGTTTTGCGTAATCGTAGCGCTTGCTGTGGCTGTACATCCGTTTGATCCTGTTACAGTTACGGTATAAGTCCCCGGTGTAGAAACGCTAAGTGTTGCATTAGTTCCAACTACGGTAGTGCCGTTACTCCATGAATAGCTCACTCCTCCAGTTGCGGTTAAAAGGAGCGAATTATTTGTACATGAGAGCATTGTGGTGTTCAAATTCGAACTTATTGCAGGGGTAGGCAAACTAGTATTTTGGGTAATCGTACTACTTGCTGTGGCCGTACAGCCGTTCGAACCAGTCACAGTAACGGTGTAAGTACCTGGGGTGGTTACAGTTAAATTGGCATTCGTGCCAACGACACTTGTGCCATTAGACCAAGAGTAGGTTCCGCCACCAGATGCCGTAAGCGCAATTGAGGTTGTTGCGCAATTGAGTTCATTTGTATTGGGACTATTTGAAATAGCTGCTGTTGGTGCAACTACAGTTTGAGTGATCGTCGTACTAGCTGCTGCCGTACAGCCATTGCTGCCAGTAGCTGTAACGGTATAAGTACCGGGACTGGTTACACTTAGTGAAGCGTTTGATCCAACTGTAGTTGTCCCATTCGACCAAGAATAGGGAACGCCGCCGCTTGCTTGTAAGTTAATGCTAGTGGTGGTACAGTTTAGCACTGAAACACCTGTAGTATTGGAAATGCTCACGGTGGGCGCAGTGGTATTTTGTGTAATTGTGCTGCTCGAAGTAGCCGTACATCCATTTGCTCCGGTTGCGGTTACGGTGTAGGTACCAGGCGCTGTGACAATTAAAGTTGCGTTGGTTCCAATGACAGTTGTCCCGTTTGACCATGAATAGGAAACGCCGCCGCTTGCCACCAATGTGATACTTGTGGTCGCACATGTGAGCACTGAAGAGCCCGTGGTATTATTGATATTTACTGAAGGTGCTGAAATGTTTTGAGTGATTGAAACGCTCGAAATGGCTGAACAGCCGTTTGCTGCTGTGACCAATAAATTATAGGTTCCGGGGGCACTTACGTTGAGGGTTCCAGTTGAACCTAGATTATTTCCTCCTTGAGTCCAAGAGTAGTTACCATTGCCTGCAGCAGTTAATATGATACTTGTGGTATTACAAGTGAGTATGTTTGAAGCAACACTACTTGATATAGATGATGTTGGCGCGTTGAGGTCTTGGGTAATGTTGAAGTTAGCTGAGTTGATGCAACCATTTGTACCTGTGACTGTCACAGTGTATATTCCTTGGATTGTAACATTCAGCAGCGCGTTTGTTCCTAAAATAGTTCCGTTTGATTCCCATTCGTAGGTGCCACCTCCGGTTGCTGTTAAATTAATGGAGGTAATCGTACAATTAATTACTGTTCCGTTTGAGGAAGTAATATTAATGGCAGGAAGTGTAGTATTTTCTGTAATGGAAAGTGAAGAAGTACTTGTACAACCATTTGTTGCCGTTACAGTAACAGTGTAGGTTCCTGGCGCTGTCACAGAAAGCGCAGCAGTTGATCCGACGGCCGTTGTTCCATTGCTCCAAGAATAGGAAGACCCACCAGAGGCGTCCAAGTCAATGGTTGGTGTATTACAAGTGAGAATAGTGGTTCCACTAATATTAGTGATTGCAGCGTTTGGAGCAGTGGTATTTTGGGTAATAGTAGTGCTCGTCGTGTTGGTACAACCATTAGCACTTGTAACAGTAACGGTATAAGTGCCAGGTGAAGAAACAGTTAGTATTGAATTTGTGCCAACCACACTTGTGCCGTTGCTCCATGAGTAGGTGCCACCACCAGAGGCAGTGAGCGTGATGGATGTTGTAGCGCAAGTTAATACAGTGGCACTATTCACAATGTTTGCAGTCGGAGGGGTGATATTTTGCGTGATATTAATACTTGAGGTCGCAGTACAATTGTTAGAATTGCTCACAGTTAGGGTGTAGTTGCCCGGATTACTGATATTAATGGCTGCATTGGTCCCAACAATAGTTGTTCCGTTAGACCATGAATAGGTGCCACCACCGGTGCCTGTTAAGGAAATATTTGGTTGTGAACATGTAAGAATTGTGCTATTGCTGTTGTTGGTGATGCCCGCTGCTGGCAATGGGTTTACAGTAATAGTCATTGTGGTGGTTGTAGCACATAGACCGGCAGTAGGCGTAAAAGTATAGATTGTGGTTTGGGTATTGCTGAGTGCAGGGCTCCAAGTACCGGTAATTCCGTTATTGGAGGTTGTTGGCAAGGCAGCAAGGGGCGTTCCAGAACAAATTGCTGCAACCTGGGTAAAGGTAGGCGAGACATTTGCCGTTACTGTAACAACGCCGTTAACATTGCTTGTACCATTCCAAAAACCACCTCCACTGGTGTTGTATCCCCCGTAAACTATACAACCGTTGTAAGTGTAACTGAATGAATAGTAATAGGTGCCAGGACTTAATCCAGATAAAGTACCCATATATTCGTCGTTATTTGGGTTGGTTGAGGAGAAAGGATTGTAGGCGGCACTGGTCCAAGCACTTGCAGGCCATGTTGCTGGGTTGGTATTTGATGTGGATAGTCCATAAGAGACCGAGATTCCTGCCGCTTGACCCGCTGGGTTTGTGAGGTTATTTTCGAATACCTGACCGAAAATGGTGAGTGATTGACCTTGGCAAATAGTTGATACACCTGGCCACTGAACATTAGCCCAATCTAGGGTATTGGCGAGCGTAGCGGTTCCGGTTGCTGTTCCGGAGGGGCAGCCCGGCACGGTGTAATTAACTAAATAGTTGGTTGTGGCAGTTGGCGATACAGTAATGCTACTGGTGGTTTGCCCACCTGGATTCCATAAGAACGACCCACCAGAAGGAGAAGCTGTTGCGGTGAGTGTCACTGCTGATCCGGGGCAAAACGTAACAGGTGCAATACTGATTGTGGGGCTTGGCGTAACAGTAACTGTACCTGTTGCACTTAATGAGGCGCAACCATTCAAAGTATATACTACACTGTACGAAGTGGTTGCTGTAGGGCTAACTGTAATACTTTGGGTAGTTTGACCGCCGGGAGACCACAAATAGGTGCCGCCAGTACTTGACGGCGTAGCCGTGAGCGTCGCACTCTGACCACTACAGATAGAAGTATTATTTACACTTACTGTTGGTGGGTTAGCAATAGTAACTACTACTTGGTCTTGGTTGGTACAGCCATTTGCAGTGGCTGTTAAGGTATAGGTTGTTGTTGTTGTTGGGCTTGCAGTTGTAGTGAGTGTATTGGTGCTAGAAAGTGTGGCACTCGGACTCCAAGTTACGGTTGGTGTAACTGTCCCTGCGCAACCTGCAATTGGAATAGTAACGGTTTGCCCTCCAGTTAAAATAGCAAGTCCTCCACTTATTGAGGTACCAGTTAGGCCTCCACATAAAATATTATAACCCGCAACGTTGGCATTCGATGGACCTTGCGTTTCAAGGGTAAATGTAAAAGGAGGATTGGTAGGGTTATTGATCGTAACCGTGTTGTTCGAACCTGTAGCATACGGACCTCCTGAACCGACAACAGCTCCAAGGGAATTGGTCATGGTCCAAGTTGTTTCATCGAGGTTACTACCACTGAAAATGTTAACTGTAATTGGGCCCGTGAATCCACCAGTAGCAGATGCAGTTCCAGTTAAGGTGGCAGAACCTTGACCACTACAAAGTGAGATATCAGGACCTGCATTAACGGTAGGAAGCGGGTTCACATAAACGGTCATTTGGTCTTGGCCAGTACAAGTACCCTGCGTGGCTGTAAGGGTGTAGGTGGTGGTTACGGATGGGCTTGCCGTTGGGTTCAAAATTGTTGTTGAACTGAGGTTTGTAGCGGGAGTCCAGGCATAGGTAATTGGAGCCGTGCTGGGTGAGCCGGTGCACGAAGCAACTGAAATCGTGGTAGAGGTACATGGCCCGAGGGTTCCGCTTAAAACAGATGTGCCGTTACACGAAATGTTGTAATTTGGATTGTTATCGCACCAAAACCCTAAGGTTTCTAAATAAAAGCTGTAAGGGCCAGCTCCTGGAGCTGCGATAGTAACTGTATTTGTTGAACCAAGCGCATAAGGCCCTCCGGATCCGACTACCGTTCCGGCGGCGTTGGTGATCGTCCAAGAAACCATATCAAGGAAACCACCACTGCTAATGGTGACAGTCATTGCCGAGCCGGTTCCACCAGAGCCGGTTGAGCCTGCGGTAACTGTTCCGCTTAACTGGCCAGAAGCGCCGGCACAAATAATGACATCAGGCCCGGCATTCACTATAGGGTTCGTACAAGGTGGGGTTGGACAACTCACGGAGTAAGTCATTGATGCAGGACCTATTAATGGACCGCAAAAATATTGCGATAGCTGGATGCTGTAAGCGCCACTTGTGAGACAAATCCATGATGCGGGCGTTTGGCAACCGCCTGGACAGAATCCAACACCACAACCATCATCCCAGCCTTGTACAAGGGTTGTGTTTGAATTATAAATACGAAGATAGGTGTCAACTGAGCTGAGCCCACAAGTGGTAAATGTATAGGTACAACCTGCGGTAGCGGTAAAAGTAAAGACAGGGGCGGTTCCTGCTGGGAAAGTCGCGGTTGTTTGCGGTGTGCTTGTTGGGGTGATTGCAGTGGTACTACTTGGAGGGGTACAATACTGTGCAAAGCCCTGAGTGGCTGAGAAGAGAAACAACACCATAAAGGCAATAACGCGCATGACAGGCAGTAGTTTTTGTTAATTTAGTTTTGGCTTGCTAAATTTAGCAATATCATAACGAATTACCAATTTATACGTTGCCTTTTGACAAATAAAAAAGGTTCAGAAGAAACCTTTTTTTAAAATTCGAATGATTCCATGAATTTTGTAGTAAAATTTCCTGCATTGAAATCAGGGTTTTCCATGAGTTTTTGATGAAAAGGAATGGTTGTTTTGACGCCGCCAATCACATACTCGTTGAGTGCACGCTTCATTTTTAATATAGCTTCTTCTCGGGTTTGCGCCACGACGATAAGTTTTGAAATCATGGAGTCATAATGTGGCGGAATAGAATATCCTGCGTACACGTGTGCATCGATGCGGACGCCGTGGCCACCAGGGCAGTGATAGTCGGTGATTTTGCCTGGGCTTGGACGAAAATCGGCATAAGGGTCTTCAGCGTTGATTCGACACTGAATGGCATGCATGGTTGGGTAATAATTTTTACCTGAGATTTTTTCGCCAGCTGCAATTTTGATCTGTTCTTTGATGAGGTCAAAATTGATGACCTCTTCGGTAATGGTGTGTTCTACTTGGATACGGGTATTCATTTCCATAAAGTAGAAATCTCGGTTTTTGTCGACGAGAAATTCTACGGTTCCTACACCCTCATACTTCACAGCCTTGGCTGCTTTGATGGCAGCTTCTCCCATTCTTTCTCTGAGTTCGTCAGTCATGAATGGAGATGGTGTTTCTTCAACTAGTTTTTGGTGACGACGTTGAATAGAGCAGTCGCGTTCTGAGAGATGACAAGCATTACCGTATTGATCTCCAGCAATTTGAATTTCGATATGACGCGGTTCTTCAATGAATTTTTCCATGTAAATTCCATCGTTGCCAAAAGCAGCACCTGCTTCTTGACGAGCTGAATCCCAGGCGGCTTCCATATCATCTTTGGTCCAGACAATGCGCATTCCTTTACCTCCACCACCAGCTGTGGCTTTTAGGATAATCGGATATTTAACTAATTCTGCGGCAGCAAATGCATCGTCGAGGTCCTTAAGTAAGCCTGCGGAACCAGGAATACAAGGCACACCTGCAGCAAGCATGGTCGCTTTTGCAGTGGCTTTGTCTCCCATTCCGGCAATTTGCTCAGGAAGCGCGCCAATGAATTTGATGCCGTGTTCCTGACAAACTTTCGAAAATTTTTCGTTTTCAGAAAGGAACCCATACCCAGGATGTATGGCATCGGCGTTGGTAATTTCAGCTGCCGCAATGATGTTTGGAATACTTAAGTACGACTGAGCACTAATAGGCGGGCCAATACATACGGCTTCATCGGCGAAGCGCACCGGAAGGCTATCTTTATCGGCGGTAGAGTAAACGGCCACCGTTTTGATACCCATTTCTTTGCAAGTACGGATCACGCGCAAAGCGATTTCACCGCGATTAGCAATTAATATTTTCTTAAACATAAGGTTGTTTTTAAGCTGGATCTACCAGGAATAATGGTTGATCGTAATCTACGGGACTCGCATTGTCAACTAATACTTTGACAATTTTACCAGAAACTTCTGCTTCAATTTCATTAAAGGTTTTCATTGCTTCGATGATACAAACTTTGTCGCCTTTTTGAATGCTGTCTCCAACGTTTACAAAAGGATCTTTGTCAGGTCCTGGTGTGCGGTAAAAAGTACCGATCATAGGCGATTTAACGGTGATGTACTTGCTGTCATCGGTGCTTGCCTCGACAGCTGCTGCTGGGGTGCTGCTTGCAGCTGCTGGTACAGCAGCTATGGAAGCTACAGGAGCAGGTGTGGCCGTCATAGGAGTAGCTTGAACCATGATTTGTTCAGATTGGCTTCCTTTAATTGAAATGCGAAAACCTTCTCTTTCGATTTCAACTTTTCCAAGGCCAGACTTGGATACTAATTTGATGAGATCTTTGATTTCTTCTAAATTCATTGCGAAATTTTTTTCAAAGTTAATTTATTTATGAATTATATGCCCACTTGAGGTAGATTGCTCCCCAAGTAAAGCCTCCGCCAAATGCCGATAAAATGATGACATCTCCTTTTTTGAGTTGTTTTTCATAGTCCCAAAGGCAAAGTGGAAGTGTTCCTGCAGTTGTGTTGCCGTAACGCTGAATATTGATCATTACTTTTTCTTTAGTGAGACCCATGCGGTTTGCAGTGGCATCTATGATGCGCAAATTGGCCTGATGCGGGACTAACCAGCTCACGTCATCAGACGTTAGGTTGTTGCGTTCCATGATTTCAGCAGAAACATCAGCCATGTTGGTGACTGCAAATTTAAAAACAGCTTGCCCTTCCTGTTTGACATAGTGCAGTCTGTTTTCTACAGTCTCTTTTGAGGCCGGCATGTGGGAGCCTCCGGCGGGTTGCTGAAGATACTGTCTACCCGAGCCATCGCTGCGCAAAATAAAGTCCATTAGGCCATTTCCTTCTTCATTTGGCTCTAGTAACACAGCTCCGGCACCATCGCCGAAAATCACACAGGTTGTGCGGTCTTGGTAGTCTATGATGGAGGTCATTTTATCGACCCCGACAACGATTACTTTTTTGTGTTTGCCAGATTCAATGAATTGGGCACCTGTTGAGAGCGCATACAAAAAACCTGAACAAGCTGCATTGACGTCGTAACTCCAAGCGTTTTTCATTCCAACTTTATCACAAACAATATTGGCTGTGCTTGGAAAGGGGTGGTCAGGTGTTACGGTACCGACAATGACGAGTTCGATATCCAATGGATCAATTCCTTTTTTATCGAGTAGTTCCTGAACTGCCGCAGCCGCCATGTCTGAGCTCGCGCCATCTTTCATGATGCGTCGTTCCTTTATGCCTGTGCGGGTAGTAATCCATTCGTCAGAGGTATCAACAAGTTTAGCGAGATCTTCGTTGGATAAGATATGTTCAGGCACATAGCCCTGAACTGCAGTAATAGCAGCGGTAATTTTACCCATGTTATTTAAATGCTTCGTTTATTTTTTCGGTTAATTCAGTACGCACAACTTCGTGTGCATGAAGGAGCATGTTTTTCACGGCAATATCGTTGGAAATACCGTGGCCAATTATGGCATTTCCTTTGACGCCAAGAATGGGCGTTCCTCCATAGTTTTCGTAATTAAAGCGATCAAAGTATTCGTCTTTAATGCCCCGTTTTTTCATAAGGGTAAAGATCCCCTCAGCTTCTTTAAGTACGATATTGCCCGTAAAACCGTCGCAAACGATGACATCTGCCACACCAGTGAAAATATCGCGCCCTTCAATATTGCCAATGAAATTAAGCTCTTCTGTTTCGGCTAGTAATTTATAGGTAGCAATAGAAAGTAAATTCCCTTTTGAGTCTTCTTCTCCGATATTGAGAAGGGCAACTTTGGGCTTTGCTAAGCCCAAAATATTTTCGGCATATACAGCGCCAAGCACTGCAAATTGTTGTAGCACATCTGATTTACAATCGGCATTGGATCCAACATCTAATAAAACTGACTTACCCCCACTGATGGTAGGAAGCGTAGAAGTAATACAAGGTCGAATAACACCGGGAATTGTGTTGAGCTTGAACATGGACCCAACAAGCATGGCGCCTGTGTTGCCATTACTGGCAAAAACATCTATGAAGCCTTTGGCTAACATATCAAACCCAACAGCAATTGAGCTATTGGGTTTTCTTGGAAGTGCTTTGGTAGGATGATCGTGATAGGTGATGACCTCAGGCGCATGAATGATTTCGAATGAATCTGCACTTTGGTTACGGCTCGCTAATTCTTTTTGAATTGTGAGTTCGTCACCAAATAACACAAAAGTGACATCATTACCCAAATCATGCTTGGCTAATAATGCACCATCGATTGTCGCTTGCGGAGCGAAATCGCCACCGGAGACATCAAGCCCAATCTTCATGGGAGAAAATTAGAGCTTACTGTGCCTCCTCTACGGAGTCAGTCATTTTTTCTGCAACTACTTTACCTTTGTAGTAAAGTTTGCCTTCATGCCAGTGTGCATGGTGAAACAGGTGCGGTTGACCTGTTGTAGGGCAAGTAGCAACATTATTAGCAGTCGCTTTTTTGTGCGTTCTACGTTTGTCACGACGTGTGGTCGATATTCTTCGTTTAGGATGCGCCATTTTATATTAATTTATATCTATTTAATTTAAATTCTTAAGTGCAGACCAACGTGGGTCAATGTCGTCTTGATCGGGCTTTGAATTGGTTAAAGGTTGCTGATATTTGGCCAGCAAGGCTACCATTTCTTCATTGCATTCGCCTTCTTCGTGTACCAACTTAGCTGGCATTGAAAGACTGATGAGTTCGTACAGCGGCTGAGAGATATCGATTTGATAGCTTTCCGGAGCCAATATAATCAGGTTTTCATCCTCAGATTCTTCTTTGCCAAATGTATAGTAGAGGGTAAATTCTCCTTCTATTTCTTGACTAAGCGGTTCGGTACAGCGGTCACAAGTTGTAAAGATATAGCCGACGATTTCCAAATTGGCAATAAGCATCGTTTCTTTCTTTTCCAACTCGAGAAAGGCTGATAAGCGACCATCTTCGATGAGTGAATAAGGCAATGATTCAAAGAACGATTTGTCAATGTCAAACTCAAATTCATGAAGACCAAGCTTTAATCCAACGAAGGGTATAACGAACGGACTTTTCATGATGAATGTTTCACTAACGAAAACGAAAGGGCAAAATTAAGGAATTAATTTGGATTTTTAAAATAGGATGTGATCCTATTAGTCCTTTTTACCTTTCTCTTCATTTGAAAAGGCCAATGGATTGGCGTTACTTTCTTTGTGAATTTTACGATTTCGATAGATGTCTATGGCAAGATATATGGCGCTGCGCAAACTTTGTTCATCGGCGATTAATTGACCTGCGATATCGAAAGCGGTGCCATGATCAGGACTTGTTCTGACAATAGGAAGCCCAGCGGTGTAATTGACGCCGTCTTCAAAACAAAGCGCCTTAAATGCGGCAAGGCCTTGGTCGTGATACATGGCTAATACGCCATCGAATTGATTGCGGAGCGGTGAGCCGAAAAAGCCATCGGCCGGATAAGGGCCAAAAGCTATGACCCCGTTTTGTTTCGCCGCCTGAATGGCCGGTATAATTGTTTGTTGTTCTTCTTCGCCAATTTTGCCGTTTTCACCGGCGTGTGGATTGAGTCCGAATACGGCAATTCTTGGTTTGATTATCCCAAAATCTTTTTTCAGACTTTGTTCAAATGCTTGAATTTTTGAAACAATGAGCTCCTTTTTGAGTTTCTCTGAAATCTCTTTGATCGGGATATGTGTCGTTACAAGCGCAACGCGCAAGCTTCCGGAAACCAAAATCATCAGTGCATCTTTGGCTCCCGACATCTCGGCAAGATATTCGGTATGCCCTGGAAAATTAAAACCGGCTTCGGCTACATTTTCTTTTGAAAAAGGAGCTGTAACAAGCACATCTATTTTACCTTCAGCGAGGTCTTTTGTTGCCGCCTCCAATGAAAGCAATGCGTATTTTCCACCTTCGGCGCCAGAGACGCCTGGTTCTATTTGTGTTTCTTCTTGCCATACATTGATGATATTCACTTTTTTGGCATGAATGTCTGCAGCTGTTTTACAAGATAGGTAGTTGAAATCTTGAAGATTGAGCGCCTTTTTATAATGGCTAATTACTTTATTGGATCCGTAGACAATAGGGACGAAATCAGCTAAAATGCGGTTGTCTCTGAGGGCTTTAACAATGATTTCTGGCCCAATTCCATTGAGATCACCAATTGTAATACCCACTTTTATTAGCGGCTTGGTTATTTGGTCTTTGAGTTCTTTTTCTTTGGTGTCTTTATCCATTAGTTTGTTTGGTTTTTAAGAAAATGATAAAGCAAGCGAACTCCTGCACCTGTTCCGCCATCGCCTTTGTAGTTCTCAGGCGCGTCTAGCCAAGCTGGACCTGCGATATCCATGTGGATGTATGGTGCTTTGACAAAATGCTCTAAAAATTTACCAGCTGAGATCATGCCGGCATTTGGGCCACCTATATTTTTCAGGTCAGCGATTTTAGATTTCATGTGTTTTTTGTAGTCGTTCCAAAATGGAAAACGAACGACGCGCTCGTGCACAGCATTTGCACTTTTTTCTAGCTGTTCGAATGTTGTGTCCGGGGCATTGCCCATGATAACGCTTGCTTCAGTGCCAATGGCACGCAACGCAGCACCCGTAAGAGTCGCTGCATCAATGACCAATTCCGGATCAAATTTCTTTGAGTATGCAAGCGCATCGGCCAAAATCATACGGCCTTCTGCATCCGTATTGAGCACTTCGACGGTAGTTCCATCGAACATTGTGATGACATCTCCTGGCGCATATGCGTTTCCGCCGGGGCGGTTATCGGTTGCAGGCAAAAGCGCGACCAAATGCACGGGCAGTTTTTGAAGCGCTGCAAGATAAACCACCGCGGCCATTGTTGCGGCACCGGCCATATCGCCTTTCATGGTATCCATACTGCCCGGTGTCGGTTTAAGGCTCAGGCCACCTGTGTCGTAAACAACCCCTTTTCCTACCAAAACAATTGGTTTTTTATTTTTGGCATTTTTAGGATTGTATTCAGCAATGGTAAAGGTTGGAGGATCAATGGAGCCTTTGTTTACGGCTAACAAACCGCCCATTTTGAGCGTTTCGATTTGCGTCTCTTCTAATACTTTGACATCGAAATGAGCCTCTGCGCCCATTTGAACAACGGCAGCAGCCAATTGCTCCGCATTTAGATGCGAAACCGGTGTATTGACTAAGTCTCTGGCTTTGAATACAGCTTTTGTGATGTTTTCGAGTTCTGTAATTTGAGCGGCTGTTGTATGAGGAGCGACTAGAACTTCTTTGAAAACAGGTTGTTCTGGTTTGCTAAAATGTTGGATAAAACGGTAACTAGAGAGCAATAACCCTTCGGTTAATGCGTAAGCCTCCTCTGTACTCCCATTCTCAATTTTTAGGCTTGGAATGGCGTCATGCAGGTGTTTTTCAATGGTGTGGCCATGAATGCGAAGCGCTTCTTTGTCTTGACCTTCCTTGATTTCGAATTCAAAGCCCTCCTTGCTTTTAAAGAATTCGAAGTCTTTGGTGTCTTTAGAGGCGGCGACAAAACGAACGCTTGCGCCGATTTTATTTTTGGTTTTATTGAGCAGGCTTAACATCAGAATTATTTTGTACAAAGGTATCTAAAAATTTGTCGATTAAACGTGGGATCGGATGCGTATTGAGGTCGGCAAAATCTAAAAATAAAAAGTTATATTGAGGCCAATTCTCATCGCTGTCGGCTATAAAATGAGCTGTGATTTTTTGATGTGTCAATATGTGTTTGAAAGGCCTGCCTATTGTTTTTTTGTTGTGTAAGTATGCTGCTACTTTTTGTTGATCTTCAAATTCTCTAAGGGGGAATTCAAACAAACCTTCCCAGATGTCTTTGGGGCCTCTTTGCTGAAAAGCAATCCGATGTTGTTGATTAACAATCACATGATAGACAAAAAAACGTTCTTTGATTTTTGTCTTTTTCAATTTGATGGGCAAGATTTCTACTTTGTTTTCTTTGAAAGCCGCACACGAGTCGCTTACCGGACACCACTTGCAATTTGGCGAAACAGGTTTGCATTGAAGGGCGCCAAACTCCATGATCGCTTGGTTGTGTAAAGCAGGTGCATGCCGATCAAGTAGTTCGTTGGCTAAATATTCAAAAACCGCTTTGCCTTCCGCAGCATTAATAGGTAAATCAATGCCAAAATACCGGCTCAATACGCGCAAAACATTGCCATCAACAACAGCATGTGGTAAATCAAAAGCGAATGATGCAATTGCAGCCGCCGTATATGGCCCAACGCCCTTGAGTTTCAATAATTGTTGGTAGGTCACTGGAAAAACCCCATTGTACTCAGCAACTATTTGCTGGGCTGTAGCATGTAAATTTCGTCCCCGGCTATAATAGCCTAAGCCCTGCCATAAGTTCAAAACTTCTTGTTGTGTGGCAGCGGCAAGTACATGAACTGTTGGGAAATTTGAAACAAAGCGCTGGTAATATGGCAGTCCCTGATCGACGCGTGTTTGTTGCAAAATAATTTCGCTCAGCCAAATAGCGTAGGGGTCTTGCGTGTGTCTCCAAGGGAGGTCTCTTTTGTGAATCGAATACCATATTTGTAGGGCCTCTCGAAGTGCTAACATTATTTATTTTAGTTTTTTTGCTTGAAAATTACGCATATATACTTTCTGCAGCGTATTTTTGCACCCGCATTAATCACCTAATCAATTAACTCAGAGATATGACAAAAGCGGATATCGTTGCAAACATTGCAGAAGAAACTGGATTGGAAAGAGCAGAAGCACTCCGTGCAGTAGAAGCCTTCATGAATAACATTAAAGCTTCTATGGCCGACGGTAAAAATGTGTATCTGCGTGGGTTTGGAAGTTTTGTAGTGAAAGAACGCGCCCAAAAAACGGGTCGTAATATTTCAAAAAACACAACCATCATCATTCCAGCACACAACATTCCATCGTTCAAGCCGTCTAAAACCTTTGTAGACGAAGTAAAGAACAAGGTGAAAGTGAAATAAGTTTTCTTTATTTCTGAAATTTGTATTACCTTTGCACTCCCTTTACGGGGGTGCATTTTTTTTGTAACAAAGTACTTAACATATAATACCTTCTCATCATGCCAAGTGGTAAAAAAAGAAAAAGACATAAGATGGCGACGCACAAGCGTAAGAAAAGACTTAGAAAAAACCGCCATAAGAAGAAGAAGTAATCCTTCTTTTCTTTCATGTAAACGCATAGAGAGCTCATTGATTTTTCTTTGAGCTTTCATTGCTTCATCCTATAAAAAATTTCAAGTGAATTTAGAACTCGTTGTAGACGCACGCTCAAACGGCGTCTGGATAGCACTGCTACGCGACGGGAAGTTAATCGAGTTGCACGAAGACCGCGGCAACACTGACTTCTCCGTAGGCGACGTCTATCTCGGACGGGTACGACGTGTAGCCAATGGGCTCAACGCAGCTTTCGTAGATGTAGGTTATGAAAAAGATGCTTTTTTGCACTATCATGACCTCGGGCCTCAATACGTATCTTTTTCAAAATACGTCAAGGACAGCATCAGCGGAAAACAAAACGTTGCAGACCTCCAATACTTTAAACTAGAGAAAGATATTTCCAAAGAAGGAAAGGTATCTAGTACCCTTTCTGCTTCCCAGGCCATTCTTGTACAAGTTGCCAAAGAACCCATCTCACAAAAAGGCCCCCGCCTTAGTTCTGAGGTGACTCTTGCAGGTCGTTATCTAGTGCTCGTACCTTTTTCCGAGAAAATTTCTGTCAGCCAAAAAATCAAAGATAGTGCTGAAAAAGAGCGCCTCAAAGACCTCATGGAACGCATTAAACCCAAAAATTTTGGTGTCATTATCCGCACGGTTGCTGAAAATAAATCAACAGCCGACCTCGAGGCTGATCTTAGCAGTCTGTTGGAAAAGTGGCGTACGCTCCATGCCAATCTTAAAGGTGCACAACCACCTAAACGCGTCCTTGGAGAACTCAATACCACCAATTCTATACTACGCGATCTCCTCAACGGGAATTTTACCAATATCCACGTCAACGACGAAACCATGGCGCTTCAAATGAAGGACTACATTTCTGAAATTGCACCTGGCCGTGAGAAAATCGTTCGTCACTATGACAACCGTATTGAGATTTTTGAGCGCTTCGGCATCAACAAACAAATTAAAACACTTTTTGGTAAAAAAGTTCCCTTACCAAGTGGTGGTTACTTAATTATCGAACACACCGAAGCCATGCACGTCATAGACGTCAACAGCGGTAATCGCAAAGGAGCCGACGGCCAAGAGTCTAACGCACTTGCAACCAACATTGAAGCTGCAGAAGAAGTTGCACGTGTGTTGCAGCTTCGTGATATGGGCGGCATTATTTGTGTCGATTTCATCGATATGCACGACCGCGAGAACAATAAGATTCTTTTCGAAAAAATGAAGGAATTTATGAAATCAGACCGTGCCAAGCACAACATGATTCCACCTTCCAAGTTTGGTATTATCGAAATTACTCGCCAGCGAGTACGTCCAGAAACGGATATTCAAACCCATGAAACATGCCCTACCTGTAACGGAAGCGGCGAGGTTCAAGCCAGTATTCTTTTTGCTGAAGAAATAGAGAATAACCTTGCTTACCTAATCAATGACCGCGGAATGCGTGGTGTAAGTGTTTTGGTTCATCCTTATTTAGAAGCCTACTTCAAAAACGGTTTCTGGAGCCGACAGCTCAAATGGTTCTTCAAGTACAAAACTTGGATTCCTGTGCGCGGCGTTACCGCTCATCACTTACTTCAATACGCTTTCGTTGATAAAGAAAACAACGAAATCCCATTTTAAATGACAGCGCCTCGCGCCTATGACCTCACACAAATGCTTCAGAAAACTGAGGCATTTTGTGCTTATCAGGAGCGGTGCAGCCATGAGGTTGTGGAAAAACTCAAACGCCTTGGCGCCCAAGATGGCGAAGTCATTCAGATTCTTCAGGCACTCTACGATAGCCGGTTTCTCGACGATGCGCGTTTTGCACATGCCTATGCTGTCGGTAAATTGCGTATCAAGAATTGGGGTGTGAATAAAATCAAGGAAGGTTTGCAGATGAAGCGAATTGCGCCTGATCTCATCCAAGCGGCATTACATCAAATGTACGATGAAGAGAATTATTTTGGTGTACTGCAGCAAATTGCAGAACGCAAGTGGCGAGAACTCGCTAAAGAAAAAGACCCCTGGACGCGCAAACAAAAGCTGTATCGCTTTTTGGCATCCAGGGGTTTTAAATATGACGAATTTTCAGATTTGAAATTCGAGTCTTAGTTTGCTTTTAACATGGTGTTGGCACCGTTGATCCAATTAACAGGACCGCCTGCTTCGTATCCTTTTGGACCAATCTGAACAAGATTGCTTTTACCATCGCTCATTTTTTCTGGTCGAACAAACCAACATGTAGGGTAGCCACGCACCCCAAATTGTTGTTGTAAATTGCGATTTTGAGTTTTAATAGCTTCTGTCTGTGGTTTGGAACGCGGGAAGTCGAGTTCAACTAAAATTACATTTTCTTTGGCCCAAGCTTCAAATTCTGGAGTTTTAAATACTTCATTTTGAAGTCGGACACACCATCCGCACCAGTCAGAGCCGGTAAAGAAAAGCATCATGGGCTTGCTTTCTTTTTTGGCAACAGCCGTTGCTTCGTTGATGTCGGTATACCAAGTGATTGTTGCTTTTTGGGCAAAACTCATTTGGGCGACCAAAAACATAGTAAATAGAGCAATTGTTTTCATGTTATTTTTTTCTAAAGTTAATGATAAACCCCCAATAGACAAAAACCGTGCAAAAGTTCCGAATTGATGGTTGTACGCAATTTTAATTATATTCGTTTTCAAATTACCAACTATGAAACTACAATTACTACTGCTATTTTCTTTTGTTAACTTATTCATTTTTGCCCAGTTACCTACGCAAACGGTTCGTGGTAAAGTTTTCGACAGTGAATCTAACTACCCGCTCACCGGCGCAAAAATTGTTATCGAAGTAGGCACGCAAAAATTCATGGGAGCTGCAGATGCCGATGGTGCATTTGCCATTCAAAAAGTGCCTGTAGGAAAACACCAATTGGCAGCTTCTGCACCTTTCTATGACGCAAGAACCCTAACCGTGGAGGTTACATCAGGACGAGAGCTTATTGTACAAATTCCACTTCAAGAAAAAATATCTGAGCAACAAGCCGTTCGCGTTGTTGGCCGCAAACAAGGCGAAGTACTCAATGAAATGGCTGTATTGTCTGCGCAACAATTTAGTGTAGAAGAAACCAACCGTTATCCGGGCTCGAGGATGGACCCAGCCCGCATGGCTTCGAATTTTGCTGGTGTCAATGGTGCCGATGACTCCCGTAATGATATCGTGGTACGTGGAAATTCACCACTTGGCGTCATTTATCGCGTAGAAGGAATCGATATACCCAACCCGAATCACTTTGCCATTTCTGGTACTTCTGGAGGTCCGGTATCACTCTTGAATAATAAAATTTTAGGTAATTCTGATTTCTTCATGAGTGCCTTCCCTGCAGAATACGGCAATAGCTTATCGGGCGTATTTGATTTGAAATTGCGCAGTGGTAATAACAACCAACACGAATTCACCGGCCAATTTGGTTTACTCGGAACTGAGTTTTTGGCAGAAGGGCCGCTGAGCAAGAACAGTAAATCAAGCTATTTGGTCATGGGACGTTATTCCACACTCACCATTTTTCAAAAGTTGAACATTAATTTAGGTACCGATGCCATTCCAAAATATTACGATGGCGCATTTAAATTCAATTGGATTCTCAAAAATGGAGGACAATTGGCCTTATTCGGAATGGGCGGTAATTCAGATATTGCCATTGAAATTTCAGGCTTCAAGCAATATACCGAAGATTTGTACGGAGAAGGTGACCGCGATCAATATTTTGGAACAAGCATGATCACTTCTGGTTTGAATTACAAAAAGAGCTTAAGCGAAAAGACTTTCATCTCTTCAACGCTAGCATATAGCCAGGAAAATCAAAGAACACGTCATGAATATTTAAAGAATAGAAGATTGGACCCAACTGATTCATTGATTAAATATGATGAAAAATATTACATGATGGGTTACGGATTTCAGGTCCAGAAAGTCAGTGGTTATACAGCAATCAATCATAAATTGAACAAGCAACATTTGATCAAGGCTGGTTTGAGTTTCGATTTGATATCAATGGATTTCAGAGACTCTTGTCTTTATAATTTAGATAGTGCTGCACTTGGCTTTGAAACTCGCTGGAATTACCGAGGAATGGCGGCTATCATCCAGCCATTTGTGCAATGGAAGTGGCGCGTTTCGGACCACATGGACGTCACTGCTGGTATCCACGCGCAATACTTCACCTTGACAAATAGCATTAGTCCGTTTGAGCCTCGTTTAGGCTGGAAATACCGCATGGACAAAGGTCAGGCTATTTTTGCTGGTGGCGGCTTGCACAGCATGATTCAGCCATATTACACCTATGCTTATTATTATCAGGATAGTATAGATGGTAAACCAGGAAATATGAATATGGATTTTTCTAGAAGTGCGCATTCGGGTATCGGATACGAGAAGTCTTTCAATAAAGGTTTCAACATCAAAACCGAGGCGTATTACCAGTACTTGTATAATATTCCGGTTACTGTT
>Ga0194134_10000743_pt1 | contig 48721 bp, 47 predicted proteins | sample TA2KigOff0mmetaG_FD_148602 | JGI IMG/M metagenome (GOLD analysis project Ga0194134, IMG submission 148602) | Freshwater microbial communities from Lake Tanganyika, Tanzania - TA2015056 Kigoma Offshore 0m | ecosystem: Environmental > Aquatic > Freshwater > Lake | place: Tanzania: Lake Tanganyika... | reverse complement strand
CCTCCAGGCACCGGTCGCGTCTGACCTGCGCATCGTCATCGGGGCACTGCGCATTGCGTCTTCACTCGAGCGCATGGGCGACCTCGCCGAGCACGTTGCCAAGCAGGCCCGCATGCGCTACCCCAGCCCATCCATTCCCCAGGAACTCCGCGGAACCTTCGCCGAGATGGGTGGAATCGCCGAGGCGATCGTGTCTCAGACGGGTGCCGTGATCGCGACTAAGGACGTCTTCCTCGCCACCGACATCGCCCGCCACGACGCCGAGATGGACCGGCTCCACCGTGAGCTCTTCCGCATCGTGCTGTCGCCGTCGTGGAAGCACGGCGTCGAGGCGGCCGTCGACGTCACCCTGCTCTCGCGCTTCTACGAGCGCTACGCAGACCATGCCGTCTCGGTGACCCGGCGCGTGGTCACGATCGTCACCGGGGAGCCCTATGCGGGGGTCTCGCTCGATGCCTAGCGGTCCGTTTCCCCCACGAATGTGCCCCGGAGGCAGGAGTACGCCACACTAGGTGGTTGGTTCCCTGGAGGAGGTGGAAGATGGCCCGTCGGCTACGCAGCACGACGCCCCGCCGCGTCGCGGTACTCTCGATGCACACCTCCCCTCTCGATCAGCCCGGCACGGGTGATGCGGGCGGGATGAATGTCTACGTCCTCGAGACCGCGCGGCGCATGGCCGCTGCCGGCGTAGAGGTCGAGATCTTCACGCGCGCTGCCTCGTCGGCCCTGCCGCCCACCGTCGAGGTTGAGCCCGGCGTTCGCGTGACGCATCTGCGCGCCGGTCCCTTCGAGGAGCTACGCAAGGAAGAGCTGCCCGCCCAGCTGTGCGCACTGACATCAGGCCTCATGCACGTCGAGGCCTCGCGGTCAGAGGGGTGGTTCGACGTCATCCACTCGCACTACTGGCTTTCCGGACAGGTCGGCTGGCTGGCGTCAGAGCGTTGGGATGTCCCACTCGTCCACTCTATGCACACGATGGCGAAGGTGAAGAATCGCGAGCTGGCCGCGGGCGATCGCCCGGAGCCGGCCACTCGCGAGATCGGCGAGCAACAGGTGGTTGAGCAGGCCACCCGCCTCATCGCCAACACGGGGCAGGAGGCGGCGCAGCTCATCGACCTCTACGGCGCCACAGCGGGCCGGGTCGACATCGTCCATCCCGGGGTCGACCTCGATGTCTTCCGCCCCGGCAGCCAGGCGCACGCGCGGGCCGAACTCGGCCTGGCGTCAGACGCCTTCGTGTTGCTCTTCATCGGTCGCATCCAGCCGCTCAAGGCCCCTGATGTGCTTCTTCATGCGGCTCACCGAATGCTGCAACGTGATCCAGCCCTGCGGGTTCGCATGGTCGTCGCCGTCTGCGGCGGGCCCTCCGGCAGCGGCCTCGAGCACCCAACCGCCCTGGCCGACCTCGCGGACGATCTCGGTATCGCCGACATCGTCCGCTTCGAGCCCCCAGGCGATCGCGAGCGCCTGGCCACGTGGTTTCGCGCTGCCGACACCACGGTGGTGCCGTCCTACTCGGAGTCGTTCGGCCTCGTCGCAGTCGAGTCCCAGGCCTGCGGCACGCCCGTCGTGGCCGCATCGGTCGGAGGCCTGCGCACCGCCGTCGCCGATGGACGCAGCGGCATCCTCGTAGCTGGTCACGACCCGACAGAATGGGCGCGTGCGATCACGCGAATGACGACTGATGAGCGTGACCGACTTGCGGCGGGCTCCCGGGCACACGCCGAGCAGTTCAGCTGGTCCGACACCGCGGCCGGCCTCATCGACTCGTACTCCCAGGCCATCTCCCAGCACGTCCTGCTCCCGGTGGCCGCGAGCGGTCGGTGACCGGGCGACCCAATGCGGTCTCCGATCGGATCCGCGCATACCTCGACGATAACGACCTGCCCTACGAGGAGTCGGCTCCCGGCACCTTCGTCGTGACCCTGCCCGGCGAGCACAAGCTGAAGACGACCGTCTCGCTCGTGGTGGGCGACCAGGCACTCAGCGTCAATGCCTTCGTCGCGCGCAATCCCGATGAGAACGCCGAGGGCGTCTACCGCTGGCTTCTCGAGCGCAATCGTCGCACCTACGCCGTCGCCTTCTGCATCGATCACCTCGGCGACATCTACCTGAGCGGCCGCATCCCCCTCGGGGCGGTCGACGACGGTGAGCTCGATCGGCTCCTCGGTGCCGTCATCGAGTACTCCGACGGGTCCTTCAACACGATCCTCGAGCTCGGATTCGCTAGCGCCATCAAGCGCGAGTGGGAGTGGCGCACGTCGCGCGGGGAGTCCACCGCCAATCTCGAGGCCTTCCGGCACCTCGCCGACCCCGCGTCCTGACCGTTCGGCAGGATGACGCCATGAGCGCGCCCTACACCCTCATCCTCCTCCGCCACGGCGAGAGCGAGTGGAACGCCAGGAACCTCTTCACCGGCTGGGTTGACGTCGGGCTGTCGGAGAAGGGTCACGCGGAGGCGGCGCGCGGAGGCGTGCTGATACGTGAATCTGGACTGCTCCCCGATGTCGTGCACACGTCGCTTCTCACCCGGGCCGTCACCACCGCCAATATCGCCCTCGGCGAGGCTCATCGAGCGTGGATTCCCATCGTGCGCAATTGGCGGCTAAACGAGCGGCACTACGGCGACCTGCAGGGCAAGAACAAGAAGGACACCCTCGAGAAATACGGCGAGGAGCAGTTCATGCTGTGGCGGCGGTCGTACGACGTGCCGCCGCCCCCCATCGATCCCGACAGCGACTACGCGCAGACGCACGATGCCCGCTACGCGGCGCTGCCGCCCGAGGCCCGCCCGCGCACGGAGTGCCTCAAGGACGTCGTGGCGCGCCTGATCCCCTACTGGGAGGACGTCATCGTCGCCGAAGGCTTGCGGCGTGGCCAGACGGTGCTCGTAGCCGCCCACGGCAACTCGCTGCGCGCCCTGGTCAAGCACCTCGACGGCATCTCCGATGACGACATCGCGGAACTCAACATCCCCACGGGCATCCCGCTCGTCTACCGACTTGACTCGGACCTGCGGCCGATCGTGCGCGGCGGCGAATACCTCGATCCCACGGCGGCAGCCGAGGCGGCAGCGGCCGTGGCCAATCAGGGCCGCTAGCCGTGACCACCCACCGACTCGAACTCCAGGACCCCACCCTCCGCAAGTGGAACGCGACGGTCCTCGCCATCGACCCGGAGTTCGGGATCGTCCTCGACCGCTCGGCGTTCTACCCCGGCGGCGGCGGCCAGCCACCCGACGAGGGAATCCTCCTGTGGGGCGGTGTCCAGACGCGCATCGTCGGCGCCCGCTGCGCCGATGACGTGTGGCTGATCCCCGCGGAGGGCGATCCACTGCCGGCCGTCAGCACCCAGGTGCAGGGCGCTATCGCCGATGAGCGGCGTACCCACCTGATGCGCACGCACTCCGGCCTCCACGTGCTGTCCGGTGTCGTCTTCCGCGACTTCGGCGCCCTCGTCACCGGATCCAACATGGAGCCTCTCGAGGGGCGCCTGGACTTCAACCTCGACGGAATCCCCGAGGGCTTCAAGGAGGCCATCGAATCGGCGATCAACGCCGAGGTCGAGGCCGATCGCGCCATCCGGGCGTACTCCCTGCCGCGCGATGAGGCGTTCGCGATCCCGGATGTCATCCGCACCGCCACCAACCTTCTCCCTCCGGAAATCGAGATTGTGCGCATCGTCGACATCGACGGGCTGGACGTGCAAGCCGATGGCGGCACGCACGTCGCGTCGACCCGACAGGTCGGACACATGCGCGTCGTCAAAGTGGAGAACAAGGGCAAGGGCTTCCGGCGGATCCGCGTCGCACTCGAGGCCTGACGACGTGCCCGACGATCGGATCCTCGTGCGCGTCGACGCCGATGGCCTGCCGCTGCGGGCCCGCGAGCTGCTCGATTCGGGCATCTCCCGGCCGGCCAACTCGCGCTTCCTCGTGCGCCGCACCTACATCAGCTGGGCACCCGCGGCATGGCTCGTCTTCCTCCTGGTGATCGGGATTTCGAGCCTGCGGGCGACCATCGCCGCGGGGCTCGACTCATCCGCCGGCCCCGAACGCATCGTCTACGGCACGATGGCGGCGATATGCCTGTTCTTCGCCGTCTTCGCCGCGGGCAAGCTGATCGTCGGCCTCGCTGAGCGACGCGATGTCAAGCGCGGGGACTATCGCCTGGGCCTGCATCTCCTCGGTCTCGACGGCCTGCTCATCGCCGGTCGCGACCTGCACACTTGGGTGCCGCGCGGTTTGCTCCCCGAGCCCGTCAAAGTCACCTCAGGTTCTGGAGAGAGCCTGTCGACGACCTACGTCTACGCGCTGGCAGACGACGAAGGACGCGCCGAGCGACTCGAATGCAACACTTGGGAGAACCAGGCCCTGTGGATGTGGCAGCAGCATGGCCACATGCCCGAGGGCGGCGGCTGGGACTGATCTAACCCGTGATCTCGCGGATGCGCAGGCGTACGTCGAAGAGGTAGACGAGCGACGCCACCAGTCCCGCGATACCGATGATGCCCAGCGTGAGGCCTGGGATCAGGCCGGTGAGCAGCGCGACGCCCGTGAGGATGAGCCACAGGATCTTGGAGACACGGCCGACGGCGGGGAAGGCCGCAGCGGGGGCCCGTACGCAATCGACGAACGCCCAGATCTTGACCACCCCGAAGACGACCCACAGGACGAGGACGACGAGGCTCTGCGTGAGGTCGAACACCTCTCAAACCTACGCGCCCCGCCTGCATTTCGCAGACGAGGCGCGCGGTGTCGATCGAGCGGGGTCGTACTAGATGCCGACGGCCTCGCGCACGAGCACGACTGTGCGGGCGGCGCCGCTGGCCACGGTGCTGGTGGCCTTGCGAGCTTCAGCGGCGAAGTCGGTCGCCTGGGTGCGGGCGTCGGTGGCCAACTCGCGCACCTGCAGCCGCGCATCGGTGGCGAGCTTGGTCACGTGATGACGAGCATCGTGGGCTAGGCCGGTCACCTGACCGCGGGCCTCGCCCGCAAAATCGGTCACCTGGGTCCACGCCTTGGTGGCGTTCTGCGGCGCGGAAACGACAGCCTCTTGCACGTTTTCGATGGCTTCGACGGCTTTGGGCAGGGTGATCGAGGTGAAGGGCAGCTTTCGCTTCACGGCAGCGTCGGCCGTCGGGGTGGTCGGCGTCGCGGGGCTGGCGGCGTCCTCAGGCGTGGGGACGTTGGTGGACGTGGTCATGCCGTTTCCTTTCGTGGTGATCGAGGGGTCTACTCGGTCGATGGGGGTTCAAAGGTGCGGTTTTCGGCCTGGAAGGCGCGATAGATCTCCAGGAGGGTGCGGCGCTGCGCCTCGGTGAGGCTCGGCTCCTGGGCAATGGCGGTCACCAGATCGCGACCGTCGTCTGCGGCCTGCGGCTTGCTGAGGATGCCGGCCTGCACGTAGAGCGTCTCGGCGGAGATCCGCAGTGCTCCGGCGAGCCGGGAGAGGATCTCGGCGCTTGGGCGACGAAGTCCGCGCTCGACCTGGCTGAGGTAGGGGTTGGAGACTCCCGCTGCCGCGGCCAATTGGCGCACGGACATCTGAGCTTGGTCGCGCTGCTCGCGGATATAGGACCCGAGCCCGCTGACGTCGATTCGTGCCATGCCTCCAGGGTGCCCCCTAGTGCTTGCATTTGCAAGCGGAGCGCTAGCGGGAGCAAGCGTGAGGTCGGTCACCCCGCCCCCCAGCCCAGCGCCTGAGCCTCGCTACGCCAGGGCAATCGTCCCCGTCTTCACCGTCCCGTTCTTGTACTTCACGCGCACCTTCAGTTGATTGCGCTTGCGGTCGATGTAGAACGACAGCGATCCCGGCAGGAGATCGGTTTCCTTGGGTCGCGTCGCCGGGGCCCCGAGCACGGTCCGGCCCGAGGACCGCAGTCGACCCTCCGCCAAGACGGCCCAGCCCTGCGGGCTGTCCGCACGGCCGCGCACACCGGTCGCGGCCCCGCTGCCCGCCCGTGCCCATCCCAGGACACCGGTGCCTTCCGTCGACTCCGACCAGCCGGCCACGCCTTGCGCCGATCCGGTGACCGACTCCGCCCACCCGTAGACGGCCGCGCCGGCCGTCGACGCATGTGCGCCGCGGACTCCGTACGTCACCCCCGAGGTCGCGGTGACGCGTCCGCGAACCCCGATCCCCGACTCCGAGTCGCTCCTGCCATCAATCCCATACGTCGTCCCTGTGGCGGCACTGACCTCGCCCCTGACGCCGGTGCCCGAGTCGCTCTGCGATGTGCCCTCCACTCCTGTGGTGACGCCGGAAGGCGATGTCGCGCGCCCCCGGACCCCAATTCCCGAGGAACTGCGGCACGCTGCCCACACCCCGAAGTTGGGCCCTGATTCCGCCGCGCTGTTGGCGGCGACGGCGCACCCGCCGACGCCCGCGGCCTCAGCAACGAGCCCGTAGGTCTCGCCACTGGTTGCCGAAGCAATGGCATATACACCCGTGCCGAGCGAGCCCTTTGCCTCTCCCTTGACACCGACGGAGAGCCCCGAGGTCGCAGGTGCGTAGCCGTGAACGCCGATGCCCGCCGCACCCTCGCTTTCCCCAAAGACTCCCACCGATGATGCCTGCGAGGCATGCCCCCGTACGCCCAAGGTGGGGGAAGTCCCCCACAGGGCGGCCTTGAAAGCTGACGTCGTCACGTAGAAGGGACTCTCGTTGAGAAAGGTCGTGCCTGAGGCGCTATTGGACGTGCCGGCCAGAATGGGTTCCCCGTTGGCCGCTGCCGCGGGGCGCGCGGTGAGCAGGCCGCCCGCGGCCGCGCCCACGGCCCCCACCAGCAGGGCGCGGCGGCCGAGGCTTGACCGGCTCCCGCGCTCACCGGCGCCACGGCCTCCGACGGCATCCCCCAGGTCGAAGGAAACTGAACTGTCGGCCTCCAGGTCGGCGACCCTGGCCAAGAGCGCCGTGACCTGGGCTTCGAGTGCGGAAATGCGCTCCTGCCCTGAGGATTCTTCGTGAACGGCCATGTGGACCCCCTTCTGTGCACTGCCCGTCCGCCCCACCCTGGCGGGGGCTCGAATGTGGGTATTGTCGGGGACCACGGGCAAGTCCGCCCGGCCTTTGGACCAAAGCAACTACATTCCCCTCATGCGCTGACCCGTGTCCAGGATCGCGGCCATCGCCGCAGTGCTCGCCCTCGGTGCCCTCTGCCCGGTGCCCGCCCAGGCTGGCGACGGCCCTCCCCCCGACACCATGTGCGCCGTCGGGGGTCGGTCACCTTGCGTCAGTCACCCCAGGGCGGCCACGATGAGCCCGCCCGTGAGGGGCAGGCACAGGGCGAGGCCGGCCACGGGGACGATCCGGGCCCCCTGGCGCCACGAGGCCACGTGGGCCACGGAGTAGTAGGTGAGGATGGTCGCGGCCGATAGGCCCAGGGCGAACCCGATCCCCCCGACGGCCACGACGAGTGCGGCGAGGGCGGCGGCGGCGATCTCGGCCCGATACGGCGTGCGGGTGCGCGCGGCCACCGCCGACAGCGGTCGGGGTGCATCACCGCGGTCAGCCATCGCGAAGAGCGTGCGTCCGACACCAGCGAGCAGCGAGAGGAGCACGGCCCCCGCGGCCACGACGGCACCGATGCGCACGACGACAATCAGCCACTCCCCTGCTGCCGCCTGCGCGATGTCGGTGAGCGGTGCCGCGCTCAACGCGACGCCACTCACCGCCGCCGCGACCACCGTCGCCGCGATCATGACGTACACGACGATCACGATGGCGAAACCGGCCACGACCGCACGCGGAATCGTGCGGGCAGGATCCCGCACCTCTTCGCCCAGCACCGTGACGCGCGCGTATCCGGCGAAAGCGACGAGCAGCAGGCCGCTGGCAGCCAGCAGGTCGGTGCCGCTCGGTGGTGATGACGGCGACGACGACGGGAACGCACTATCCGTCGACCACCAGGCAACCGCCAGCGTGGCGAGCACCAGCAGGACGATCACGACTAGGACGGCGCTCACGCGGACCGAGCGCACGATGCCTCGCAGGTCCAGAGCCAGCGACACGGCCACGGCGGCCAGGCCCACGAGACGCTCGTGGCCGGACCAGGCGTAGGCGCCGATCGTCAACGCGGCAGCGCCAGCAGAGGCAGACTTGCCGACGACGAAGGCGTAACCCGCGATGAGACCGGCCGGGCGCCCGATGAACGCGCGTCCGTAGGCATAGGCGCCGCCTGACTCCGGGAGCACGCGCGCCAGCCGCACGGTCGACGCGGCGTTGAGGACCGCGACGGCACCCGCGATGAGGAGTCCGATGAGGATCCAGGGACCGACGAGTGCGTACGCCGGAGTCCACACCGCGAAGACACCGGTGCCGAGCATCGCGCCGAGGCCGACGACGGTGGCCGCGCGCACGCCAAGAGCGCGGCGCAGTCGACTGGGCGGCGAGGTCACGTCAAGCTACCCGGTCGGATCTCGCCGGCGACGGCGCCGCCGCCCATCAGTGGAGCGTGGGCCTGCTCCTGGATCGTGGCATTGTCGATGCCGAGGGCCTGCAGGATTCCGGCCATCGCCACCGGCCGGGCGCGGTTGGCCCCGTCGTCGATCTTGAGCGCGATGCCGCGGCCGTCGGGCAGCCCGGCGACGTAGACGGCCTCCGCACCCTCCTTCACCAGCAGCCCGGGCATCGAGCGGGTCAGCGCAGTCGCGTCGCGCGCCGTGCCAGCGACCCACTCGGGGTGCGTCCGCATGGCATCGGCGACGAGACGCGGCGGCGTGCCCGGATCTGCCCCGACGCACGCCGAGCCGACGTTGGCAAGGCCGCGCAGCGTCAATCCATACAGAGGCGCACCGCATCCGTCGATCGCGGTCGCCCAGCTCACCTCACCGGCAAGGACTTCGAGTTCGTCGTGGCACGCTCGCTGGAGCGGGTGGTCCGGCGCCAAGTAGTCGTCGACGGGCCAGTCGTTGGTCACGCAGGTGAGCAGCATCGCGGCGTGCTTGCCCGAACAGTTCATCAGGATGGGCAGGGGCACGCCGCCCCTCGCCAGGAGATCGACGCGCACGTTGTCGTCGAGCGGAAAGTCGGCAGGATTGCGCAGTGCGGTGTCGTCCAGACTCCCACGTGCCAGAATCCGTCGAGCGCCCTCCGCGTGGAAGGCCTCGCCGCTGTGCGACGCGGCCGACAGTGCCAGGAGCTCGCCGTCAAGCGGAAGCCCCGCGCGCACCATGGCCGCTGCCTGGGCGGGCTTGTTGGCCGATCGCGGCAGGATGCGCTGGTCGGGATCGCCCCACGCGCGCTCGACCTGCCCGTCCGGGCCGACCACCACGGCATGGCCGCGGTGCACCCCTTCGAGCACGCCCGACCGCCACACCTCGGCGAGCACCACGGCTTCGACCACGGGGACATCCTGGCAGGCGCGCCATCGCTAGCGTGTGCGGCGTGAGAGCCGTGATCCAGCGCGTGGACGGCGCCCGAGTCGACGTCGACGACGACGAAGTGGGCGTCATTGAGGGACCCGGCCTGCTGATACTCGTGGGCGTCACCCACACCGACGGGGAGGCACAGGCTCGCCGTCTGGCCAACAAGGCCTACGACATGCGACTGTTCGGTGGCGAGGTGTCGGCTGCTGACCTCGGACTTCCCGTCCTCGTCGTGTCGCAGTTCACGCTCTACGCCGACACGCGCAAGGGGCGCCGGCCTACGTGGGACGCAGCCGCGCCGGGACCGGTGGCCGAGCCGCTTGTCGCGGTGGTCGCCGACGAACTCCGTCTGCGCGGAGCCCATGTCGCCACCGGTCGCTTCGGCGCGCACATGCGTTTGGGCCTGGTGAACGACGGCCCGGTGACGATTGTCCTCGACGTCGACTGACCCCTAGCGCCGTCAGGGCACGAGTTCGCGCTCGGGGAGCGCCGCGCAACGACGCGGCGGGGAGTTATCCGTCCAACATCATCGTGACGGCGTACCCGGAGTGATGACGACCTCCTGGGTCGCGGCGATGTCGACATCGGATCGCACGATCAGTGCCGCGTCGGGGGCGACGGTGCGCTTGAGCACGGCCGTCGCGATTGGGCCGAATTCGTAATGGCGTGCAGCCGAGCCAACCCAGCCGACCTCGCGTTCGCCGGCGACCACCGGATCGCCGTGACGTGGTAGCGCCTCCGCGCCGCCGTCGAGGTGCAGCAGGGCCAGGCGCCTGGGCGGAGATCCCATGTTGTGCACGCGCGCCACCGCCTCCTGCCCGCGGTAGCAGCCCTTCGACAGGTGAACGGCGGGCCCCACCCAGCCGACCTCGTGCGGGAGGGTGCGGTGGTCGGTCTCAGCTCCGACCCGTGGCACGGCCGCGGCGATGCGCAGGGCCTCGAGTGCCCAGGTGCCGCTGCGAGCATCGCCGAGCACCTCGACGAGTTGCCCGCGCGGCACCAGCACCTCGCGCCCGACCAGCACCTCGGGTCGATGATCAAGGTACTTGCTCGCATCTCCCCCGCGATCCGATCCTGCCTCAGTGAATCCCAGGCCGGCCACGTCGGGTGGCACCAGCCAGGTGACGTGCGCATCGTCGATCGATCGCACGGGCTGCCACACGACGGCCCAGTCGTCGGTGACGTCGGCCACCTGGACACGCAGCATGAACCGCATGGAGTCCAGATAGGCGACGAGTGCGGATGTCGTGCCAGGTTCGACCGTCAGCCACGTGGTCGTGCCGTCATCCACCACGTGCATCTCATGCTCGACATGGCCGTGTGGGTCGAGGATGAGCGCCGTCGTGGATTCGCCGGGGGCAAGAGTGTCGAGGCGCTGGGTGGTGAGGCTGTGCAGCCAGGTGAGCCGGTCCGGTCCGGCGACCGTGACCACGCCGCGGTTCGACAGATCGACGGCTCCGCGCCCGTCGACGAGCGCGCGCTGCTCGGCGTGGGGATCGCCGTAATGCCACGGCACGCCCGGATCGATCGAGTCATCCGGCGGCGGCACCGCGCCGGGCAGGTCGAGGGCGGGGCTGCGATAGGAGGTCACGACGGGATCAACGCTTCGATCCACGCGAGGCTTCCCGGCACGACGCACAGACACCCTGGATGGACATGTGCCTGATATCGGTTGAGAACCCACGCGCCTCGTCGAGAGTGGCGATCAGGGGCGCCGCGAGTTCGGCATCCACGCTGTCGACCCCGTCGCAGTGGCGGCAGACCAGGTGAATGTGCACCTCAACGTCGACCGAGTGAAATGTCGGAGCGCCGTGCCCGATGTGGGCGTGGGTGACGAGGCCAACCTCCTCGAGCACGTCGAGCGTGCGGTAGACGGTCGAGAGGTTGACGCCGGTGGCCTGGCGCTGCACCTCGGCCAGGATCTCCTCCGGCGTGCCATGGCCGAGCCGCGTGACGGCCTCGAGGACGAGCTGGCGCTGCGGGGTGATGCGGTAGCCCTGCGCGCGCAGGCGCTCATCCCAGGCAGCGGTGGTCATATCAGTCCGCGGGCTTTAGCCGCGCCGAGAGGTGGTTGGTCATCCCCTCGCCTATGGCCGCCATGTCGAAGGTCCACATGAGCTCACCGTTGACCAGGCCATAAAGCCGCTCGCCCGCGGTGTAGGACTTCGCGCTGGGAGCGGCGGTGACGACGTCGGTGCGCAGGGAGGCGCGCGCGCCGGTGATCTGCGCATTATCGATGCCGAGCACCTCGACCGTGCCGAGCCAGAATTCGGCGTAGCCCGACGCGTGCGCCAGGGTCATCTCGATCTCATTGCCCGGTCGTGCGCGCCAGAAGCCGAACTCCATGGCGAGCGGGCGCACCTTCTCGCCGTCGTCATCGAGCAGCCACGCGCGCGAGACGTAGGCAAGGAAGGGGCGGCCATCGTTGGTGAAGGAGACCTCCTGCCCGAAGCGGAAGTCCTCGATCGTGGGGTATTGGCCGAGGCCTACGCCCGCCCAGCGACCGATCAGCCACGAGAGGGGGACGAGATCCTCGGGCAGGTCGGTGACCGCCACTTAGCCCTGGCCCTTGAAGAGCCTGTATACAACGTAGCCGGCCGTCCACGTGATGAAGAGAATGGCCAGGACGAGCAGGCCGGTGTAGAACATTTCAAGCACGTCGTCACCCTACCGCCCGCTCCCGGCGACTATCCCCGCGCGGCGCCGAGGACCCAGCGGCCGATGCGGTCGGTCAGGTCCGCGTCGATGGCACCCTCCGCGTGGCCGAACCCCGGCTCGATCCACAGGTCCGACCCGGGGGCCGCCTCATGCAGCGCTCTCGGATGATCCAGCGGGAAGAACGCGTCGGCGTCACCATGCACGACTAGGAGCGGGAGCCCCAGCGCGGTGATGCGCGCGGCCGCCTGCGTTGGCGACATCGGCGGAGGCACGGGCCAGGGCCGCGGATCCACGCGAGCGCCCAAAACAATGCGGATGTACGCGCGGCCCGCGGCCGAGCCAACAGCTCGGTGGAGCCAGCGCATCGGTGGCGTGCCCCGGTAGTACCAGAATGCCGGACCGCTGACCGCCACTACGGCGTCAGCGCCCGCATATCCCTCACTGCGCGGCCGCAATGCTGCGTGACGCAGCACGACGGCCGCACCCATGGAGAAGCCGATCGTCACGACCCGCGCATACCCACGCTCACGGGCCCAGGCTGCCGCCGCCTCGACATCGAGCGGCTCGCGATGCCCGATCGTCGTCATGCCCTCTGAGCGTCCGTGACCGCGCTGATCGATGGCGATTACCGGCGCCTGCAGCGATAGTCGGCGAACGATCGCATCGACTCGCTCCTGCGCCCACGAGCCCGAGAACCCGTGCACCACGACGAGCGCCGTTTCACCGGGGCCGGGCACGTGCAGCGCCGAGAGGCGGACGGCGTCGTCCGTGAGCACGTCCACCTGCTCGCTGCCCGGCGGAATGGGCATGGGTCGACGAGTGGTCACGGGCCGGTATCCTTGCGTAGTGCGTCTGCTGCTGCTCACCCAGGCGGTAGAGCCCTCGGCCGAGGTCTTGCCGGCGCTCAGCCTGCTTCCCCACAGTGTGCGCATCCTGCCTGCCCAGGCCACCGCCCTCCTCGACGCTCCACCCGCCGATGTCGTCCTGATCGATGGCCGACGCGATCTCCCGCAGGTGCGCAGCCTGACTCGACTCATTCGGCAGACCGGCGTGGAGATCCCCGTCCTCCTGATCATCACCGAGGGAGGCCTCACCGCGCTGCAGACCGACTGGGGCGTCGATGAGTTCGTCCTGCACACGTGCGGTCCCGCTGAAGTCGAGGCGCGCCTGCGCCTAGCCGTTGCTCGCCTGGGCACCGCCTCCGAAGCCGGCGCCTCCGCCGAGATCCGCAGCGGCGATCTCTCGATCGACGAGGCGGGCTACTCCGCGCGCATTCGCTCGCGCGTGCTCGACCTGACCTTCAAGGAGTTCGAGCTCCTGCGCTTCCTCGCTCAGCATCCCGGCCGCGTCTTCACCCGCGCACAGCTCCTGCAGGAAGTCTGGGGCTACGACTACTTCGGCGGCACCCGCACGGTCGACGTGCACGTACGCCGACTCCGGGCGAAGCTCGACGCCGAGCACGAGTCGCTCATCGGCACAGTGCGCAATGTCGGCTACCGCTTCGTCCCGTTCCGCCCCGATGACGCCACGGTGGCGACCCTGACCGACGACTCCGTGTCGGACTCCACAGTGATGACCTGACATGGCTCCCGCCATGGAGGTCTCTCGGAGGCTGGAGCCCGGGCAGGTACGCGAGGTACTCGATCTCGTCGATACCGTCGCCGCCAGTGACGGTGTCATTCCCCTCTCCGAGCATGTGATACTCCACTTGCGTCACGGCGGCGACGAGGAAGTCCGGCATGTGCTCGCCCGATCCGGCGACCACCGGCTCGTGGGCTACGCCCACCTCGACGTCACTGATCTCGTCGAGGGTCCGAGCGCAGAGTTGGCGGTGCGCCCCGAGGATCGCCGGGCCGGGGTCGGTCGCGCCCTCGTCGATGAACTGCTTCTACTCGGTCGGGATTCGGATCCTGGCGGTTCGATGCGGCTGTGGGCACATGGCGAAGGCACCGGCGCTCAGGCACTGGCCACGTCGATGGGTTTCGAGCGAACGCGGGTCCTGTGGCAGATGCGCCGGTCTCTCCTTGCCAGCCTGCCACCGGCTGAACTGCCTCCTACCATCGCCGTGCGCACGTTCCTTCCCGGTATCGATGACGAAGCGTGGCTGTCGCTCAACGCCGCGGCCTTTACCGCCCTGCCCGACCAGGGCAACTGGACGGCGGAGGACCTCGAGCAGCGGAAGGCGGAGTCATGGTTTGACCCCACGGGCTTCCTGCTCGCCGAGACCCCAGATGGCGAGCTCGCCGGCTTCCACTGGACCAAGGTGCACGGCGCCCACCATCACCACCCGCCCGGCGACGACGACCACGTGCATCCCCACGGCCACGCGCACGTGCCCATCGGCGAGGTCTACGTCATCGGCGTCTCGCCAGGCCATCGCGGCACGGGGCTGGGCCGGGCCCTGCTTCTTGCCGGCCTCCACCAGTTGCGCTCACGCGGGCTCACCCAGGGAATGCTCTACGTCGACGCCGACAATGCCGCCGCCATTCGGCTCTACGAGGAGCTCGGCTTCACACGCTGGGACACCGACGTCCTCTTTCGTCGCTGAGCGGTCACTGACTGATTCCATATCTCCTTCTGGTGCCTGAGTGACCTGTGGGATCATCAGTGGCATGTCCCCCGATGCCCCCCAGGCACACCTCCCCCAGGCCGAGGCCTTGCGTGACGACGCCGCCTTCGCCGAGGTCGAGGCAACACAGGGGCCCCTGCCCGCCGATCGATTCCTCGACCGCGAGCTGTCGTGGCTGGCCTTCAACGAGCGAGTCCTGCAACTTGCCGAGGATCGCGAGCTCCCGGTGCTCGACCGCGCCAAGTTCCTGGCGATCTTCGCGAGCAACCTCGACGAGTTCTTCATGGTCAGGGTGGCCGGCCTGAAGCGCCGGATCGCCACCGGCATTGCCGTACGCGCGGCCAGCGGAATGACCCCCCGTGAGGTCCTCGAGAGCATCTGGGCCCGGGCCCACCTCCTGCAGTTGCAACAGGCGATTCTCTTCCGAGATGAGGTCCGCCCGGCGCTGGCGGCGCAGGGGGTCGAGATCCTTTGCTGGGAGGACCTGTCGGCGTCGGAGCGCGCAGAGCTCGACGTGTTCTTCGACCAGCGCGTCTTCCCGATCCTGACGCCGCTTGCGGTCGACCCGAGCCACCCATTCCCCTACATCAGTGGCCTGTCGCTCAACCTCGCCGTCGTCGTACGCAATCCTGTCACCGGCACCGAACTCTTCGCGCGTGTGAAGGTGCCGCCGCTGCTGCCACGATTCGTCTCCGTCGATGCACAGCGCTTCGTACCTCTCGAAGACATAATTGCCGCGCATCTGGACGACCTCTTCCCGGGCATGGACGTCCTGCAGAACCACACCTTTAGAGTCACACGCAACGAGGACGTCGAGGTCGAGGAAGACGACGCCGAAAATCTCCTCAAGGCCCTCGAGCGCGAGCTCTCCCGACGCCGCTTCGGCCCCCCGGTGCGACTCGAGGTGGAGAGCTCGATCGACCCACATGTGCTCGAACTCCTCATCGATGAGCTCGGCGTCAGCGAGCCCGAGGTCTTTCGCCTGCCGGGCCCCCTCGACCTCACGGGCCTGTGGTCGCTCTACGGCGTCGACCGCGACGACCTGAAGCAGCCAGGCTTCATCCCCAAGACAAGTCGCGAGCTAGCGGAGGTCGAATCCGCGTCCGCTCCCGACATCATGGCTGTCGTCCGCGAGAGCGACGTGCTGGTGCACCACCCCTACGACTCGTTCTCCACGAGCGTGCAGCTCTTCTTGGAGCAGGCGGCCGTCGATCCCCAGGTGCTCGGCATCAAGCAGACGCTGTATCGCACGAGCGGTGACTCGCCGATCGTCAAGGCACTTATCGAGGCCGCGCGCGAGGGCAAGCAGGTGCTCGCGCTGGTCGAGATCAAGGCGCGCTTTGATGAGCAGGCCAATATCGACTGGGGCCGCAAGCTCGAGGAGGCCGGGGTCCACGTCGTCTACGGCCTCGTGGGCCTGAAGACCCACGGCAAGCTCTCGCTCGTAGTTCGCGACGACGGGGATCGACTGCGGCGCTACTGCCACATCGGCACGGGCAACTACCACCCCAAGACCGCGCGTCTCTACGAAGACTTCGGGCTCTTCACCTGCGACGAGCAGGTGGGCGAAGACGTCGCCGACCTCTTCAACGTACTGTCGGGCTACTCCATGAACACCGACTACCACCGACTCCTGGTGGCCCCCCACTCGATCAGGTCGGGGCTGATCCAGCGCATCGAGCGCGAGATCGAGCACCAGCGAGAGGGCCGCCCCTCAGGCATCCGATTCAAGTGCAACTCGATTGTCGACGAGCGCATCACCGATGCGCTCTATCGCGCGTCCCAGGCAGGCGTGCCGGTCAAGGTATGGGTCCGCGGCATCTGCGCACTGCGTCCGGGCGTGCCAGGGCTCAGCGACAACATCGAGGTCATCAGCATCCTCGGTCGCTTCCTGGAGCACTCACGCGCATACGAGTTCGCCAACGGGGGCGACACAGAGGTGTGGATCGGATCGGCCGACCTCATGCACCGCAATCTCGACCGCCGTGTCGAGTCGCTCGTCAGCCTCAAGCTGCCCAGCCACATCCACGAGATCGACGCCCTCTTCGACCTTGCCCTCGAGCCCGAGACGGCCGCATGGGATCTTCGCTCCGATGGCACCTGGAAGCGCCGGGCGTTCGACAACGAAGGACGCCCGCTCCGCGACCTGCAGGAGACGCTCATCGCGCTGCACCAGCGCCGCGGCAGCCTGGCATGACGACGACGCATCGCGAGATCGAGCGCAAGCTCCGAGTCGGTGACGTCTTCGAGGTTCCCGATCTAGCGGACCGCTGCCCCTCGGTGTCGACGGTCGAGGCCGGTACCCCGGTCGTCATGCACGCGACCTACTACGACACCCCGGACCTGCGACTATTTCGGTGGCGAGTCACGCTTCGCCGCCGTACCGGCGGTGGTGATGCAGGCTGGCACCTGAAACTGCCCGTCGAGGGGGCCGACTCCGGCACGCGCGACGAAGTCCGGATGCCCGACGCCGGCGGCGACGTGCCCGATGAGATCTGCGCGCTCGTCAGCGCCCTGACGCGGGATGCTGATCTGCAGCCCATGATCAGCCTGCGCACCCATCGCGCGCCGTCCTTGCTGCGCGATGCAGATGGCAAAGCCCGGGCCGAAGTCGTCGACGACCGCGTGACGGTGATCGACGGCCCGCGCAGCATCATGGATTTCCGCGAGATCGAGGTCGAGTCCCTCGCTGACGCTGACGAACCCATGCTCGACCAGGTGGTGGGCGCACTCGTCGAGCGCGGCGCCGTGCCCTCGACCATGAGCAAGGCGGCCACCGCGCTCGGGCCCCGGACTCTCGCCCCGCCCGACATCCCCGAACTCGTGTGGCCGAGCCCGCATGATCCCGCGGCCGATGCGGTCCGCGCATACCTGTGCCTGCATGCCCGCCGCTTGATCCTGCAGGACGTGCGCGTACGTCGAGACCTCCCCGATGCGGTCCATCAACTGCGGGTGGCCGCCCGCCGCTTGCGTAGTGGCCTGCGTGTTTTCCGGCCACTGATCGATAGAAAGTGGGCTGATCGCCTCCGCGGTGAACTCGCCTGGGCGGCCTCGGGGCTCGGCACCGCACGCGACAGCGAGGTGCTGCTCGAAAGGCTCGACGCCGCCATCGACTCCCTGGGCCAGCCCGATGCGTCAACGGCCAGGAGCGTGGTCGATCCCGCACTCCAGGGCCGCGTCGAACGGGGCCGCCACGAGGTTGCCCAGACTCTCGATTCGCCCCGCTATGCAACCCTGCTCGTCGACCTCGTCGAGGCTGCCGCTACTCCACGCTGGACGGCCTCGGCCCGAAAGTCGTGCGAAGACGCTCTTCCGCCACTTGCGCGCAAGGCCTTTAGGCAGCTGGCACGTGATGTCAAGGCACTCACCGGCGACTCCACTGGAGCGCAGTGGCACGAGACCCGGATAGCCGCCAAGCGGGCGCGGTATGCCGCTGAAGCCATCGCCCCCGTCTTCCCCGAGCGAATCGACGATCTGGCGCACGGACTATCGGCCATCACCGACATCCTCGGCAACCATCAGGACGCCGATGTGGCGCGTCAGGTGCTGCGCTCACTGAGCGAGAAAGCAACACCCGGGCAGGCGTTCGCGCTCGGGCGGGTCGATGAACGCCAGGTGAGCGACCAGGCACTGGATCGAGAGGCCTTCGCGCAGGCCTGGCCCCGTGTTCACCGAATGGCCAGCAAGTCGCACCTCGCCTGACACGCCACCGCGACATGTGATGCACTTGCTCGGTCATGCCTGATCAAGACAGCCTCATTCGCGCCGCCGGCGTGGTTCTCATTCGTGAGGGCGCTGCCGAGCCCGAAGTGGCCCTCATCCACCGTGGCCTCCGCCAGGACTGGTCGCTGCCCAAGGGCAAGATCGACCCCGGTGAGCACGCCATTGCCGCCGCCGTGCGCGAGTGCGATGAGGAGACCGGTCTCGTGCCCGTTCTCGGGGCACCCCTGCCGCGCCAGGAGTACCTCGCCTTGGGCACGCCCAAGGTCGTCGACTACTGGGCTGCTCGCGTCGCCAGCGACGAGGGCTTCTCCCCCGACGAGGAAGTCGACGAGGTGCAGTGGGTCGGTATTGACACAGCTGCATCGCGCCTGACCTACCCACGCGATGCCGACCTGGTGCGCCTGGCGGCGGAGATACCGGCGACGACTCCGCTCGTCCTGCTTCGCCATGCCAAGGCGATGAAGCGCAGCGACTTCAAGGGCTGCGACGATGCCGAGCGGCCGCTATCCGGCTTCGGTCGCACGCAGGCCAAGGCGCTGGTGCCCCTTCTCCAGGCCTTCGGGGTGGAGGCCGTCTACACCTCTGACGCCATGCGCTGCCGCGAGACCGTACGCCGCTTCGCAAAGTCGATGGACGCTGACATCGTCGAGGAGCCGGGGCTGAGCGAGCGCGAGCACGCCGACCGCCCCAAGCGCGCGGCCAAGCGACTGCGTGCCCTCATGGCCGACCCGACACCCATGGTCGTCTGCTCCCACCGGCCCGTGATGCCGTCGCTCGTCGAGGTCATCGCTGGCATGCGCATCACCGGATCCGCTGACCTAGACCCAGCTCTTCCGCCGGGCGGCTTCCTCGTGGTCCACCGGGCCTTCACCGGCGGTGAGGAGCCCACGATCATCGCCGTCGAGCGCCAAACCCCCTTATAGGCGTTCTCGGAGCCGACGACATTCGTTCACCTGGCGTTCACCCTGGTTCTCACGGTCGGTCATCGCCGCTGCCTAGGTTCGGGGTGTCAGTGCTCAGGCCATCAGGAGGACCAGAATGATGAACACCTGCAAGGCCGCACTCGCGGCCACGATCTTTACCAGCGCCCTCGCGCTCGCGGCCTGCGGTGGCGGGTCTGGCGGTGACTCCGGCGGGGGAGGCGCCCTTTCGGGCGCCGTGCGCATCGACGGCTCATCGACCGTCTACCCCCTGACTGCCCTTGCGGCAGAGGACTTCATGGCCGAGAACCCCGGCGTGCAGGTGACCGTCGCGTCATCTGGCACCGGTGGTGGCTTCGAGAAGTTCTGCCGCGGGGAGACCGATGCCAACGATGCATCCCGCGCCATCAAAGACGAGGAGAAGGCCGCCTGCGAAGCAGCCGGGATCGGTTCCGGCCAGCTCGAGATTGCCGTTGACGCCCTCACCGTGGTCGTCAACAAGGAGAACACCTGGGCCACCTGCCTGACACTCGATGAGCTTGCCGCGATCTGGAGTCCAGACTCCACGGTGACCAATTGGAGCGAGGTGCGATCGGGATTCCCTGACGTACCGCTCGCTCTCTTCGGCGCCGGCACCGACTCGGGCACCTTCGACTACTTCACGGATGTCGTCAACGGTGAGGAGGGCGCCAGTCGCACGGACTTCACGCCTACGGAAGATGACAACGTGACCGTGCAGGGCGTCTCAGGCTCACCGGGGGGGCTGGGCTACTTCGGGTTCACCTACTTCCAGGAGAACTCCGACAAGATCAGTGCGGTCGAGATCGACAGCGGAGCAGGCTGCGTCGCTCCAAGCGTCGCGACGGCGCAGGACGGCACCTACACGCCCCTAGCCCGACCGCTATTCATCTACCCCTCCGTCAATTCCCTCAAGCAGCCACAGGTGAAGGCGTTCTTCGACTACTACGTCGCTTATAGTGCCTCGCTCGCCGAAGGCGCGCTCTTCATTCCTCTCAACGCGGAGCAGTCCGCGAAGCTGCAAGCCGACTATGACGCCCTAGTCAGCCAGGCCGGGTCGTGAAGTTAACGAAAGCCCGGTAGGAATCACATATGACGATGACCACGCCTTCGTCTGCCCCAGGGGTACTCAATCCCCTGCGGCAGACGAAGCCGCGTTTTGGCGAGTCGCTCATCAAGGGGATCCTCGTCCTCGCGGCGGCCGTCTCCCTCTTCACGACATTCGGGATCGTCATATCGTTGCTGATCCCGTCATTGGAATTCTTCGCTGAGATCCCGCTGACCGAGTTTCTCCTCACGACGACCTGGACCCCGCTTTTCGCTGATCCGATGTACGGCGTCCTGCCGCTGGTGATGGGCACCCTGGTCATCACCCTCCTCGCTATCGCTGTGGCGATTCCGCTGGGCCTGGGCAGCGCGATCTACCTGTCGGAGTACGCCAGCCCGCGTGCCCGCAAGGTGCTCAAGCCAACGCTCGAGGTGCTCGCGGGCATTCCCACCGTCGTCTTCGGCTTCTTTGCCCTCGACTTCATCACGGCGTACGTGCTCAGGCCGATCTTCCCCCAGATCGACGTCTTCAACGCCCTATCGGCCGGCCTCGTCATGGGCGTCATGATCATCCCAACCATCGCCTCACTATCAGAAGACGCCATGGCGGCCGTGCCGTCGGGCCTGCGTGACGGTGCCTACGCCCTGGGCGCGACCAAGCGCCAGACGGCCCTGCGTGTGGTGATCCCAGCAGCGCTCTCGGGCATTGTGGCGGCGTTCGTGCTGGGCATATCGCGCGCGATCGGCGAGACGATGATCGTCACCATCGCCGCCGGCCTGCAGCCCAACATGACCCTCAATCCCCTCGAGGGCATGCAGACCATGACGTCTTACATCGCGGCCGCGGGCTCCGGCGACCTGTCGACCGGAAGTATCGAATACAAGTCGATCTTCGCCGTGGGCCTGCTGCTCTTCGTCATCACATTCATCATGAACATGATCAGCATCCGCCTGGTCCGCAAGTACCGGCAGGCCTACCAGTGACTGCCACGCTCAAAACGCTCGCGATGCCCGAGGCCGTCGACCTTCGCGGCCACGGCCAGCCGGTCATCGACAGGACCTTCCGATGGATCCTCTTCTTCTGCCTGTTCATCGGCGTCGCCTTCCTCGCCGTGCTACTCGCGTACGTAACGATCAAGGGCTGGCCGCGCCTGGACTCCCGGCTCTGGACGAATATGCCGACGATTCGGCGCCCCGAGCAGGCTGGCGCCGAATCCGCAATCACGGGCACCATCTGGGTGATCGGCTTCACAGCGCTCTTCGCACTGCCCATCGGCTTCATGTCGGCCGTCTACCTCGAGGAATACGCCAAACCCACCAGCCGCTTCGCACGATTCGTCGAGATCAACATCCAAAACCTAGCTGCCGTGCCGTCGATCGTCTACGGCATCCTCGGCCTGGCCATCTTCGCTCGGGCGCTCGCACTTGGGCAAACGGTGATCACCGCGGGCCTCACACTCGCCCTGCTGGTGCTGCCGGTCGTCATCGTCTCGACGCGTGAGGCGTTGCGGGCCGTGCCGCAGAACATCCGCCACGGGTCGCTCGCGCTCGGTGCCACCCTGTGGCAGACGACCTGGCGCCAGACGATGCCGGCCGCCGTCCCGGGCATGGCCACCGGCACCATCCTGGCCCTGTCGCGAGCCATCGGAGAGGCCGCGCCGCTCCTGCTCCTCGGCGCGGTCACCTTTATCTCCTTCAACCCGACCGGGCCCTTCTCGGCCTACACGACCCTGCCCATCCAGATCTACAACTGGACCAAGGAGTCCCGCGAGGAGTTCCAGGTGCTGGCCGCGGCCACGATCGTGCTCCTGCTGGTCATCCTCCTGGCAATGAACGCCGTTGCCATCTTGATCCGCAACCGAACCCAGAAGCGCTGGTGACATGATGAGTAGGACCATGAGCGAACTCCACGACCCCAATGCTCCCCAGGCGACGAGCGACCTGGCCAGTACCGGCCGCATGGACGTCTCCGCCGTACTCGGCGAGGAGCGAAGCATCCCGCTCGACGACTCCGTGCCCCAGGTGGTCTTCGACCTGGCCAACGTGCGGGTCTTCTATGGCGACTTCGAGGCCGTGCGCGATGTGACCATGCAGATCGGCCGCAATGAGATCACCGCCTTCATCGGCCCCTCGGGATGCGGAAAGTCGACGCTGCTGCGCTCCTTCAATCGCATGAACGACCTCATCCCCGGAGCGCGCGTCGAGGGGCTGCTCGCCTACCACGGCTTCAACATCTATGCCCCCGACGTGGACCCGATCGAGGTGCGCCGCCGCATCGGCATGGTGTTCCAAAAGCCCAACGTCTTCCCGAAGTCCATCTACGAAAACGTCGCCTACGGCCCCAAGGTCAACGGCATGAAGGTCAACATGGACGACCTGGTCGAGGAGTGTCTCACCCGCGCGGCTCTCTGGGAGGAGGTAAAGGACGACCTCAAGAAGAGCGCCTATGCGCTGTCGGGCGGGCAACAGCAGCGCCTGGTCATCGCACGATGCATCGCCGTCAAGCCCAAGGTCATCCTCATGGACGAGCCGTGCGCCTCCCTGGACCCCATCGCCACGGCCAAGATTGAGGACCTGATGAAGGAGCTCGCGGCCGACTACACGATCGTCATCGTCACCCACAACATGCAGCAGGCCGCTCGCGTCTCCGATCGCACGGCGTTCTTCACATCCGATGTCGACGACAAGGGAGTACGGCATGGACGCCTCGTCGAATACGGCCCCACGCGGCGGATCTTCACGGCGCCGAAGGATCCGCGAACCGAGGACTACATCTCAGGACGTTTCGGCTGATCCCGCGACGAGGGTGTATCCGGCTTCCTCCACCGCCTCGCTCACGTCATCGTCAGCCAGGAGCGCCGCACTGGTGACCGATACGGTCCCTCCCTGCAGGTCGACGCGCACGGCCTCCACCCCGGGCACCAGCAGCAATTCGGTGGTGACCGCGTGCACGCAGTGATCGCAGGTCATGCCCTCGACCCAATAGGTCGTCGTCGCCATAGCGCCTCCCTCGCTTTCAGGGGTCCATCATGACCTGGCCTGTCCACCAGGTGCGACTGGAGCCCACTGCCCGCTTCCTGCTTCCCCGCTGCTCGTGCGGGTGGATCGGCACGGCGCGGCTCACGATGACCGACGCCCGCGAGGAGGCTCGTGACCACGCCCTGCTCTTCGCGGGCTCCGACGTCATCGACCTCGCCGGACTCGATCCTGCTGAGCCCGGCCAAGCCGACTGAAGAGCGGGGCGGCGCGCAGCGCAGCATCCGGGACCATGCCGATCGCGCGCACCTGCGCACCGCGCCACTTGGGCACGCTGACGATGCGCTTGGGCCGCTTCAGGACCTTGACCACGGCAACGGCAACCGCGTCCGGCTCGACAAGGCGCAGGCCGGTGAAGGTCATCGCAATGGCCGGATCGTCGATGATGTCGGTGATCATCGGCGTGAGCATCCCATCGGGGCAGACGACGGTGAATTTGATCCCGGTCACCCCCTGTGCGCGTAGCTCGCCCTCCAGGCCGAGGGTGAACGACAGCACCCCGGCCTTGGTGGCGGCATAGACGCACTCCCCCGGTACCGGCACCCACGAGGCGAGTGACCCCACGTTGACGACATGACCGCGGCCCCGGCCCCTGTCGCGCCCTCGCATGACCTCCACCGCCGCGCGCGTGCCACGCATGACCCCGAGCAGGTTGACCGACACCACCTGATCGATGACCGCATCGTCCTGCGATGCCGCATCTCCGGCTCCGAGGACGCCGGCGTTGTTGATCCAGATATCAGGCTGCACGCGCCGGGCGAGGTCGCGGCAGGCCTGGGCATCGGTGACGTCGAGCTGCTCGTCGGTGTCGGCAATATCGGTGCGCACGACGTCGTATCCCACAGCGTGGAGTCGCTCGGCAATGGCTAGACCCAACCCGCGGGCCGCGCCCGTGACAACGGCTATCGCCATCAGACGACCGCCACCACGCCTTTGCCCAGAACCACCACGCCCTTGTCGCTGACCGTGTAGAGCTCGCGATCGCGCTCGACGTCGACGCCGATCCGCGCGCCTTCGGGCACGATGACGTTTTTGTCGAGGATGGCGTTGCGGATCACGGCGTTGCGACCGATACGCGTGCCGGGCATGACGACGGTGCCCTCGAGAGAGGCCCCGCCCTGCACCTGCACGTCGAAGGCCAGCACCGAGCTCCGCACGTGCGCACCGGAGACGATGGAGCCGGTGCCGACCATCGACTCGTGCGCATTGCCACCCTCGACGAACTTCGCGGGCGGAAGGGCCGGATGATTAGTGAGGATCGGCCACTTACGGTTGTAGAGGTTGAAAATGGGGTGCACCGAGACGAGATCCATGTGCGCGTCGTGGTAGGCATCGAGCGTTCCGACATCGCGCCAATAGCCTCGATCGCGATCAGTCGCGCCCGGCACGACGTTGTCGGCGAAGTCGTAGACGCTGGCGCGCCCTTGCTCGACGAGCATCGGGATGATGTTGCCGCCCATGTCGTGCACCGATCCCTCGTCGGCGGCGTCGGCACGCAGCGCCTCGATCAAGGCATCGGTCGCGAAGAGGTAAATGCCCATCGACACATATGACTCGTCTTCGGCACCGAAGATTCCCGGCGGGTCCGCCGGCTTCTCCAGGAAGCGCTTGATGCTCGTGCCGGTCGACCCGACCTCGATCACGCCGAACTGGTGGGCCAGGGCGCGAGGCTGGCGAATACCAGCGACCGTGACAGCGGAACCTGAGTCGATGTGCGCCTGCACCATCTGCATGGGATCCATGCGGTAGACGTGGTCGGCACCGAAGACCGCGACGTAGTCGGGCTTCTCGTCATTGATGAGATTGAGGCTTTGGTAGATCGCGTCAGCACTCCCGGTGAACCAACGCGGCCCGAGTCGCTGCTGGGCGGGCACAGCGGTGACGTAGTCGCCGAGCAGTGGCGACATCCGCCACGTGGTCGTGATGTGCCGGTCAAGTGAGTGCGACTTGTATTGGGTGAGCACGGCGACCCGGCGGAAGCCGGAGTTTATGAGGTTGGACAGCACAAAGTCGATGAGGCGATAGGCCCCGCCGAAGGGGACGGCCGGCTTGGCCCGGTCGGCCGTCAGTGGCATCAGGCGCTTGCCGGCACCACCGGCGAGCACGATGCCCAGGACGTGCGGACCGCTCTCCATCCTCGCCAGAGTAGCCTCCAAATGGACATCCCCGCAGGGCTCTAGGCTGGCCCCCGTGAAGGTCGGCCTGCTCACGCGCGAGTGGCCGCCCGATGTCTACGGCGGTGCCGGCGTCCACGTGACCCAACTGGCCGAGCACCTGCGCAGCCTCGTCGACGTGGAGCTGCACTGCTTCGGCTCGCCACGACCCGATGCACAGGCTCACGCCGTCCCGGCATACCTGGCGGGCTCGAACCCCGCCCTGCAGACTCTCGGCGTCGACCTATCGATGGTGGAGTCCACCGACGACGTCGACTTGCTCCACTCGCACACGTGGTACACCAACCTCGCCGGCCATATCGGCGGGCTGCTGCACGGCGTCCCCCACATCATCACGGCGCACTCGCTCGAGCCCCTTAGGCCGTGGAAGGAGGAGCAGCTCGGGGGTGGCTATCGCGTCTCCTCCTGGGTCGAGGCGACCGCGTACTCCTACGCCAGCGCGATCATCGCCGTGAGCCACGGCATGCGTGCCGACGTACTCGCTGCCTACCCCAGCGTCGACCCTGATCGCGTCCACGTCGTGCACAACGGCATCGACACCACCGTCTATCGGCCCGACCCGGCCCGGCGGGTCGGCACAGCCGTCCCTGACGGGCTCTACCGCACAGCGCTCGAGAAGTTCGGCGTGCCGGACGACCGCCCCTTTGTCCTCTTCGTCGGCCGCATCACGCGGCAGAAGGGCATCCGGCACCTGCTCGCCGCTGCTAAGGGATTCGCGGACGACGTCGTGCTCGTGCTGTGCGCGAGTTCGCCGGATACCCCCCAGATCGGCGAGGAGACGCGGCTGGCGGTGGAGCAGTTGCAGCAGCAACGCGGTCCGTCGAGTGTCATCTGGATCCAGGATCAGGCCGAGCGCACCGATCTGATCCAACTCTTCTCCCATGCCCTGGCCTTCGTCTGCCCGTCGGTCTACGAGCCGCTCGGGATCGTCAACCTCGAGGCCATGGCCTGCGAGACCGCGGTCATCGCCAGCGCGGTCGGCGGCATCCCCGAGGTCGTCGTCGACGGGGTCACCGGCCTCCTGGTGCCCTATGACGCCGCCGATCCCACGGGTCTCGAGCACGGACTCGCGCGTGCCGTCAATGACCTGGCCGGCGACCCGGCACGCGCCCGCAGCATGGGCGTCGCCGGTCGCGAGCGCGCCGTCGCCGACTTCAGCTGGGATGCCATTGCCGCGCAGACCGTCGAGGTCTACCGGGGGGCGCTTTCCCGGTGACGGACACATCCCTCCCGCCGTTGCCGACGGCGCACGATCGCCGACGCCTCGTGATCGGCTACGCCATCTACCTCACCGCGGCGTGCATGTTTGCCCTCAATGGCACGGTGGTGAAGACCATCCTGCTGAGCGATGTATCGGCAGCGCGCCTCAGCGAGATACGCGCGACAGGAGCCTTCGTCATCCTGTTTGCGGTCGTGCTGATCGCACGGCCTCGTGCGCTGCGCATCCATCGCGGGGAATGGGGAATGCTCCTGGCCTACGGTGTCATCGGCGTATCGATGACCCAGTTCCTCTATTTCGTCGCGATCGAGCGCATGCCCATCGGGATCGCGCTGGTCATCGAGTTCACGGCTCCCATCTACGTGGTCCTGTGGGCGCGGTTCGGCCGCAAGGAACTCGTGCGGGGCACCGTGTGGCTCGGCCTCGCACTCGCCCTCGTCGGCCTGGCGCTGATCGCCCAGCTCTGGCAGGGATTCGTGCTCAACAGCATCGGCGTCCTCGCCGCATTCGGCGCTGCGCTTGCCCTAGCCCTGTTCTATGTGCTCGCCGAGAGGCAGCGACGCTCCGGGATCCAGCGTGATGCCCTGTCGCTGACGATGTGGGGAATGGCTGGGGCGGCGCTCTTCTGGGCAATCGCCCAGCCCTGGTGGTCGTTCCCCTGGTCAGACTTCGCCGGCATCGGTGAGCCTCTAGCTGGAAGTGGTCCGCAACTTCCGCTGAGCGGGCTGACCGCATGGATGATCATCATGGGCACGGCGTTGCCCTTCACGCTCATCATCGTCTCGCTGGCCTACATCACGGCCGCACAAGCGTCCATCGTCGGCATGCTCGAGCCGGTCATCGCTTCCGTTATTGCGTGGATAGCCCTGGCCGAGGTTCTCACCCCTGCCCAGATCATCGGCGGGCTCGTGGTGCTCGTCGGCGTCTACCTCGCGGAGCGCGGACGATGAGCGCGCCTGATCCCATCGAACCCCTCTCGCCCAGCGTCGTTCGCTGTCAACGGCAGCGTTGCCAAGGCACAGATCGAGGCGGGGCTCACGCCCGCTGAGGTCACCGAGGCACGCACGATCGGGTGCGCACTACTGCTCCTGATCTTCCTGCTGATCAAGAACCCGTCGTCCCTGCGCGTGCGCCGCAGCGAGATCCCCTTCCTCCTACTCTTCGGCGTCCTCGCCTATGGCGTCACTCCTTACGTCTACTTCGTCACGGTGTCATATCTGCCGGTGGCGATCGCGGCGCTGCTGGCCTTCCTCGCCCCGGTGCTCGTGGCGCTGTGGCTTCGCTTCGTCAAGAAGGAGGAGGTGGGCGGGTCTATCTGGATCGCTCTCGCCCTCGTCATCGGCGGCCTCGTGTTGGTGTCGCAAGCTTGGGCAGGGTGGACGGTCAACCCCCTCGGCCTGCTCTTCGGCCTGATCACCGCCGCAGCACTCGCGGCCTACCTCCTCCTCGGTGAGACCGGGTCCAAGCGACGCGACGTCATGAGCCTGGCGTTCTACGGCTTCGCCGTCGCCACGGTGACCTGGAGCACCCTGGCTCCCTGGTGGAACTTCCCGTGGGCGCTGCTGAGCGAGACCACGACGCTCTTCGACGGGCTCGTCACCGGCTTGCCCATCTGGGTCCTCGTCATCGTCATGATCGCCGTCTCCGTCGTGCCCTTCGTCCTCGTGCTCATGTCGCTGCAACGCATCGGCGCACAGCGCGGTGGCATCCTGGGCACGACCGAGCCCATCTGGGCCGCGCTGATCGCATTCGTCATGCTGGGCGAGGTGCTCACTCCCATCCAGGGCCTGGGCGGTCTGGTCGTGCTCGCGGGCGTCATCGTGGCCGAGTTGGCTTCGCAGCGCGCGCACCGCGAGGGCGCACTCACGCGCTAGGCGCATCCCTCGCCGCTAGTCTCGAACGGTGGAGGTCACGCGACGGCAGATTCTCGGCGTCGCCGCCAGTAGTGCGGCCGCACTCGGCCTGGCCGGCTGCGCCTCGGATGCCGGTGGACGCCCGGTCGCGGTGCCCGTCGACGCCGCAGCGGCCGAGCGATCGAAGGCCGCCGGAGCCCCAAATCTCGTCGTCATCCTCAGCGACGATCACCGGGCCGACCACCTGGGCCGAGAGGGCACCGTGCCCTTCCTGCAGACGCCGGCTCTCGATGCGATGGCAGCCTCCGGCCTGACCTTCAACCACGCCTACTGCACCACGTCACTGTGCAGTCCGTCGCGGGCGTCCTTCCTCACGGGCCAGTACGCGTCGCGGCACGGCGTACAGAACAACCTCTCGGCCTGGATCGCCGGCACCACGACCGTCTTCGACGGACTCGCATCCGCGGGATACCGCTGCGCCTACATCGGCAAGTGGCACATGCCCGGCGACCTACCCGACCTGCCGGGGGTCGAGCGCTTCATCACCTTCACGGTGCAGGAGGGCCAGGGTCGATACATCGACTGCCCACTCATCATCGACGGTGTCGAGACACCGCGACCTGGCACCTACGTCACGACCGACCTCACCGACTACGCCATCGCGTGGCTTGCGGAGCAAGACCCGTCGACGCCCTTCTGCCTGTTCCTCGCACACAAGGCGGTGCATCACGAGTTCATTCCGCCGGCCGACCTCCTCGGCACCTATGACGACGTGGCGGTCACGCTCCCCGACGAAGCCTTCACCTTCCAGACGCTGCTGGACCGCAACGTGTGGGAGGGCACGGCCGGGCGGCTCGAGACGGCGTACCGGCGCTACTGCGAGACCCTGCTTAGCCTCGACCGCGAGATCGGGCGCCTCGTCACGTCACTCGACGATCTCGGATTCGCATCCGACACCGCGGTCTTCTACACCAGCGACAACGGCTACTCGTGGGGCGAGCATGTGCTCACCGGCAAGCGATGGGCATACGACGACAACATCCGGCTCCCGTTGATCGCCCGGTGGCCCGAGGGCATCCCCGACCCCGGAGCGGTGCGGGAGGAGCCGATTCTGAACATCGACCTGGCGCCCACCCTGCTCGATCTCGCCGCGGTGCCCATCCCCGCGTCGATGCAGGGCGTCAGCCTGGTGCCGCTGCTGCGCGACGAACCCGTGCAGTGGCGCGAGGAGATCTACTACGAGTACTTCGAGGACTTCCCCTACCAGGTGCCCGCATCACGCGCCGTGCGCACGGCCGACTACCTCTACATCGAATACGACCGTGGACTGCCGCCGGAGCTCTACGACACCTCGATCGATCCCGAGCAGTTGTCCAACGTGGCCGATGATCCGGCGTACGCCCAGACCAGGGCCGAGCTGTCGGCTCTGCTGGCGCAGTTGCGCGGGGAGTACGCGTGAGCGCGGCCACGATGACGCCCCAGCAGGCACCGGGTCGGCGATGGCTGCACATTGCCGCGCCCGCCATCATCTCCGTCGTCACCTACCTGGTGCTGCAGTTCGCGGTCTCCCGCGCCGTCGGGCGACCCGCGACGTTCTGGTCGGCCGATGCCTACCGGTTATCGCTCGACGCGCTCGTGCTGCTGCAACTCGGCCCCATCATGTTCTCCGGGGTCATCGTCTGGCCGGTGATGCGCGCGCGAGGTGCCACGCGACTGGGGGCGGCCATCGGCGTACTCGCGACACCCATCGCCTTCGGGATCGTGTCGGCCCTCGGGGCCATGGCATTCTTCGCGCCGGCCGAGGCGGTGTACTACGGGACCAATCCCATCGCGCTCGGCGCCGTCGGCTCGCAGGTGGCCATGTCAGGGCTGGGGGCTCTCATCGCGGCCCGCTATCGCCACAGGCGCACTCCGTCACGGCGGTCGTGGTGGTCATGGCCTGCGTTCGCCGCGTTCATCATCGGCGAGATCGTGCTCGTTGCCTGCGTCATCTGGGACGGCGGCCAGCATGTCTTCTACGTGTGGATCCAGGTCTACCGGACGCTCTTCCCCGCGTAGTCGCTAGACGATGTTGCGCTCGGGGCGCAGCTCACCGGTGGCGAAACGCGTGACGTCAAGCGGACTGACGTCGATGAACGGCGTCTGCCCGAGATACATGTCGCGCAGGATCTCGCCGATCGCTGGCCCCTGCAGGAATCCGTGGCCGGAGAACCCGGTGGCGTAGAGGAAGCGCGACACGTCCTTCGACTCCCCGAGCAGGGCGTTGTGGTCGGGGGTCGCCTCGTAGAGCCCGGCCCACCCGCTGCGCACACCGAGGTCCAATAGCGCGGGTGCGCGCACGGCGGCAAGCTCCCCGAGGCGCTCGGGGAAGTCGGCGTCGCGTGAGATGTCGAATCCCGGCTCGACGTCCTTGCGCGAGAAGCCCGAGAGGATGCCCGGGCCCTCGCGATGCCAGTAGAAGGTCGTGGCGTAGTCGATCGTGAACGCCATGTCGATGGGTTCTGCCATGGGCTCTGTGATCAGCAGCTCTCGCTTGTATGGCGTCACGGGGAGGTCGACACCGACGTAAGCGGCGATCTGCGGTGACCAGGCGCCTGCGCAGTCGATGACGCATTGGGTCTGGACGGTGCCGTCGGTGCTGTGCACGGCGCTGACCTCGCCACCCGTTGAGTCGATGCCGGTGACCTCGACGCCGGTGCGTACGACGGCACCGTGACGTCGAGCCCCCGACGCGTAGCCCATGACCACCGACTCCGGCGTGCAGTGCCCGTCGTTGGGCGACCACGCGGCCGCGAGTACTCCCTCGGGATCGAGCAACGGGGAGAGTCGGCACGCCTCCTCGACGTCGACCATGCGGGACTCCACGCCGAGGGAGTGCTGCAGGGCGACCGAGGCGGTGAACAGGTCGACGTCCTCGGGCCGGGTCAGCACGAAGAGATAGCCGCTGCGGTGCAGGTCGATCTCCTGGCCGGGCCGGTGCGGGAAGTCCGCGAAGAGTTCGAGGGAGCGCTTGCCGAGGGAGATGTTGAGCTCATCGGAGAAGTTGGCCCGCACGCCACCCGCCGCCCGCGATGTCGAGCCGCCAGCGAGCTCGCCGCGCTCCAGCAGGACGACGGACACTCCCGCCTCGGCGAGATGGAAGGCCGCCGAGGCGCCCATGACGCCGCCGCCCACGATGACGACATCGCTGCGTTCGGGCAGGGTCACAGACGGAAACCGGGGTCGTACGGAAGCTCCTCGACGTCCATCTGCGCCTTCTGCAACTTGCCGCTGTAGTCCCAGTTCATTGACTGCCAGCGGGTGAACTGGTCCAGCACCCAGATACCGCTCTGACGCGATCCGTTGCCACTGCGCCCGTTGCCACCGAAGGGCAGGTGCGCCTCGGCACCCGACGTCGAGTTGTTGATCGACAACATGCCCGCGGAGATCCCCTGTCGGAACCGCCAGACGGCCTTCGGATCCGATGTGTAGATCGCGCTCGACAGGCCGTAGCCGTGGCCATTGGCGAGTTCGATGGCCTCGTCGAGCGTGTCGAAGACGCCCATGCCGACGAGCGGGCCGAAGGTCTCGGTGTCGTAAAGCGCATCGCCCGCGCGGATGCCATCGACGATCGTCGGGTGGGCGTACCAGCCGGCGTCGGGATCGCCCACGAAGCCACGGCGTGGATTGTGCGAGGTGATACGCCCGATCGCGGTCGACCCGTAGACGGTCTGGTGGTCCTGGATCAGGCCCAGGTGCTTCTCGTGGTTGGCGAGGTACTTCTCGTCGATCATCGGGCCGTAGAGCACCCTTTCGAAGGGGTCACCGACGATCGCATTTTCGACCGCGTGCACGTAGCGCTCGTGCACGGCGTCGTAGACATCTCGGTGCACCCACAGCGTGCCCAGCGATGTGCAACGCTGGCCCGCCGTACCGAAACCGGCGAAAAGCGCGCCCTCCACCACCAGGTCGATATCGGCGTCGGGCATGACAACCATCGGGTTCTTGCCGCCGAGCTCAAGGCAGGGCGACTGCAGATGGCGCCCCGCGAGCTCGCCGAGCTTGCGTCCGACCTCGGTGGAGCCGGTGAAGCCGATCTTGTTGACCAGGCCCTTATGCAGTGCGGCCTCCAGGCCGTCGTAGGTGGTCGGCCCATCGGCGATGACGACCTTGAGCACATCGCGCGGAACGCCACCGGCGTAGAAGATCTCGGCCATGGCCTGCGCGATCGCGGCCGTCTGCTCCACGGGCTTCCAGACGATGCTGTTACCGGTGACCAGCGCCGGGATGATGTACCAGGAGGGCACGGCCGCCGGGAAGTTGCCGGCGGTGATGATCATCGCCGTCCCGACCGGCACGCGAAACGTGAAGAGCTGCTTGTCGGGCATCTCGCTCGGCACGGTCTGGCCGTAGAGCCGGCGGCCCTCGCCCAGGAAGAAGTCGCACGTGTCGATGACCTCCTGCACGTCGCCCAGGGCCTCGGCATAGACCTTGCCCATCTCGCGCGTCACCAGACGCGAGAGCGACTCCTTGTTGGCCTCGAAGAGGCGTCCGACCTGCGCGATGACACGACCGCGCGCGGGTGCGGGGACGGCGGCCCACCCCGGCTGCGCGTCCTTCGCGGCCTGGCAGGTAGCCACGACGTCAGCGACGGTGGCCAGCGGGACCTCGACCACGATGTCGTCGACGCATGCCGGATTGCGGGAGATGTACGTCGTCATGGGCCGATCCTCCCACCGCGTCGAATGCGGGCCGCGCGAGCCCCTGTGACCTTGCGTGCTGCGACTCTGACAGGCTGGGCGCGTGAGCGACCAGCACACCGTGGGCACGGCGATGTTGCAGCTGGTCGCCTCCCAGGGCATCCCCGCGGTGTTCGGCCTGCCCGGCGTGCACAACCTGACGTTCTGGTCGAGCGACGCCCCGGTGCGGGTGGTCGGGGTGCGCCACGAGCAGGCCGCGGTCTACGCCGCCGACGGCTATGCGCGCGCGACCGGGCGCCTCGGCGTGGCGTTTTCGACAACCGGTCCAGGGGCGGTCAATGGCGTCGCCGCATTCGGTGAAGCGTGCGTCAGTGGGTCGTCTGTGCTGCTTATCTCCAGCGACGTGTCGAGCGCCCTGCGTCACCCGGATGGGCCCCGCGGAATCCTGCACGAGATGACCGACCAGGCCGCCCCCTTCGCGGCCTTCGGCGTGCGGGCCCTCACGGCATCGACAGGCGAGCAGGCTCTTAAGGAGGTGGCGGGTGCGCTGTCTCGCGCCCAGTCGTCCCCAGGTCAGCCCACCTACCTGGGGGTGCCCTCCGACGTCCTCAGCAAGCCGTGGCACGACCCGCTGCCCAGCGTGCCGGCGCTAGAGCAGCCGCACGGCGCCGATCCCGATGCAGTCACCGCTCTCGATTCGCTCATCCGCACCTCTCCCAGGGTCGTCATCTGGGCCGGCGGCGGGGTGACGCAGTCCGGTGATGCTGGCGAGCAGTCGGTGGCCCAACTCGCCGAGCGGCTCGGTGCACCCGTCGTGACGACGTACGCCGGACGCGGTGTCATGGCCGGTCACCCGTTGATCGTCGAGTCGTCGGTGCACGAGCCCGAGGTGGGTGCGCTCATCAGCGGCGCGGATCTGATACTCGTCGTGGGTTCCGGTTTCGACGCCATGAACACCAAGAACTGGAAGATGCCGATGCCCGAGCGGCGTGCAGCCATCGGGCTCGGTGACGAGCTCGCTCGCACGATCGACTGGGACGTGCTTGCGGTGGGGCATCTCGTGCCGACTCTCCGGGCACTTGACGCCTCGCTCGGCGACGTGCAACGCGAGCCGTGGAACGACATCCGTCTGCGTGAGGTGATCCGCTCACGCGTCGCCGCCGACCAGCGGACCACCGAGGCCGTCGAGTTCGTCGAGGCCGTCGAGACGTGGCCTGCCGACGGCGTGGTCGTCACCGACATGTGCATCCCCGGCTACTGGACCAGCAGTCACGCCGTACACCCCCGGCGCCGTCGCCTGATCAATCCGGTGGGCTGGGGCACGCTTGGGTTTGCGCTGCCGGCGGCCATCGGGCCAGCCGCCGTCGGGCTTCGCACTCTCGCCGTGTGCGGCGACGGCGGGCCGATGTTTGCGCTCGGTGAACTCGCGACCTATGTGCAGGAGCGGCTGCCCATCACGCTCATCGTGGTCGATGACGGCGGCTACGGCATGCTGCGCTTCGACCAGAAGGTCTTGGGCCATGACAACCGCGGGGTCGACCTCGTGACTCCCGACTGGCAGCTGCTCGCGCAGTCGTTCGGCATCGCGTTCACCGAGGTCAGCGATGCCACCGGCATGCGGTCAGCCCTGGCCGAGTCTGCTCGCCGCGACGGGCCCTCGCTCATCTTGCAGCGAGCGGAGTTCTATCCCCCGGCATCGACCAGCCCCCGTTGGTTCGAGGCGATCCCCGGCAACACCGAGACCGCCTAGCGCCCTTCTTCGGGGTGATCTGCATGATCAGCGTGCGAATCCGCCCGAAGAACGCTCCCGCTGGGCGACGGCAGCGATGATGCACGCGATGACGGCCTTCGGATCGCGAGTGATCTGCTCCCATGTGAAGCGGAGCACCAGCCAACCGTCAAGCACCAGGAGATTCTGACGCCGACGATCACGCTCGAAGGCATGCCGATCGGAGTGGAAGGCACGCCCATCAACTTCGATGGCGATGCGGAGGGACTTCAGCGCGAAGTCGATCTCCGCCACGAGGTTGCCGAGGTCGTCCATGAGCGGATAGTTGGCAATCCACGGACCCGTCTTCGTGCGCTTCAGAAGGGCCGCCATGCGCCGCTCGGCTTCCGAGCGAGTTCCGCCATTGGCGGCATCGCGCAGTTGGCGCAGAATCGCCGCTCCGTGACTACCCCGTCCCAAGCGGCCTTCGACGACTGCAGAAAAGTCGCGCAGAGACGTGTAGTGACGTTGCAGCGCGCGGTCGAGAAGCCGCTCGCCCGCCTCAGCACCGAGGCATGCCAGCGCGTCTACCAGCCCGTCGAGTGGAGGACTCAGGCGCAGGCCGCCTGGTGCACTGAGCGCGTCCACCGGGCCCCGCCTGATGACGGTCGTACCGGGAAGGCCGATACGCGTATGCCCTGGCTGGACCAAAATTCGATCGCCTCCCGGCAGATCCCAGCCCGCTAGCCGAGCGGCGAGCGTTCCGCTCACAACCGCGTCCGCCGCACCATTCGTCTGAAGAAGCCATGCTGTCTGCAGGTCACCCGCCGTGGCCGCAGCTCGCACGATCCAGACCCGTCCGCAGCGCTCCCACTCGCCCGCCCCGACGCGGGTCGCCACGGCTGATCGGCCGATTCCCAGCCGCTGAAGGTCGCCAGCGGTCAGCACTCCATGCCGGGGTGCGGCAACGGCACGCACCCGCGCGTCGATACTCCTGCCTCGGTCCACGCGCACAGCGTTGCGGTCGAACGGCGCCCGCGTCGGTCGCCATCCACAGGCTGTTCTTTGGGCAGATTCGCACGCTGAGCGTGCAGATCTGCCCAAAGAACGGGGGGGTCGCGCCCGGGAACTGATGGGCGGGGCGGGGAAGGGGGCGGGAGGCTGGCTGCTCCGGCGGGCGTGCGGCTGACTCAGCCCTTGCGACCGATGATGAGGTCGGCGACCAGGCCGGTCCAGCCGGTCTGGTGCGACGCCCCGAGCCCGGCGCCGTTGTCGCCGTGGAAGTACTCGTAGAAGAGCGGATCGTGCCAGCGCGGATCCTTCTGGAAGCGCTCGCTGCCACCGAAGACCGCGCGCGTGCCATCGGGCTGTTCGAGGAACACCGACACCAAACGGCGCCGGATCTCATCGGCCACCTGCTGGAGGTTCATCATCACCCCGCTGCCGGTCGGGCACTCGACGGTGAAGTCATCACCCACATACATGTGGTAGCGCTCCAACGCCTCAATCACCAGGTGATTGATGGGGAACCACACCGGGCCACGCCAGTTGGAGTTGCCGCCGTAGATCGGGGTCGTCGACTCCGCCGGCTCGTAGTCGATGCCGTACTCCTGGCCGTCGACATTGATCTGGTACGGCGCTCCTTCGAGGCGCTTCGACACCGAGCGCAGCCCGTGAGGCGACAGCATGGAGTCCTCGCTAAGCACCTCCATGAGCACACGTCGCAGATGATCGGGGTCGACGACCGTGAGCAGGGCCTTGCGTCCCTCGCTGGTCTCCTTGAGCGAGATAAAGCCAGCGGAGATTTCATCGCCCTTGCGCTTCACTCCATGGCGACGCAGGAAGTTCGCGAGGCGATTTTGATAGCGTGGCGACTGCGCCAGGCGCGATGACTGATCGATCACCGCGCCCGCGAGCACGGGAATCACGCCCACGAGCGAGCGCACCTTGATCGGATCACGACTTCCGTCCGGGCGGATGAGCTGGTCGTAGAAGAAGCCGTCCTCGTTGTCGAAGAGGCCGACCTCGCTGATGCCGTCGGTGATGTCGGCGAAGTGCTCGAGGAACTTCAGTGCCATCGGTGCATAGGCATCGTCATGCCGCGCAATGCGCAGCGCCATTCGGATCATCATCAGCGCGTAGAAGGCCATCCAGGCGGTGCCGTCAGACTGCTCGATCAGGTATCCCTCGGGCAGTTGCGATCGATCGATGGGCCCGATGTTGTCGAGCCCGAGGAATCCGCCCTCGAAGACGTTGTTGCCCTCGCGATCAACCCGATTAACCCACCACGTGAAGTTGATAAGCAGCTTCTGGAAAACCCGCTCGAGGAAGTCGATGTCGCGGGAGCCATCGATCTCGAATACCCGGATGGCGGCCCACGCATGGACCGGCGGGTTGATGTCGTCGAAATTCCACTCGTAGGCCGGAAGCGCACCGTTGGGATGCATGTACCACTCGCGCAGCATCAGCATGAGCTGGTACTTGGAGTACTCGGGGTCGATGTGCGCGAAGACGACGGTGTGGAAAGCCAGATCCCAGGCCGCAAACCAGGGGTACTCCCATGAGTCGGGCATCGACAGCACGTCGTAGGCATCCAGATTGCGCCACCGCATGTTGCGCACGTGACTGTGCCCGGGCGGCGGTGGTGGCTCATCAGGGTCGCCATCGAGCCACCGCGAGACGTCGTAGCGGAAGAGTTGCTTGCACCAGATCATCCCGGCGAAGGCTCGACGCATGACATCGCGTGCGTCGTCCGACGTGCCCTCTGGGGCGAGAGCGGCGTAGAACTCGTCTGCCTCACGCTCGCGCAGGGCCATCAGGCTCGCGAAGCGGTCGCCTGCCCAACCCGGATCGGGGTGATCGCCGTCGCTCGGTGACCACAGGCGCAGTCGCAGTTCCACACTCTCGCCCGCCGGCACGTCGACGGCGTACCACCACGCTGACTTCGTGCCCTGTCGGTCGGGGTTGATCGTCGGCAGCCCGTGAACGACGTGATCGTTGATGCCATCCTTCGGATACGGCTCGTCGAGTGGGATGCCGTAGAGCCGCTGCGTGTTGGTGCGGTTGTCGCAGAAGACCGCCTCGGGTGCCGTGCCGTCAGAGGCGACCTCGGCATCGAGGTGATAGCGCCCCAGCCGGGAGTGGTCGGCCACGATGGTGCCGGCGTCGAAGGCGAACTGGGGCACGTCGCGGTCCTTGCCCCACGACCACGAGTCGCGGAAGACCATGGTCGGCAAGACGTGGAGCCTGTCCTTGTCGGGACCGACATTGGTCACGCGTATGCGCATGAAGATGTCGGACGGGTTAGCCTTCGCGTAGGCGACATCAACCACCCAGTAGCGGTCGTCGTCGAATGCGCCGGTGTCGAGCAATTCGAATTCGGGGTCCTGGCGCGTGAGCGATCCGTTGACCGTGACCAGCTCGTCGTAGGGGAAGGCGCTCTGCGGGTAGTGGTAATGGGCGCGAAGCCACGCATGCGAGGGCGTAGCGTCGTCGTACCACCAGTATTCCTTCACATCCTCGCCGTGATTGCCCTGCCACCCGTCAAGGCCGAAGAACCGCTCCTTGAGATGGGAGTCCCGACCGTTCCACAGGGCGAGCGAGAGCGTCATGTCCTGATGGAGATCGCAGATGCCCAGGAGGCCGTCCTCGTTCCACCGGAACGTCCGCGACCGGGCATGGTCGTAGGGGAAGTAGCGCCAGGCGTCACCGTCGGCCGAGTAGTCCTCGCGCACGGTCCCCCAGCCGCGCTCGGCCAGGTAGGGACCCCACAGGTACCAAGGGCCGGCCTCCTCGGGGCCGAAGCGGTAGTCGCCGCAGTCGGCCATGCGCGCGGCTTCGCGAGCGGGCCGGGGCTCGGTCACGGCACGATCCTGCCGCATCGGGCTCCTCGACGGGTCAGTGCCGTCCCTGGCGCTGACACGCGGGCGAATGATCGATAACCTCCAGGCGGTCTTGGATCCGGAGGGGCTCATGCGCATCGCACGTTCAGCGGCAATCATCACGGCGACCCTCGCCCTGGCGCTGGGCGCCGCCTCACCCGCCCTCGCCAAGGACCTTCCGCGAGATATCCCCCTCGAGTACGACGACAAAGGCGACACGGTCGCCAAGGCGCAGTACCGCCTCGACTGGCTGGGCTACGACCTGCGTCACAAGGAGATGGACAGGGGCTACTTCGGGCGGTCGACCAAGGCAGCCGTCAAGGACTTCCAGCGCAAGTTCTTCCTGCCCATCAACGGGAAGATCAACAAGGACACCTGGAAGATGCTCGACGAGGTCGGCGACGACGTCGGCAAGTTGCCCAAGGCCTGCCTCGAAGAACGTCAGGTCCTCTGCATCGACAAGACCGCCAAGGTCTTGCGCTATGTGCTGAAGAAGAGGGTCGTCCAGACGCTCGACGTCCGGTTCGGCGTGCCGGGCCTCGACACCCCGACGGGCAGCTTCCGCGTCTACTACCGCGATCGGTATGCCACGTCCGGCATCAACGGCCCCGACCAGCCGCGTGCTTCCATGCCTTATGCGCTCTTCTTCAACGGAGACATCGCCGTGCACTATTCGCCGACCTTCGCCGCGAGCGGCTACTACCCCGGCGGGGGGTCGCACGGCTGCGTCAACGTCGCCGATCTGCAGGGTGTGTCCTGGCTCTTCGATCAGATTCCCGTGGGCACGAGGGTCTACGTCTACAACACCTAGGCACCGCGTGGTTGACTGCGTGACGTGACCGAGCCCTACCGCGTCCTACTACTGGGCTACGGCCTCGCAGGACGCGTCTTCCATTCCCGTCTCATCGCTGCGGAGCCCGGCCTGGAGGTCGCCTCCGTCGTGAACCCCGCAAGACGGACCGGTTACTGATTCGATAGCGGTCCGATCACGCCCCCCGCCCCAACCCCGGGCCTCAGGGGAGGTGGCCGTGGACCTGGGCGAAGGCCTCGGCGTAGGCTTCGCGCACCTGCGGCCGGGGGACCGGCTCGAGGGTCAGCGCCCGCGAGCCTTCCCAGGAGGGGGGTTCGGAAGTGCCCGACAGGGCCCAGGCGCCCTGGCGAGCGGCCCCATCGGCCACGTATTCACCGGGCTCGGGCACCACGACGGGAACGTCGAAGACGGTGGCGGCGATCTGCTGGACCGCCGCGTTGGCCGCCGCTCCTCCGACGAGCAGGATGCGCTGCGGCGCGACGCCCTGGTCGCGTAGCGCATCCACCGCGTCGGCCAGACCGCACAGCATCCCCTCGACCGATGCACGCGCCAGGTTGGCCGGAGTCATGGCATCGCGAGTCAGGCCGGCGAGAGTGCCCGTGGCGTTGGGCAGGTTGGGCGTTCGCTCGCCGTCTAGGTAGGGCAAGAGCACGAGCCCTTCACTTCCTGGCGAGGCCGTCAATGCCAATGACGTCATTTCATCGAGATCGATGCCGAGCATGGCCGCGGTTGCGGTGAGTACGCGAGCCGCATTGAGCGTGCAGACCAGCGGGAGGAATCGTCCGGTGGCATCGGCAAACCCCGCCACCTGCCCCGAAGGGTCCGACGTGGGCACGTCGGAGACCGCGAACGCCGTGCCCGACGTGCCGAGCGACACCACGACATCACCCGGCCGCGCTCCCACGCCCAGGGCGGCGCCCATGTTGTCGCCGGTGCCCGGCGACAGCGCGATCCCGGTCGACGTCTCGCCCACCACTTCGCAGGGGGCGGCCACCCGGGGCACGTCGAAGACCCTGCCGAAGGCGAGCTCGATCAGGTCTGGGCGGTAGTCCCCCGCCGCGGGCGACCAGTAGCCGGTGCCGGACACGTCTCCGCGGTCGGTGGTCGCCTCGACCGGGCATCCCGCAAGCTTCCACGTCAGCCAGTCGTGCGGCAGCAGCACTCGAGACACGCGAGCGGCAAGGTCGGGTTCGCTGCGCGCCAGCCACCTCACCTTCGACACCGTGAAAGATGCCACCGGGACGCTGCCTACCGCGCGCGCCCAAGCCTCGGGACCACCCCACTCGGCGATCAGGTCAGCAGCATCGGATGCCGATCGAGTGTCGTTCCACAGCAGTGCGGGTCGAACGACGTCACCACCGGAGTCGAGCGTGACCATGCCGTGCTGCTGGGCCGCCACCCCCATCGCGGACACGTCGTCTAGCACGCCGTCCATGGCCTGCTGGAGCGCCGCCCACCAGTGGTCGGGATGCACCTCGGTGCCTTCGGGATGGGATGCGCGGGCTTCGCGCACGAGGCGACCGGTCTGCGCATCGCGCACGACCACCTTGACGGACTGGGTCGACGAGTCGACCCCCGCGACCAGGGTCACTGCGTCGTCTCCGGCGGCGTGACCTTGCGGTGCTGAAGCCGATGGATATCGGTTTCGAGCGTCTCGAGCGCTTCCCGGATCTCCCTGATCCTGGCCAGGGCATCGGCGTCAGGACCGGTGTTGTCCATCGCCTCACGGAGAGCCTCGCGCTCCCGAGCACTCTCCATCGAACTAATGATGATGCCGATGAGGAGGTTGAAGATCACGAAAGCCGCCACCAGCACGTAGCTCACGAAGAAGACCGTCGCCCAGGGGGTGACGGTCAGCGCTTCCTCCAGGTAAACGGGGAAGTTCTCGAGGGTCAGGAGGATGAAGAGGGTCAGCATTGCGCGCGTGATGGTGCCCCACGAATTTGGAAGAGCCTCGCCAAACATCGCCCAGCCGATCATCCCGTAGAGGAAGAGGATCAGGACGGTGAGCACGACGATGCTGCCGAGCGGGGGAAGCGATCGGACGACTGTCGACAGCAGCACTCGCGCATCGGGCAGGAAGCGCAGCAGGCGAGCGACGCGCGCGAGGCGCAACAACCGCAGCACGGTGACGTTTTCGCGCACGCCCGGGATCCAGACTCCACCGATGATGATGAGGTCGAAGACGTTCCAGCCGTTGCGGAAGAAGTCCTGCGGCCGGCGACCGTACGACGCGAATCGCAGGATGAGCTCGACGACAAAGATGCCGTAGCAGACGTTGTTGAGCAGCACGAGGGTGCCGCCATAGGAGTCGACCATCGCGGGGAAGGTCTCCAGGCCCAGCACAACGGCGTTGAAGATGATGACACCCGCGATGAGCAGGTTGAACGGGTCGGAATCCACGAGACGAGCCAGCCGGCCCTCTCGCTGCACAGTCACTTCGGCCACCATTGGATGCTACGGCGAGCCCACGCCTAGAGCCACTTGCCGTAGAGCATTGCCACCGGAGGGGTGTATTCGATCGCGGCTGACATTCCGGCGAACTGCCCGGTGATAGCCCGGGCCCATTCGCCAGCCTCGGGCACTAGGGTGCGATCGGCGGTTTGCATGCGATCTCGCACAAGCAGCACGCCCATGTCGGCACCGGGATAGCGGTATTCGCTCAAGCCGTAGACGCGCAGGTAGAACGCCTCATCGGGTCTGGTGACGTTGTGCCAGTCGGTCACCATGCGCACGAAGCTGATGGAGCCGTCTTCAGCCATGCGCCAAAGGCCACTGCGCGGTGCCTGGGTGATGATCTCGACCTCATCGGTGGTCTGCTTGAGGACCAATTGACTCCACCGGTCGAAGTCACGCCACCGGGACTCGACCTCTTCGAGATCGCACTCCCACTCCACGTCCATGAATTCCAGCAGGTGGAAGAGGAAGAGCGGCACGCCGCCGTATCGCGAGGTAATGAGGTTGGTGAGGGGCGAGGCGCCGGAGATTCGTGGATTTATCTCACCGAGGTAGACGGTGCCATCGTCGAGATCCACCAGGACGTCTATGCAGAAGACACCTCGGTAGCCCTCCTGGTAGAGGCGATCGCCTAGTCGCCGGGCAAGGCCGCGGATCTGCTCCTGGCTGGCGAGCAACGAGATGGGGGAGCAGTCGTTGCCGCACCAGCCACCGGGATACGGCGTGAGCTCCTCGAATCCGGTGATGTCGACCTGGACCGGCCCCACGAGCGTGCCATGTCGAGTGGCACACGCTTCGAGCGTGCCGGGGATGTGCCGGATGTTGCGCATGACCTTGAGCTGCTCACCCTCGAGATCTTCCGCATGCTCGTCCCAGTCCTCGCGAGTGCTGATGAAGAACGTGGTGCGTCCGGAGTCACCGTAGGGGAGTTGCACGACGAGTCGATCCCCCAGGCCCGCGGCTGCTGCCTGTGCGAGCAGGTCGTCGTACGACGAGCACTCCGTGAGGACGTTGGGCGCGCTGGGCACACCGGCCTCATTGCCCAGGCGCGTGGTCTCGATCTTGGAGTCGATGCGCTCGCGCAGCTCTCGGGGCGGCAGGGCGATGGTGAGGCCGAGGTCGAGGGCACACCGCTCGGTCTCTTCATCGAACATGACGAAGAGCACGTAGCCCGGGTCTCGCGACCCGATGTAGTCGATGACCTCCTTGTGCCCCAGCAGATAGGAGTTGACCGACTCGAAGGTGGCGAAGTCGCGTGGACCCGGGTGCGTCGGCACGAAAATATTGTCGTATTCGCCGTCGAAGGAGTCGAAGTAGCACACGTAGCGGAATGAGCTCACCCAGTCATCGAGGCCCAGGAGGTTGTAGGCGGTTGGCGAGACGAAGTAGATGGGCGTGGGGTTCTTGCGGAAGAAGCGATAGATGTCCGAAAGCCCTCTGAGCACGGGCCCACTGTAGGGAGCGGGCGACGCCCCGGCGGGCCTCTTTGAGCAGTTCGCGCAGGTCGAGGTGGCACTCGGCTCGCAGGGAGCGCCTAGACGAGGAAGAGCATTCGCTCCGGCTGGGGCACGCTCACCTCTACCTCGGTGGCGTCAGGCACAAGCGCCGTGACCTCGCGCGGGTGGTCTCCGGTGACGTCGCCGTGCACGCTGAGCATCCAGTGGTCGCCCGGCCACAGCAGTGTCAGCGTGCCCTGCTGGGGCGCATACAACGCGGTGTAGACGGTGCCCCACAGGCTCTCCGACGGCGGCCGGTAGATCGGCGGCATCAGGAAGGCCTCGGTCACGCGTTCCGGCGCCCCGAGGGAATCCGCCATGAGTTCCGCGAGCACTTCCTCCCTCGCGACCGTATTGCAGTAGGCGGCGTGCTCAGGCCACTGGGTATCACCCTGACGGTTGCCCGCGTAGCGCGCCCCCGTGACAGCCAAGGGTCGGTCCGGCCCCACCTGCGCGATATGCGCATCGCCCCACGCGTCGAGCACGGCGATGTTGTAGGACATGTGAACGGGTACGGCGGCCAATCGCGCGATGGCCTCCGCTGTCGTCGTGCAGGTCTGCAGGAGGTAGCGCATGACCAGGCCGATACCGAAGCCCTGGCCGGCGATGCGACGTCCGCCGAAGGCGAGCGACACGGTGAGCCCCTGGTCGTTGATGCCGTCCATGACACCCCAGCCGCAGTCGGACATGCCGAGGACCGATCGACCCGACCAATGCGTGCGCAGAGCGAGAGTGTCGGACAGCGACGGCGGGTAGTCGTAGTTGCGCAGCATGGTTGGCCGAGGTCCCGGCAGCATCGCCAGCGAGCAGGCGGAGGCCAGGGCCGGAGGGCACCACTGGCTCAGGAAGCGGGATTCGAGGTCTCCCCCACCCACCACCTCGACGAGGGCATCGAAGTCGCCGAGCAACTCAGGCATGTAGCGCGCGAGCGCGGCGCGACTGTCGGCGTAGGAGGGGCGGGCTTCCTCTCCCTCGTGCAGGAACCAGCGTCGATACGACGGCCACGCCCGCTCGAATTCAGCACACACGGACGCACCCGGGGAAGTGCCCGCGTCAACGCAGCGGAAGGGGAGCACCATGTCGGCGAGGTGAACGGGAAACGGCTCGCCAGCCACGATGCCCCCTTCCGCATGCGCTTAATGGACGTGCTCAATCACAGGTGCTCACGCGCATCGCCTCGCGCCTGGCCTAGGGTATCCCGGTGCGACCCGATGAGTACGCCGCTCGCGATGCCGTGTCGCTCGCAGAGCTCGTGCGCGTGGGCGAGGTCACACCCGGCGAACTCCAGGAATGCGCAGTTTTCGCTCACGAGCAATTGCGCATGTCGGTCAATGCGATCGTTGACGTCCATCCGCTGGATGCTGACCGATTGAGCACCACAGGGCCGCTCGCGGGTGTTCCCACCCTAATCAAGGATCTCTTCCACGGGCAGGTCGGCACCGTATGCGGCAACGGCAGCCGGCTTTCGGAGGGCTGGGAGGTCACGTCTACCACTCAGCTTTACGAGCGCACCGTCGCCTCGGGAATGACGCCGATCGGGAGGTCGACGACGTCGGAGTTTGGGATCATGGGCACGACCGAGACGCTCGCGCAGAGCACGACGCGCTCGCCTTGGAGCGCTGACCACATGGCGGGTGGGTCGAGCGGTGGTGCGGGCGCGGCCGTGGGGTCGGGCATCGTCCCCATCGCGCTCGCGAGCGATGGTGGCGGATCGATCCGCATCCCGGCGTCATCCTGCGGGGTCGTCGGCCTCAAGCCGAGCCGGGGGCGAGTGCCCTGGGGCCTGCGTCAGAAGGAGCCGCTCATCGGATGGGCCGTGCAGTTCGCTGTCACGCGCACCGTCCGCGACACCGCCGTGGCGCTAGACGCGCTGTGCGGCCCGACTCCGGGCGACGTGGAGGGGCTCCTGCGCCCTGACACTCCCTTCGCTGAGGCGATGAAGACGCCCACGGATCCTCTTCGCATTGCCTGGTGGGCCTATCCGTGGTCGGGTCATGATCCCGACCCCGTCATCGTCGAGGCGACACAGGCCACGGCCCTGCTGCTCGAGCAGATGGGCCATCACGTCGAGGCGGCAACACCGCGCTTCGACTGGGAGACCTACCTGCAGGCGATGACCGATGTCTGGGCCTGCACCAGCGCCTTCACCATCGATGCATTCGCTGAGGCGATTGGCCGGCCGGTCGACGTCGACACGGTGGAGGGCGCCACCTTGCGCATGGTCGAGGAGGGGCGCGCTGTCACGGCCAAGGACCTCCTGGCCGCCATCGACGTCGAGACCGCGCTGACGGTGATCATGAACGATTTCTTCTCGCGTTACGACGTGCTTCTCACGCCGACCCTGGCCGCGACACTCGCGCCGATCGGCGACTACGACCCCCACGCGCTGACGCCCGCCAAGGAGACCTTCGCCACGTGGTCGAAGTGGGAGACCTTCTTGCCGGTCTTCAACACGACGGGGCAGCCGGCCATCAGCCTGCCCCTCCAGATGACCCCCGACGGCCTGCCCATCGGCATGCAATTCGTCGGCGGGCTCGGGCAGGAAGCCCTGCTGCTGAGCCTGGCGGCCAGCCTGGAGGAGGCGCTACCGTGGCGCGACCGCCGTCCCCCGGCCTACGTCACCTGACAGGGGTAGTCGTGAAGACGGACAACATCAACCACGAGTTCCTCGACGGTGTGATCAGTGGTGCACATGATGACGTCTACTACCACTTCGGCGTCGCCAGCTCCGATGCGATCCTCGACAGGCTGCGCGGCATCCGCGCCGTGATCATGGCTGGGTCCGGCGGACGCATCAAGGACTTCGCCCAGCGGTGGAGCGACCTCAACGGCAGGTCCGAGATCATCGCCTTCCCCAAAGAGGACCGCTTCGTCACGCGCTACACGGCCGGTGTGCTCTTCGCCTCGCACGGCATGGGTATGCCGAGTGCCTCCATCGCCCTACAGGAAATGATGCGGATGGTCTACTTCCTCAAACGCGGCGACCTCGAGGCCATTGACAAGGTCTTCTGGGCTCGCGTGGGCACCAGCGGCGGCGTAGGGCTGCCCGGTGGGACCATCGTCGTCACCTCCGAGGGCCTCATGGCCGACCTGAAGCCCTACCGACTCCTGCAGGGCGCGCGCGGCACCTACTGGTTCGACGGCACGTTCCCGGCCGCGACGCGCGAGGCCATCATGCGCGCCAACGACGGATCCGGCCTGCCGATCGTGTCGGGCAAGACGATCGCCACCAACGAATTCTTCCTGGAGCAGTTCCGGCTCGACGGCGCCATACGCATGGAGACGACCGAGACCAAGCAGGAGTTCCTCGAGTGGCTGCATGCCAACGGCGTTGCCAATATCGAGATGGAGGGGGCCATGCTCGCCGCCTACCTCAACTCATGGGGCTTCTCGTCCTTCGCCATGATCTGCGCCTGCCTGCTCAACCGTCTCGAGGGCGATCAGGTGACATCCACGCCCGAGCAGTTGCACAAGTTCAGCGAGGACTCCGGCGATGTGCTCTTCAACTACCTGCGCGCACTCCTGCTGACCGACGAAGGGCACTGACGATGGCTGACTACGCATCCCTGATCACCAGCGCGCAGCGGCAGGTCGACGACGCACTGGGCCCCGAGGGCACAGCCGTGGATCGCCCGAGTGCCAAGCGCGATGGCGCGTCCCTGGCCAACCGCATCGACCACACGCTGCTGCATGCCAACGCCACGCAGACCAGGATCGAGCAGCTGTGCGCCGAGGCGCGCAGCTATGGCTTCGCATCCGTCTGCGTCAACACCCGTTGGGTCCCTACCGCCGCGGAGGCCCTGTCGGGTTCCGAGGTCATGGTGTGCACGGTGGTCGGCTTTCCCCTTGGGGCCATGACCCGCCTGGCGAAGGCCGAGGAAGCTCGCATCACGGTGGCGGAGGGTGCGCAGGAAGTCGACATGGTCATTGATGTCGGCGCTCTGCTCTCCGGCGACCTGGCAGGAGTCTACGAGGATATCCGCGGAGTAGTTGCGGCTGCGGGCGTGCCGGTGAAGGTCATCCTCGAGACATGCCTGCTTGGCGATGAGCAGAAGGCCATCGGGTGCCTGCTCGCCATGCGCGCCGGCGCTGCCTACGTCAAGACATCCACCGGCTTCAGCACGGGCGGCGCTACGGCGGACGACATAGCGCTCATGCGCGCGTGCGTGGGCGATGCGCTCGGCGTGAAGGCTTCGGGTGGCATCCACACGCGTGATGAAGCCGAGGCGATGGTCGCGGCGGGGGCCGATCGCATCGGTGCCTCGGCCTCCATGGCCATCGCCGACGGCACGGCGCTCTCACCCTCCGAAGGGCAGTACTAACGGCTCTGAAGGGAGCGTCATGACCGACGACCTGCTGGCGACCGCCGAGCGGTGGGCGGCTGATGATCCCGATCCGGTGACCGCCGCCGCACTCGCTGATCTCATCGCAAAGGCACGCGCGGGCGATAGGGCCGCAAGCGAGGAACTCGCCGCTGCGTTCGACGGCACGTTGCAGTTCGGCACGGCTGGCCTGCGCGGCCGACTGGGACCGGGCAGTAATCGGATGAACCGCGTGGTCGTTTCGCGCGCGGCGGCCGGGCTCGCCGCCTACCTCGTGGAGCGGGGCGGTCACTCGATCGTCATCGGCTACGACGCGCGCCGAAACTCCGATGTCTTCGCCCACGACACGGCGCAGATCATGGCCGCCGCAGGGATCTCGGCGATGGTCTTTCCGCACCATCTGCCGACGCCGGTGACTGCCTTCGCGATCAACTTCCTCGGCACGAGTGCCGCGGTGATGGTGACCGCGTCGCACAACCCGCCCGATGACAACGGCTACAAGGTCTACCTCGGTGACGGGTCGCAGATCGTGCCGCCGGCCGACGCCGAGATCTCCGAGTGCATCGCACGCGTGGGGCCTGTTGCAGACATTCCCCGCTCCGATGACTACGTCACCCTCGATGACGGCGTACTCGATGCCTACATCGCACGCGCAGAGGCGCTTTTGCCGCCCGGTCCGCGCGACATCACCTCCGTCTACACCGCGATGCACGGTGTGGGCGGCGATGTGTTCGTACGCGCGGCCCGCGACGCCGGATTCCCCGATCCGCGCCCGGTTGCCGT